>PVBE012228861.1_pt1 | contig 150085 bp, 126 predicted proteins | sample 1631181 | NCBI WGS metagenome assembly PVBE01 (sample SAMN08397723, study PRJNA350692) | Marine metagenome, whole genome shotgun sequencing project. | isolation source: water | place: Pacific Ocean | collected 2012-04
CACCACAACCACAGATGTGCACGCTGTGCGCTCCTGCTACACTTAATCACAACAGTATGAATTGGAGTCAGCTTCTACTCTTTCCGTTCATCTCAATCTTCTGTTCTAAGTGGCTGCTGGTGCTTCTACGATCGTCACCTCGACATCGGCTATACCGTCACGCAATTTTTTAGCTTCCTGGTATTCAGGTGAATTCCAGAACTGCAGAATTGTATTCTTGTCAGGCCATTCCGAGATGACGACAGAAGCACCGGAGTCCAGGGAACCTTCCAATACCTCTGCTCCCTGCGCTCTTATAAGATATCGACCACCAAATTTTTCAACGAGTTTACCGGCAACCGGAGCGTATCCCTGTAAAAAAGCATCCCGGTCTTTCACTTTTGCAAAAACGATCATGTATGCGGCCATTCTTTCAGTCCTTTTTAGAGCGGGCGATATTTACGGCATCGATCAGTTGTTGTGTATCGATGTTTGCAGCATGTTCCCGCATATTCGTTAGTCTTTCCGTTATGGTCTCGAGTTGTTCGATCGAGAGGCCAAGGCCGTGTGTAAATGAATCGGTGAGAGATACTTGTCGATCGCGCAGGGCATCCATAATCACCTGGCCTTTATCGGTCAAAGCGACCAGCGGTGAACGGCGATGATCGGGATTCGGCTGTAACTCGATGAGATTCTGTTCGAGCAGCCGGATCACGGTCTTGCGGGTACTTTGACGGCTGATGCCGATGCGCCGGCCTATTTGGGCGACTGTCATCGGCTGGTGTCGAATCGTTGCGATCAACTGCCAGCGTGCGGTTGACACCTCCAGATCCTTTGACAGTTGGTCGGCTGTCGCCAGAAGCTGGCCGTTTAACCGGAAAATTTCACCAACCAGGCGCTGAAATACGCGAACAAACTCAGGTTCCGGCATTTCGGCATCAACAGGGTTGTCATCTGTACGATCCATTGAACTTATCAGTGATTCATTATTAGCCAATCCGGCTGTTCTATAGGGGCTGTGGTATCGGTGCTGAGTATGGATAGCGCTCGATTGAGCGACCCGTAACAGCTCGGCCAGATGAATAGCAGAATCTTAACTTGAGACTCCATAGTGACTGCGATTTCAACCGGTGGACGCAACACATTGGTTAAATCGTTCCGCTGGTGTTCTAAAGTCTAACGTTTTTCTCGGTCTTTCGTTGAGCTGTCTGGCGACTGCATTCAACCTGTTCTCGCCAGAATGCCCTGTATCGACGGATGATGCCGGCCAAACAGCTTCGCAATCGAGTGAAGGGACTCGCCTGCTTGCCATCGGTTCCACATCAATGCCTTATCGACTTCCGTATAGTAAATCCTCGGTCTTTGCTTCATGGGCAACTTCCTCCTCTCTGTAGTCAGAGATTAGGTGTTGCGTCCACCGGTTGAAATCGCTGACAGAAAGGTGACAAATTGACACCTGATTGTCAAAGTTTTATGGTTCATGTGGTTATATAGCCTTATGTTAATAATCGAGTATGGTCTGAAGCTTGTGTTCAGGCCGGTAAACGAGGGATACAGTTATGCAGTCGATCACTTTGCGCCAGTTTCTGGCAGCGTTCACGTTCTTGGCAGCACCGGTTTTTTTAATTGCCGGGGCTCTTTTTCAACCTGCTTTCGCCAAGGATGAGATGTTGGTGACAGTGCGAAAGCAGTCGGAGAGTATTCGTGATGTGCCTATCTCGGTCGCAGCCTTTTCCACTGAGGACATCAAAGAACTTGGGCTGAAGAGCATTGAGGATATTGCGCTTCTCACACCCGGCTTCTCATTTACTTCGGCATTTGGTCGTCAGCCGGGTTCCGACCGGCCGGCCATGCGCGGTATTAGCACCGTGCAGAACGGTGTTGCCAACGCATCGGCAGTTGCCTACTTTGTTGATGGCATTTACCTGGGTGGTTCGCCGCAATCGACTGAGTTGAGCAATCTTGAACGTGTGGAAGTCATGCGTGGTCCGCAGGCTGCCCAGTTCGGTCGTGGTACTTACATGGGCGCTATCAACTATATAACCCGTAAGCCCAGTGATGTATTGGAAGGAGAGTTGGAAGCCAGTGCCGGTGCTGATGGTTACGCCGCAGGAACCGGCTGGATCAGCGGCCCGATAACTGACGGACTTTCCTTTTATGTGGGTGCGGGATTCGACACCTTTGACGGTCAATATACAAATCAGGCAAACGGGGAAGATGTCGGCGGCGAAGAGGCCATGAACCTGACCGGTAAGCTATTCTGGGCGCCGACGGATAACGTGGATGTTTCTTTCAAGCTGGGCTACCAGGAAACGGATGACGATCATTTTGTCATCTATCTGCAGCCGCGTGGTTTGAATAATTGTTGTTTCCGTGACGCTATGGCGCCCCGGGCGCGTGAGTATTACCAGGGAAAGGCGGTGCCCGACGAGAACAACGTCAATCTGGCCACGGACCTGCTGGATTTGGCGGGTGGATCGGGTGCAGAACTCGAGAGAACGCTGGCAGCGCTGAGTATTAACTGGGAAATCAACGATCGCATGACGCTGACCAGTCTGACCGGATACGTGGATGATGAAGTTCAGACTGGCCTCGACAGTTCGTATGCCGGTTATGATCCATTTTCCTTCCCCCCCAGCTTCAATGGTGCATTCTACATGTACGACGAGGACGAGCAGAGTGATTTTTCCCAGGAGCTCCGTCTTGACTTTGACATCACTGAAGGTGTTCACCTGACTTTCGGCGGCTACTATTACGAAGGCGAAACCGAGGAAGGCGTGAGTCTGTCCATCAACCCGAATACTCTTGCGGTGGGCCCCAACCCGTTTGTCAGTGGCCGCACAATGGAAGATATCGAGAATATCGCCGTATTCGGTGGAGTCGATTGGCAGATTAATGATCGCTGGAATGTGGGTCTCGAATTGCGTTACGCCGAAGATGAAATCAGCGTTAAGGAAGTTGCGAATGATCCGGTCACGGCGCCAATCGAGGGTTGCGATTCCCGCGCTAACCTGTGTAAAGAGACCTTTGAGAGCTTTACGCCCAGGTTGACTGCACTCTTTCGGTTGAATGACGCCGTTAATCTCTATGCCAACGTGGCCCAGGGCACGAAGCCCGGAGATTTTAATTCCGATGTTCCGGATCTCCCGAGTGGCGATCCCGACGAGAGTCTCCGCGCCGTAGATGAGGAAGAGGCCTGGAATTACGAGTTGGGCGCCAAGACATTGTTCTGGGATGGTCGGGCTACCGTGAACGTGGCCGGATATTATGTCGCTGTGCAGGATCAGCAACTCACCCAGGTAATCGAGCTTCCCGGCGGTTTTACCACTTCGATTCTGCAGAATGTCGGCGAAACCGAGGTCTGGGGCATTGAGTTCGAGAGCAGTGTGAATTTTACTGACGAGTTGTCGGCGAGCCTGACATACGCCTGGACGGACTCGGAGATCACAGAGCGTATCAGCACGGACGAAGCCGATCTCAATGGCAGTGACGGCAGTTTTGCCCAAAACCAGGCTCTCGGTAACGTTGCCGGCAAGACATCACCGCGTATTCCGGAGAATCAGCTCAGCATGGTTGTTCGTTATCAGCGTCCGATGGGCGCCGACGGGTCATGGTACGTCACCGGTAACTATGCATATGAGGAGAGCAAGTATGCCCAGGAACACAATCTGATCGAGACCGGTGATCGCAGTATTGTGGGTCTGCGGGCTGGCATTATCATGGGGCAATGGGAGTTGTCCGTCTGGGGTAAGAATATTTTTGACGATGACACCCCGGTCGATGTGCTCCGTTACATCGATAGGCGCTCCGGAACTTTGTCGTATACACCCGGGGCGAGCTCGAGTCCGCGCGGCTTCGCGATGACCCTGCCGCGCCAGAACCAGTGGGGCGCGACTGTCAACTACCGGTTCGGGGGTTAGGCTCAGGTCCATGCATTCAATAGCTGCTGTTCTCGGCATCGCTGGTTTACTGGCGATGCCGGGGTTGGCCGCAGCTGGCGGGGAACAAGCTGGTTCTGATCTGCAGAGATTTCTGGACTGGTTTCCTGGCGAGTACGACAATTACGCACAGGTCTGGCAACAGGAACTTGATGGTGCCGAGCATATGCTTGAGCATCTGCACCATATCTTTGCATCGGTTTCGGTGCCGGCAGTCGGTGATAACATTTTCTTTGTGCAGCAATATCTAGATGGTGACCCGAAAAAGGTTTACCGACAACGCTTGTATAAAATAGATCTGGATGATGAAGAGCAGGCGATACGCCTGACTATTTTTTCGTTTCGTGACGAACAAAAGTATCTTGATGCTTATTTGCAGCCTGCAATCCTCGCCGGCCTTTCCAGTGGTGACCTGATAGCACGTCCTGGTTGCGAAGTGTACTGGACTTTTGTTGGCGATCACTTCAAGGGGTATATGAAAGAACGAGCCTGCAATTTTGTGTCGGAACGCAGCGGAAAAAAAATATTTATTACGGACGATCTTCGCCTGAAAAAGGATGAAATCTGGATTCGTGACGAAGCTTTTGATGCTGATGGAAACCGCATTTTTGGTAACGTTGACGGCATTCATCACAAGAACCGCAAGGTTCGTTATTTCACGGGTTGGGGTGGCGTCAAAATTGCCGGGCCTGGGGCGGCCGAGGACGATGATGAATGGCATTTTTTGCCGCAATTTGTGATTCACAATGAAGGACAAATTGTTCCAATCGTTGGAAAAGAAGGTCAGTTGAGTGGTTACTCGATACAACTGGCTTTTCTGACATATCAGAACACCAGTCGACCGGTTCTGAAACTCGGCCTGATCGATGACAAGACCGGTAAAACTATTTCCTATAGCTGGGCCAACCCGGACGCTGAGATGATCGGCCTAAACCTGCGTTGGGCGCAGGTCGGATTGAGGCTTAAGCAGACTGGAACCGCCTTCGGATATACCATCGACCAATGATGCGATATAGCCTGTATCGGTTTCTGATTCTGCCTCTGATATCAGCACTGCTCCAATACGCAACACCGGTTACAGCGGATTCCTCACCGACAATCCATGGCTGGCAGGAAGCTGTGCTCAGTGTCCGCGATATTGATAGCTGGGTCGATGTACTGGAAGATGTCGCGGGGTGGGAACTCATCCATCGCGGAGCGTCTTCTCGGGCGTGGATGGGTGCCTGGGACGTTGATTCACAGGCTGTTGCTGAAGAAGCGCTGTTGGCTAATCCAGGCAGCAACAAGGGTTATATCCGGTTGGTTAGTTTTGCCGGTACCGATCAACAACTGATTCGCTCAAATGCACAAACCTGGGAAACCGGTGGCTGGTTTGATGTGAATGCAAGAGTATTGAATCTGGATCGGCGCTTCACAGAATTGCAGCAACGCGGGTGGTCGGGTTACGCGGATCCGGTTAAATTGCATTTCGGACCGTTCACTGTCAATGAGTGGCTTGCGCGCGGTCCGGACGGAATCGTGTTTGCACTGATAGAACGCATTGAGCCACCGCTCAAGGGATGGCCGGCATTACGTAGCATCAGTCGCTTGTTTAACGCTACGACCATAGTCGATGATCTTGAAGCCTCGCTGGATTTTTACCTCAACGGGTTGGGATTCAAGGTTTATCTGGAGTCCGATGGTTCGAGCCAGGAGGCCGGGCCGAACGTACTCGGATTGCCGCACAATTTGACTGACAAGATTTCACGTCAGGTCCGGATTGTTCATCCACAGGGGGTTAATGACGGCTCGATTGAACTGATCAAGTTTGATGGGGCAACCGGTCGAGATTTTTCAACCCGCGCCAGACCACCGAATCTGGGTATCCTGATGCTGCGCTTCCCGGTGCGGAATATTGATCGGTTGAGCCGCGATCTGAAAGAGCGCGGTGTGACGATAGAGTCTCAGCCATACAGGTTGGAATTGCCGCCCTATGGAGATATCCGCATCATGTCGATACGGGGTCCTGACGGTGAAATTATCGAATTTTTTGAGCGCCTGGTGCCAGGCACGACCGGCGAATCCGTCAATGCATTAATTGACCTGATGGCCGGTGAGTTCCGCTCAAAACCTGATGACGGCAGCAGTGATGATCAATTTGAATTGCTCGTAGATCGGCGCACTGTCATTCATGCTCCGCAATTAGGCTCTCATGTCGTTTTTTGGCAGCTAAACACGGGTGAAGATGAGCAGTTGTACCGGCAGCGGTTGCTGGTATTTGAATTTGTACCGGACCGCGATGCGATTATCCAGACTACCTGGTCATTTCGCGAGCCGGGTAACTTTGTCGATGCATTCACGGATTCACAGCGCCTTGCGGCGATCAGCCTCGATGATCTTGAACGTACCCTCCCGGTTGGTTGTGAACAGACCTGGCGACCGGCAGAGCAGGGGTGGGCAGCGCTTCTAAAGGCTAAAGATTGCCGTATCTGGTCCGAACGCCGGAAGTCATGGCGGCTGATCGAAGCAGAAGCAAAGGTGACTGCTGAGGCCTATTGGCAGGCTGAGCGAGGCTTTGACGATGCCGGCAAGCAGGTATTCGGTACTCCGCCGGGACAGCTCTATAGGCTCGAGCGGGTGTCTGCCAAAAAACATTGAGTAGACGTGTAATATGACGGCTCTACGGCACAATTCGAGTGCCGCCGGCCGGTTTTTTTCGCCTGCGGCAGAACGGGAATGCAGCAGGAGAACAGGGCGTGAATAAGAAAGAGTTACCGGATTCTAATGCGATATCGGATCACCAGCCTGTATCTCGCCGTGACTTGATTGGGTCTGGTCTGGGCCTTGCAGCACTTGGGGTTGGGAGTGTAAATGCCGCAGGGAGTCAGGCGCGGGAGATTAAACAATCTGCACCGCAGGCACCATTCAATAATTTTCGTGATTACCTGTCGGCTTTGGAGGCCCATGGGCTGGTGGTGCGAATTCCCCGCGCCGACCAGGATGCCTATGAGGCAACGGCACTGTGGTACCGGTTTCGCGATCAGCACGGCATGAATGGCGCGCCAACCCTGGTTTTTGAGGAACTACGCATCAACGGCAAGTGGGTGCGCGGTCCGCTGATCGTGAATGAAAGCGGACACCTTTATGCAGAATGCCTTGCATTTGGTCTTGAGCCGGTTGATGAAGGTCCGTTCAGCAAAGAATCGTTTGCCAGTTATCGTAAGGCTCGAGATTATCTTGAAGGGGTTGTCGCCGCTAACGACGGTCGCTACCCGTCGATAACGCCGCTTGAGGTATCGTCCTCTGCTGCACCCTGCCGGGAAGTCGTTCGTACCGGTGACGAAGTTGATCTGACGGTGTTTCCATTCATTCAGTGTAATCCCGGTGATGTGGGTCGCTATATCAACACGGGCATGGTGTTTACCCGGCATCCCAAGTACGGCACGAATTTTGGTACCTATCGCTGTCACCTGCGTGGACCGCGTGAGATCGGCCTGAATACCGAACCCGGACAAACCGGCTATACGCAGTTGATGTCGGCCAGGCAGAGAGGGGAGAAGGTGGCTCGTGTTTCGATCGCATTAAGCCCCGATCCGTACCTGTGGATGGTGAGCGGCAACCGCCTGGTTAACCGCAGGGAGGGGCCGGTTGATGAAATCGCCGTAGCCGGCGGTCTGGCCGGCAGGCCGGTCGAGGTCGTCAAGAGTCTGACCAATGAACATCGGGTTCCGGCCCAGGCGGAAATGATCATCGAGGGGGAGGTTCCGCTTGATGATCGTCGTCCCGAAGGTCCCTATGGAGAGATGGCAGGTTACCAGGGGGCCTACAAGGAAGAACAATTCTGGATGCGCGTGACAGCAATCAGTCATCGCCAAACCCCGTGGATCATGAATAATTTCACCGGTGCGCAGCGTGGCACACTGATGGCGGCCGGGCACGCATTGCCGTTGTATGCCCTGAAGAAAGAAGTGCCCGCGGTAGTTGATTATTTCAGCGATAATCGTGCCGTCGGTGTGACCTTTGTCAGTATCCACAAGACACGACCTCACCAGGGCCTGGAGATTGCCCGGCTGGTCGCGGAGAAGAGTTACTTTGCCAAGATTGTCGTGGTGGTTGATGAAGATCTCGATGTCACCAGTCAGCAACAGATGCTCGCGGCACTCGGCACGCGCTGGCAACCGGCTCAAACCACGCATGTTTACGAGTCAATGAACGGACTGCCGCTGGACCCCAGCGCCGTTCGCCGCGGCCGGACCAGCAAAATAGCGATTGATGCCACACGTCAGTGGTCGGCAGAGGGTGGTCCGAAAATATTTCCGCCATTGAACCGGACATTGCTGGAATCCGGTGCGCCCGATGCGTTGGCGAATGTTGACCGGCATTGGGGCGAGTTAATCCGCAACTGGCGGGTCGGTTAGTGCGGGGATGGCCTGCAGCCATTCCGGCAGTTTTATTTTTCCCCGGACATGGAAAAATACCACGCTGTCGTGGAAAATAGGCGCCTGATCCGATTGCCCGAAAATACAAAGGAATACACCATGATCGTTACGACTGAACTCCTGTTTGAGCACGCTTACGGCAACTATGCCGTTGGTGCATATAACATCAACAACCTGGAGCAGGTCATGGGTCTGTTTCGCGGTAATGTCGATAGCAAGGCGCCGTTTATCCTGCAGTTGTCCAAAGGTGCGCGAGGTTACACGGACACACGCATGCTGGAGGCGATGATTCGTGGTGCGGAAGAAGTATTTCCAGAGGCCGTCTTCGCCGTTCACCTCGATCATGGTGATGAAGAGACCTGTTATGACTGCATCGACAGTGGCTTTTACAGTTCCGTCATGATTGATGCAAGTGCCGAGGAGTTTGACGAGAATATTGCGATTACCAAGCGCGTTGTTGACGCGGCACACGCAAAGGGAGTCGTTGTGGAGGCCGAACTCGGCAAGCTGGGCGGAGTTGAGGAGCATGTATCAGTCGATGAAGCCGATGCGAAGTTGACCGACCCGAAACAGGTTGAGGAATTTGTCCGTCGATCGGGTTGTGACAGCCTGGCCTGCGCGATTGGCACAAGTCATGGAGCTTACAAGTTCACTGGTTCACAGGGTTTGCATTTTGACGTTATTGAGGAAATAGCGCGCTTGCTGCCGCGTTTCCCAATGGTCATGCACGGTTCGAGTTCGGTGCCGCAGGACGAGGTCCAGCGAATTAATGCCGCCGGTGGTCAGATGGCCGGTGCGAAGGGCGTCGACGAGGTGCAGATCTCCAAAGCCAGCAAGATGGGTGTTACCAAGGTGAATATCGATACGGACGGTCGTCTCGTCTGGTGTCGGGTGCATCGAGAAAGCTTTATCGATACTCCTGAGAACTTTGACCTGCGGCCAGCGGGCAAAATCTTCATGGCTGAGTACGCAAAATACATCATGCACAAGAACGAGGTACTCGGTAGTGCCGGACAGTTGGATAGTGTGCGTGCGCTGATCGATCAGAAAGCTGCTTAACGTACCGTCAGGTTATTTCTTATCGCCAATGACCTTTTTGAAGTATGTCCGGTTGGTCTGATGTGCCGCATTAACTGGTTCAGTTTCAAAGTTGGTTAATGCAGCTTTTGGTTGATTGTGTGATTCCTCAGCATGGTTTTTTCTGCGAGCGTACGAAGTATGCTGCAGGCGTTAGCGACCAGCATTAGACTGAATGTCACCCGGCTCGAAGAATCATTCTTCAGAACAGGAAACAAAATGAAAAACCATGCCTTTGTGCAAGCACCATCGAGTTTAGCCGCAAGCTTGCAAGCGCGTGCTGAACTGCTCTCAACGGTTTCCGACAAAGTCGGTTGCGGAGTTTATCGCTTTGAGAAAACAGGTCGGACACAACTGGAAGCGCTGATAAGAAATGGACTTAATCCATGGGATAAGTTTCTTGATATTGGTTGTGGCGCATTTTGTGGTGGATATTGGGCAATGCATTTCCTCGATTCGGGTGGATATCACGGCATCGAGCCGAATGTAGATATGTTCACAAAGGGGCAGGCCCATATTCTGGAGCCAAGCCTGCTGGAGCAAAAACAACCACGTTTCGATCACAATGATCAATATGATTTCTCGGTTTTCAATACGAAATTCGATTATTTTTTTGCACAGTCAATCTGGACTCATGCGGGGAAGAAAGATGTCGAGAAAATGCTGGATGGCTTTGTGCGGCATACTAATGATAAGGCGCGATTCTTAACCACCATTAAATTTCCTGATTTATTTCACAGGGACTACAAGAAAGATGAATGGGTTGGCGGATCACACAAGTCCAATATTGCCGGAACTGTCAGGCACAACTTTAGCTGGGTGCAGCGTGTTTGCTTGAAGCGTGGACTTTCTGTGACAAGATTAAAGGGTGAAAAGATTAATACTCAGCATTTATTGCTCATCGAGAAAGGGAAGTGACACAGTTCGGCATTGTTAAGACCGGCTTAACATAATCCAGCGGCTTGTCAATGCCCGGGTCCCGGCGTATAAATACAGTCGGTGACCACCGATGACGCAATCCTCGCACGGTCGCTAATAATTAACGATAACAGCTCTCTATGGGGCTCGTGTATCTGTCATGAGCAGGGCAAATAAAACGGCGGGAATCTAATGAAACACCTATCGGGAGTATTGATTTTTTTCTTATTCGCATCGGTCGATGCAGCATTGCTTGATCGCGGTGACGGTTTTATCTATGACACCGTGCTCGATGTCACCTGGACCCAGGATGCGAATATCAACGGGCTGGATAGCTGGGATAACCAAATGGCCTGGGCGGACGGTTTAAGCCTGGTGCACAATGGCATCGCTTATGATGATTGGCGTTTGCCCACCGCCCTGAACGGCGACGGCAGCGGTCCTTGCGCGGGCTATCTGTGTACAGGAAGTGAGATAGGAAGCCTGTTCTACGGGACACTGGGTAATGCGGACGGAATACCTTTCAGCAACGCTGGCCCTTTTGTGAATCTTCAGTCCTATGTCTACTGGCTTGGTACGAAATGGCTATCTGCTCCTGCTACTACTGCCTGGAACTTCAGTTTTGACAACGGCTACCAAAGCCATTTCAACAATTCCTCCCTTTATCATGCAATTGCCGTACGAGACGGTGATATCGTCCCCATTCCTGCCACCGTCTGGCTATTCGGTTCAGCGCTTGGGTTGCTCGGGTGGATGCGGCGTAAATCTGCATAAACGCACCTGGTTCAGAGTGCGACACAACCCACCGGGTCCGGTGAGGCAGGGATAGGAAATTCCAAACGCGCAATCGGTGAAAATTATCGATGGTTTAATGCAGTCAGCGCCGCTTTTACGGTAAGTTGCAACCGGCCGGCGTTATTTCTCGTTACCAATGACCTTCTTGAAGTATGTCCAGCTGGTCTCATTCGGTCGCTGGTCATCGAGTGGCGGTGGTGTCTCATAGCCGGGGTAATGAGTTGCAATTTCATTTTTCATGATGTCAGGTAGCTGCTCATAACTTTCAAGCTTGCGCCCGGCGGTATGGAAATACACTTCACCGGGGCGGCCGCCCATTTTCATCCACGGCAGCCAGTCGGCGATTCTGACCCAGCCGACGCGGATCTCTGTCGTGTCACCCGCGTCAGGTGCCAGATCGGTTGCATTGCCCATGAAATTGAACATCTCGGTTGCATGATATTTGCCGCCCACATAGTGCTGGTAATCGCCGCCGAGGGGATCATCATAGAACAGCGGTATGGTTGAGGTCAGCCACCATTGGTCGCCACTGACAATAATCGGCAGCGAAAACGGCTTGCCGTCACGGCCGATCGCGAACATCGGTGGCTGGTTAACCGGGTCGTTTGCAACATGGAGTACCCTGACGCTTTCACCGGTCCACGGATTTTCCCATTGATCAAGCACTGCACCGGTTTCCGGGTCGCGGTAGAGCAGAATCTCCTTGCTGACCATGCGCAAGCCAGTGCCTTTGTCGGGATCGTCAACCGTGCCGCACTGACGGATATTCATGCCATCGACACGAAACAGCAGTCGGTCCGGTTCTCCGGGGCTGCGGCTGTAGGCGCGGCCAGTCCAGCCGTAGACTGCCGGCTGACCATCTTGCAGAGAACAATGGATGCGGCGAAAAGCCTGTATGCTTTCAGCGCCCGGAGCGGGTGGCACTGCGGCATTTACATTCGCTAACCGTGCTGCGGTAATCTCTGCGCCGTCAGCGTTCCCTGACGCTCCTGTTTCCTCCTGTGGCTGACAGGCCGTGATGAACAGGATACTCAGCAGTATTGGTAATATTGTGGTTGCTGCCAGTCGACCGCAAGGTGAAGGGAGTTGTTCGTGCATGGCTTCGATTCCGTATGAGTGCCGGGTAAATCCGGCGGATATGCTAACCATAGGTCAGCATCCGGGCATCGTCAAAGTATCCTGATGATGCGGGTTTCGCCTATCGTCTGCGGGATCGGTAGTATGCAAATCTGGCTGGTAATGGTATGCACAGAGTTTCTACCCCGTGTTTTTTGCCGCGCTGTTTTTTTACCGGTGGTGCTGAATAGCTGTGCCTGGGCCGGTAAACTTGCTGCGTATAAGGGTGATAACAGTATAATCTGGCTGATATCCGGAAGAGCCGGTTGTCCTAAAATATACAAACCAACAACGATAACAGTGGAGACATGTAATGAGTGTTGCGCACAAATGGCTGGAACAGGAACCATGGCCGACCAAGGTTATGCCTAAAGATATGCTGGAAGACCGAATCGAACGCGTATTGACGCTTACCAATATCGGTTATCTTGGTACCGTCTCAAAAAGTGGCGCACCGATCGTCAGCCCGGTTGAGTTTTATTGTGACGGGCTTCAGCTGTATATTTTTCCACAACCCAATAGTCCCAAGCTCAAGGCCATGCAACGTGACCCGCGTGTGTCTTTCGCGATAGCCAATTCGATGGCTGGCTGGGCCTGTGTTATGGGGGCGCAGTTTTTTGGTACGGCGGTACTGCTTGATGTCGGGACACCGGAATGGGAGCACGGCATGAAGGTCTTCAAGTGGCCGGCGTCGTCGTATGAACTGGGTCGTGAACTGACTGAACCACCTCAGGGTCAGCTCATGCGTCTCGATCCCGAGCGCATTGTTTATACCGAGCATCTGATTCGTAAACATGGTTATGCACCACGGCAGATCTGGCGTAAGGGTGAGGACGAGGCGAAGGTAGTGCCGGGTGGTAATGTCTGACGCTGACGGCTGTTTTTGTTTCCTGTAATCGATTCGTTGTGAAGTGGTGTTAGATACTGCTTTTATTCGCTGCTGGGGATTGGCCTTTCCCTGACCGGATTTTTCCGCCAATGACCTTTCCGAAACCTTAAAGCCGCTCCTGCGGCGTTTCGGAAGGGTAGCCGGACACATAATGCCGATCAGGGAAACCTCATGAATCGTGACAAAATATTGCTCAAAAGACGCCTGCTCGTAAGCGGCTTAAGCTAATGGGACATCATTGGTCTGACACTATTTTCCCGTTGTACCGGTATCCGAAATACTGGGCGGAGTGTTTTGGTACGGCCCCATTCCTGCCGATGGATCGCGCCGGGATGGATGATCTCGGTTGGGATTCATGTGATGTCATCATCGTGACCGGTGATGCCTATGTTGATCATCCCTCGTTCGGGATGGCCATTATTGGTCGCCTGCTGGAGGCGCAGGGGTTTCGTGTCGGCATCGTTGCGCAACCGGATTGGCAATCAAAGGCGGCATTTGAGGCGCTTGGCCGGCCGAATCTTTTTTTCGGTGTGGCGGCAGGCAACATGGACTCGATGATTAACCGCTATACGGCGGATCGAAAGTTGCGTTCGGATGATGCTTATACTCCCGGTGGTATCGGCGGGCAACGTCCGGATCGCTGTTCTCTGGTTTACGCGCAGCGCTGCAAGGAAGCTTTTGCGGATGTGCCGGTGATACTCGGTGGTATCGAGGCTTCACTGCGGCGTATTGCACATTACGATTACTGGCAGGACAGTGTGCGGCGCTCGATCCTGATCGATGCGACAGCAGATATATTGTTATATGGCAACGCGGATCGGGCGATTGTCGAGATTGCGCACCGGCTTAGTCGTGGCGAGCAACTCGAGGATATTACCGATGTGCGGGGTAGTGCATTCATTCGCCGCGATACGCCTTCCGGCTGGACGGAAATAGATTCAACCAGAATCGATCGACCCGGAAAAGTGGACGCGATCGTCAATCCGTATATCAATAGTCGCGACATGACGGCTGATGAACAGCAGCGCCGGAATGCGGCGCTGCATGGTGTTGAGTACGATCAGAACGGCAATCCCGTCAAACGTCCACGTAAGCAAGAACCATTGGACCGGCAAAAAAGTGTCATTCGCCTGCCGTCATTTGAGAAAGTCCGCGCGGACCCGGTTCTCTATGCTCATGCAAACCGTGTTTTGCATCTCGAGACCAACCCGGGCAATGCACGTGCACTCGTGCAAAAGCATGCCGAGGTCGATTTGTGGTTGAATCCGCCACCGATCCCGCTGACTACCGAGGAGATGGATTACGTATTCGGGATGCCTTTTGCCCGGGTGCCGCACCCGGTGTATGGGGGTAACAAGATTCCGGCCTATGAGATGATTCGCTTTTCCATCAACATCATGCGCGGTTGCTTTGGCGGCTGTACATTTTGTTCGATTACCGAACATGAGGGGCGGATCATTCAGAGCCGGTCGGCGGGATCAATACTTGATGAGATCGAGGTAATTCGCGACAAGGTGCCGGGTTTTACCGGGGCGATATCGGATCTGGGCGGCCCGACTGCAAACATGTACCGGATTGCATGCAAAAGCCGCGAGATAGAAGCGGCATGTCGCAAGCCAAGCTGTATTTATCCCGGGATTTGCCAGAACCTGCGCAGCGATCATTCGGCGTTGACAAAGCTCTACCGTGATGCGCGTCAGGTCAAGGGTATCAAGAGGGTGTTGATTGCATCCGGCCTGCGTTATGACCTGGCAGTCGAGGATTCCGAGTACGTCCGCGAGCTTGTCACGCATCATGTTGGCGGCTATCTGAAGATCGCGCCGGAACATACCGAACAAGGCCCGCTCGAAAAGATGATGAAGCCCGGTATCGGTGGCTACGTTAAATTTAAAAATCTTTTTGACAAGTTTTCGGCCGAAGCGGGTAAGGAACAATACCTGATCCCGTATTTTATCGCTGCGCATCCGGGTACGACTGATGAAGATATGCTGAATCTTGCCTTATGGATCAAGGCGAATGGTTATCGTGCCGACCAGGTACAGGCTTTTTATCCGTCACCGCTGGCCAGTGCAACTGCAATGTATTACTCGGCGAAGAATCCGCTGCGCAAGGTTACTTATAAGAGCGCTACCGTTGAATTAGCGAAAGATCCGGAGCAGCGCAAGCTGCATAAGGCTTTTTTGCGTTATCACGATCCGCATAACTGGCCTCTGCTGCGAACGGCACTCAGGAAAATGGGTCGTGCCGACCTGATTGGTGACGGGTCAGGGCAACTGGTGCCGGCTCATCAGCCCGATGAGGATGGTGATTATCGTTCACCACGACGGAAGAATTCAGCCGGCGACCATCAACGGCGAAAAACGCTGACCCAGCACACCGGGCTGCCGCCGCGTGAAACTGGTGCGGGTAGAGGCAGGGGATCATCTCGCCGTAATCGGACTCGATAAAGGGGTTCAGCCGACATCATTGATGGTGTCGGCATTGAGTGCGCCGAGGGGTAGCGGAATTTATACCGATGACGTTTATTTAGGGGTAGCCGCTTCTTTTTGTACTTTAATGTAATCAGAGAAGTCATCCGGTACCTGTTCCTGCAGCATCTTGCGCACCATGGTCAGAGGTGACATCGGCGCTTCTGTATAGGCCATCAGTTTCCATTGGCCATTTTCCCGGCGAAAAACAGCCATGACCCGGTCCCAGCTGGATAAGGCTTTCTGACGTTTGACCTTGATATCAAAGCGTAACCTGTAAGTTGCTATAGCCAGGTCGTCGGTGAGGTAGTTTGCGCGCACCTCTGAGTATTCGTTGCGAATTCCGTCGAGCACCGTAAAGCCCGGTTTTGGATTGAAATAGGCCCTGATCCGCTGCCAGCCATGCATCGGCGGATCGATTTCTTCTGCCATATAAATCGGATGTGGATAGTCCTGATCCCACATGCTGAGCAAGGTGTCGTAATCCTGCCGGTTGTATGCTTCAGCGTAGATATCGAGGAATGCCTGAATGTCGGCCGACAGGCTGTCGTCATAATCTGCTGACGCGACTCCCGGGGTGAGCAGGCTAAACAAAAGTATTATTGCCAGACGCATCATGTGTGCTCCTTGGGAAAGCCATTAGTTTGATAGTAATACTGAATAATAGCAGCCATATCCTGAGTTTGTTTGAAATCCGCCGTGCGGGTTGGTTGAGCGGATGGTGTGACGATCAACTGCTCTGTACTTGATTTCGTTGTAGAATTCCCGAAAGAAAAATAATTTTACCAATTCCTGATAATAAAAATGCAGCAACTCAATATACTTGCCATTGTCGGTTCATACCGGAATGAAGAGAGTTACAGCTACAAAACATTGAAGCTTATTGAAGAGCGAATGAATGCTCTGCAGCTAACGCAGTTTGAATATGTATTCCTGCAACGGGTTGGACTGCCATTTTGTGATGGCTGCTTATCCTGTGTTCGTGAAGGGGAGAAATCTTGCCCTGAGTCTGCAAAAATTGGTTCGCTGGTAAAAAAAATTGAGGAAGCTGATGGCATTGCATTGGCGGCGCCCGTCTATACATTTAATGTAACCGGGCTGATGAAAAATTTTTGTGAATATTTTATGTTCAAGCGCAACAGGCCGAGTTTCTTCGGTAAGAAGGCGATTGTAGTTACGGCGGCATCAGGCGGAGGGCACAAGGTGGTGCTGGATTTTCTGCAAAGAACCGCTGCTGCCTGGGGGTGTGATGTTGTCGGAAGGCTGGGTATATCATCAACACAAATGAAGCGTAAGATATATATTGAGAAAGTTGCTGTCGCTACTCAGGATGTTGCTGAAAAGTTTCTGGCGGGTATTGTCAAAGCAGATCAGCAATCACCGGATTTCGCTACCCTGATTAATTTCCGGGTTATGCAGGTCATGTCAAATGCAATGCAAACAACTTTGAATTATCGTTACTGGTCTGAGCGTGGCTGGTTAGACGCGAATTACTATACTGATGTATCGGTGAATCCTGTCACCCGGTTAGCTGTGGGTTTTATTGCTTGGCGGATTCGCAGAGCAAGAAAAAAAGGTAAAGTCAGTCCCGTGCGATAAGGGTGCAAGTCGTCAGGGGTAAAGCCTGGCATGTTTGAGCAGGAGTGTTTCGGAATGACAAAGTTTTCACTAACCGCCGGCATGGTTCCGATTGTATTGTTTATGCAAATGTTTGCTCAGGCTGCTTTGTCTGCCGGAGATCCGGTGCGTGGCAAGCAACTTGCGACCCAGTGTTTCGCCTGCCATGGCGTTGATGGCAACAGCCTTTCGCCCGTCAACCCAAAGATCGGTGGGCAGCATGAACAATATCTATTACTTGCGCTGAAGGCTTACCTTGATGGCGCACGACCGAATTCTTTGATGACTGGTGCGGTACTCGACAAGAGTGATCAGGATCTTGAGGATCTGGCGGCCTATTTTGCGGTTCAAAAAGCGGAGATTGCGCCTGATCGGCAAGCCGGTGAGAAGAAGCCCGGACCACCCGGAGGCCCAGGAGGCCCCGCTATGGCACTGCGTTTCAATTATGGCGAACGCGATGCGGAATTTTCCAGCATGCTGGCTCGGGTTCGTGATTATGAACAGCATCGGCAACCGGATATAAGCACAGGCCTGTGTCGCATACCTGAAGATGCCCCGTTAAACCGCGATCGTGATAACGATGGGCTGGCTGATCGATATGATGCGGCGCCGACCTCAGCCGGGGAATTCGTGGTTGATCACAATCAGGATGGTTATTACGAGATATGCAATATCCAGCAGTTGGCGGCGATCGCGACACTGGGTGCAGCAGAAGGCACAAGTACCACACTGTCGTTTGAGGATCGGCGCAACCGTTCTTACCAGCTCATGGCCGACCTGGATGCGGCTGGTATCGAGTTTGAGCCAATTGGCAACTGCGGGCCAACCGGAAACTGTATGCGCACGATGGGTCGGTTTGGTTATGCCGGGGTATTTGACGGACGCGGACATGTCATCCGTAATCTGTCGATCAGTGCTCCGGAACGTGGTGGTGTCGGCCTGTTTGGTGTGCTCGGTGCGTCCGGTATCGTCATGCACCTGTCGCTGGAGAATGCTCATGTTGCGGGGCGTGCCGGTGTTGGTGCAATCGTCGGGTCTAATTTTGGCACCTTGTATTATTGCTCGGCGACCGGCGAGACGAGCGGTATAATGGCTATCGGTGGCCTGGTCGGCGGCAGCGCTGGCCTTGTTTACAGGGGCTATTATTCCGGTCGTGTTAATGCCAGGCAGGCTGGTGGTGGTCTTGTCGGTGATATGACCGGTGCAGTGTTCAGTAGTGCAACCTCTGTTGAGATCAGCGGGGTACGTGGAATTGGTGGGCTGGTTGGTTTAAATACTTTCGGCAGCGTGCTGGACAGTCATGCCGCCGGTTCCGTCAAGGGCAGCAATGATATTGGCGGGCTGGTTGGTGTTAATACCGATGCGAAAGTCAGGAACAGTTTCGCTGCCGTGCGCGTCCTCGGTGAATCAACCAATATTGGCGGGCTGGTCGGGTTTAACTCGCAAAGCATCGTGCGTAATGTTTATGCGACTGGAGATGTAAGCGGTGCTGATGCTGTGGGCGGCCTGATTGGGAGCAACAAGGGTATAGTGGCGAACGGTTATGCAACCGGTGATGTTTCCGGAGCCGGGGAGACCGGCGCGGTCGTGGGTGTCATTATCGAGGGTGATGTGATTGGAACCTACGGTCCTGAATCAACACAACTCGCAAATCTGACCGGGGAGTCAACCGGCTGGGCGCCCAATGAAACTCCGGTTAGTAAACCTTTACAGTATTTCTGTGACCGTAACGGCAATGGATTTATTGATCCGGTTGAACGTGTGAGGAAGAACTACATCTGGAGTTTTGGCGGTTCGCAAAAAACGCCGCAGATTCAATGTTCAGACAGAGGGTAGCGTCATAATTATCGGTAATGCAGATTTCACTCAGTAGGACGAACCTGGGCAAGGCAGATACGGGAGTTCTCATGAATAATTTGAGTTGGAGACATCGGATTCTATCGGCGGTGATAGTGATCTTTGTTGCGGCGGTGTTGTTGCTGACGGTAATAACAGCGCAAGCCGGGGATGAGCGGGTTTCAACGGCGGGCTCATTCGTAACCGGGGATATTTTTGTCGCGGCAACGGTCATGGATGTGCCTGACGATGATCATGCCGGCACCGGTCGCCTGTTACAGTTTGATGCTGATTTAAAATTCAAGGGTGAATTATGGATTGCGGAAACAACACATAAGATAGGTGGTTTGGCATTTGGTCCGGATGGAACGTTGTGGGGTTCTGCACCAATTTCATGGCAGGTAATTGAGATTGATACTAATGCAAAGCAGAAACCGATCAGGTCTTTCGCGCAACGGCCATTTAGCAGTGTTACGTTTGCTCCGGATGGTACCTTGTTGTTCGCTGAACATCTGATCGGCAGCAAGACCAGCATTTCATTTAATACAACCCATTTCAATCTTTTGCCTGGCGACCAGGTGATCGGCCATGGCAATATTTTGCGTTTTAGTGCCGGTGGTGAATTTATCGAGGAGTATGAGACGGATACTCATGGCGGGGTGGTGGGTATCCATGGGGTTACCAGCACCGTGTTGACAGATGACGGCAAGCGCATCATCTATATTTCCGAGACCGGCAATCGTGTCATGCAGTACGATCTCGAAAACAGACAGCAACTTTCGGACCTGGCTGATTTCGGTAAGGTTGAGGATGCACCATCTATGCTCCTGGTTATGGCGCAAATGCCCGATGGTGACCTGGTCATTGGTACTGGTACCAGTGTTGTATTCCTGGATCAGGATTCAGGCGAGATTACCCATGAAATCAGGATGGATCGTATGGGTTGGGCAGCTGTTGCGTCATCGATTGATCCGGGCTACCTGTTGCTTGGTAATTTCTTTGACGGTGAATTTGTCAAACTGCGTGTGGATGACGGTAAGATAGTCGCACGTAATACCATTAATGAAGAGCGCTCGTTGTCGGGTATAGCACAATATCCTGGCCCGCTGGCCAGCCATTGAATGAGCTATAAGATATGAAAACCTTTCTGAGAATTATTGGCGCATTATTTCTGCTCTTGATACTGGGCCTTGGTGGTCTTGCATTGACCCTTGAGGCCAGTTTGCCGACCAGCACGATTGACCTGCAACCGATGTCGCCGACACCCATAACAAGTGAAGCTACATCAATCCTGATATTTGGTGCGACCCGTAATACCGGGTTGATGGTGGCACGCTTGCTGGAGGCGCGCGGTGAAAATGTCACGGTCTTTGTCCGGCCTACATCGGATACCACCGAGCTTGAGAAGCTCGGTGTGGAATTGGTTGTCGGCGATGCGATGGATATCGCGACGGTGCACGCCGCATTTGATGGTCATGACTACGAGGCTGTCTTGACGACTATCGGTTGCCTGAATTGCGATCCACCGTCTGATTACCAGGCTAATGCAAATGTCATCAAGGCCGCGAAGCAAGCCGGGGTCAGGCGCCTGGTACTGGTCACATCAATCGGCAGCGGGGACAGCCTGGCTGCAACACCGGCTCTGTCGGCTCGCTTTCTGGCCAAAATAATACCGCTGAAAACACTTGCGGAGGAGTATCTGCGCACAAGCGGTCTCGATTACACGATTATTCGCCCTGGCGGTTTACGTTCGGGTCGGCGCACCGGTAATGGCACATTGAGTGAAGGTCGGGATGTATTCGGCTATATCTTTCGCGAAGATCTGGCTGAGTTAATCGTATCTGTGTTTGATGATAACGCTACGATCGGCAAGACACTGGCCGCCGTCGATGCATACCGGCGGTTTCCCTGGGATAATGAGTAGAGCAACATAACTGGCCAGGCGTTCCTCTTTACGGTCCGGTTTCAATCTTTCGTGACGAGATACCATCGTGACACTTTTCCTTAAGCGGGGTTTTTAATGCTGTCGTTAGCCTACCTGGTAATTGCTGTTGTTGACCTGGCTTTGCTGGTCTGGGCGGTCAGCTTGTGCCGCCGGTATCCCCGCCCCGGCCTTATTCTGGCCACCGTGCCGCTGACCCTGATGTGGTTTGATAATCTTACCATTGGTCTCGGCAGTACCCTTGGTGAAGGTCCTGTATTGCTGGCCATGAATGGTGTGCGGTTCATTGCCCACTATGTTGGTTTGCCGATGACGTTTATCGCGATCGGCTCGATGGCACGTCAAGCCGGGTTTGGATGGGCACAGCCGAAATGGGTGATGGCGGCTTTCTGCCTGCTGGCGGTCTATTTCATTGCCCATGATTTGTGGCTGTTCTCGGCGGCAACATTCTACCCGTCGTGTTTCGCCGATACGCTGCGATACACAACCCATATTGCGGACTATACGGCCTGTAGTCCCGATGCGCAGATCGGGGCAGGAATGAAAATGGCCCCGATTCCGGCGATAACCCTGTCAAACTTCCTCATCTTATTTGGTATTTATTTGTGGGTAAAAATCGGCTGGAAATGGCTGGCGCTGGGATCGATAGGTGCGCTCGGATTTTTTGCCGTACCGTATCCTTTGACCGGCGGGATTGTTGGTAATGCCGCTGAACCGATTATTAGCGGCGCAATCATAATGACCGCAGCTTATATTTACCGAAAGTTCGCCATTGGCAAGATATCGGGCTGAAGAGCCTGGTATGGATGATTCGCTTAGCGAAAATAGGCTTCCCTGGAAAGAATTTTAATAAGTTGATGCTGTTTCAGTATAGTGTTGTCGGGTAGTCCGTTCACCGCAGCAGTCATTTCTGGTGAGAACAGGTTTCCGGTTCGCGCGGATAATTGCTGAATCGATTCCCCGGCATTAGCCGCAATGGTGCGGATGCACTCATTGGCAATCGAAGCTTTCTCTTCGCTGGTCATGCTGCGCAGGCTCAAAATGCCATCCCGGAGCTGGTTACGAAATGAATCAGCGCCTGTCGCGATAAACCGCAATGTAGTGTTCCGGGTGTTAATCCACATGTAGTAGATGCTGGTCGGTAGCTCCGCCGATGCGTCCACGAGGTGAACCAGATAGGCCGGTCCGATATCCAGTTTCACGGATTCTGTCGTAGCTGCTTCCAGACCTTCTGCAGAACTCAGTTCAGTTGCAAAGTCAGCAGCAATCTCTGCTACAGAACCGGGCCTTTCTGCGCTGCCAAGAATGATCAGAGCCTGATGGTCCGGTGCAAATGCACCGACAAAAATGGGTGTATTAACCACATTCCAGCCGTCTGGAAAATTTATCGAGATATCCATGTCGGGTTGCATGAATTGTTGATCATGCAGTACCCCCTGCATGGGGTTGTTGATGCCCCACGGCAGTCCATTCAGTCTATCCAGCAGATCCTGTTTGCTTGGTGCAAAGGGCTGTGCGGGCGTCCACAAAATATTTTCAGCCTCGCGTTTGATGTCGGCTATACGTTCCGGAGTGGTTGGATGGCTGGTGAAGAAAGCAGACTCGTGTTGCTCACCAGGCAACAATCTGACGGTTCGTATGAGGTTGTAGAGTACGGTCGCCAGAGCCATCGGGTCATAGCCTGCCCGGGCCGCCATATGGATGGCGAGTCGGTCGGCTTCACTTTCCTGATCATCAGCATATCTGGCGATGTGTGCTTCGCCCACCGCATCAAGCGGGGCTTTGATAACCCGGCTGATATCCCTGGCAACAACCCGGTTGGTCCTGTGTCCGGGCAGTGTCAGAACACCGGGCTGGATATTGTGCGCAACCTGTTGCAGGTGATGGCGCTGGGTGACGTGGGTGATCTGATGGGCAAGGATACCGGCCAGTTCGTCTTCGGTATTGATCAGTGCCAGCAGTCCACGCGATAAATAGATGTAACCATTCGCTGTTGCAAATGCATTGGGCTGGCCCTGGTCGATAATTCTGAAACGAAAGTAGTAAGGTGTCGTTTTCAGGTCGGCAACAAGTCGCCGGCCAACGGCATCAACATACGCTGTCAGGAACTCTGCCGGGTAAATACCGACCTGTTCCTCGATTTGTTGAACGATATCGCCGGTTGCCAATTTCTTCTCAGCATTGGTCATCAGGCCATTACTGCCACATGCCGTCAGTAGCAAAGCGGTCAATAGCAGTTTGACTGGTAGTAATAGCCTTATATGGTTCATCGGGTAGCCTGGTATATACAGGTTCTAAAAGAGTGGCGATGATGTCATCTTGGCTTGCAGTCGGCAAACCCGGCAAGATGCTGATGATGACGGGGCGCTTGAGTATCAGTAAGATGGAACTTTTGCCCGGGAAGATGCGGATGCAGCAGATAACCCGGCGCGGCAGACCAACATGCTGTCAGTCATGAGGAAGTGGGTCAGATAAATATGGATAAGAGTCTCAAAACAGCATCCCTTGGGCCTATACAACTGGCTCCCGGCATATCACCGGGTCATGTCCTGGCTAAATTGTTTGCTGCATTCGTCGGTATTGCGATGTTATCCGGTGTCAGCCTGCTCAACGCATTTCTGCTCACCGAGCATCTGAATTTGCCGCGTGCTCAGCAGGGTGCTGTGACCGGTGACCTGTCATTCTGGACCGAAATTGTCGCACTTTGCCTGTTTTACCCGTTTGGCATGCTCGCTGACCGTATCGGGAGACGGCCGATCATTTCGTTCGGCCTGTTGATGATCGGGATTGGTTACGGTTTGATGCCGTTTGCAACAACATTCGGTGAATTGCTTGCGGTGCGCATGATCTATGCGGTTGGCATGGCGGCAACGGCCGGTATCCTCGCGACGCTGAGTAACGATTACCCGCAGGAACAATCGCGAGGCAAATTGATTGCACTGTCGAGTATGGCAAATATTCTCGGTGCGGCGTTTATGGCCGTTGTGATCGCGCGCATTCCGTTGGTGTTGGCCGATCGCGGTTACGATGCCGTGACGGGCGGCAAGGTTATGTTTTTGACAGCTGCGTTGCTGTGTATCGTAACCGTAATCGTGACGCGCTACGGTCTGAAGGCCGGTACACCGGTTGCACAACATGAACGTGCAGATATGCGGACATTGATTGTCAGTGGATTGCGCAGTATGAAGAATCCGCGTATTGCGCTGGCCTATGCCGGTGCCTTTGCTGCGCGCGGCGATTTGGTCATCAAGGCCGCATTTCTCGCCTTGTGGGCAATTCACGCCGGACGCACTTTGGGCCTGAGCCCCGCTCAGGCGATGGCGCGTTTCGGCATCATGATAGTCATTATGCAGGCGGTCAGTTTTTTTTCTGCACCGATTTTCGGCTGGCTTATTGATCGTATTAACCGGGTGTCGGCCACGATCATAGCGCTTGGTTTTGCGTCAACGGGTTACCTGTCGATGAGTATTATTACATCTCCGCTGGATTTTTCGATGTTGCCGTTTTTCGTAGTGCTTTCACTCGGTTCGAGTTTCATGATGAAGTCATCGTTGAGCCTAGTGGGCCAGGAGGCGCCGATCCGTGAACGTGGCAGTGTGTTCGCGATGAACAGCATCTTTGGGGCGATCGGTATCCTGATATTTTTGGCCGTCGGTGGTCGGTTATTCGATGCCTGGGCGCCGTGGGCGCCGTTTGTAATGGCCGGTGTCTACCAGGCTTTGTTGCTGGTCGTGGCGATAATCATCAGATTTGTTGCGCCTGGGCGTAATATCGCTATGCAGGCCAATCCCGAGTCCGGCTGAGTGGTCGACTGGCATACCCCCCCAGTGGATAGGGATGAGCCGAAGCTGGAGAATAGCCGTCTTACTGGATTAGGATAAAACCTGGTTAATCGGTTACTGAAAAGACAGATTTATGCATTTACCCCAGTTCGAATATATACGTGCGAAAAACCTGGCCGATGGATTGGCGGTGTTAGCTGAGTATGGTGCGGATGCCAAGGTTATGTCCGGCGGTTCAGATTTGCTGATCAATATGAAGTACCGGCTCGATACGCCCAAGGTTCTGGTCAGCATGAATGGCGTTAGCGAGCTTAAAACTGTCGAGGAAACGGCGGATGGTGGATTGCGAATCGGCGCGGGTTGCCAACTAACCGATCTGGTGGCTAACCCGGCAATCAGCGAACGCTTTCCGGTTCTGCGTGATGCGATGTCCGCGGTGGGTTCACGGCATATACGAAATATTGCAACGCTTGGCGGAAACCTTTGCCTGGAGACGCGTTGCTGGTACACGAATCAGTCAGAAAACTGGCGTATGACGCGTGAAGGGTGTTTTAAGACCGATCTGGAAGCATGTCATGTCATCAAAACAGCGAACCGTTGCCACGCAATCAATAGTTCCGATACGGCGCCGGCGCTGATGGTGCTTGACGCTTCGGTTGTTCTCGCCAGTCACGCTGGACAACGTGAAGTTGCACTTATCGATTTCTACCGTGACGACGGCGTTGATCATACTGTCGTCAAGCCGGATGAACTACTGACTGCTGTGTTGATTCCTGGCAGTGATCGACGCAGCATATTTGCTAAACTGGCGCAGCGCGTTGGTCTGGATTTTGCGGTAGGTACATTTGCAGCATCAATAAGAGGCAGCAACGATGCGCCAGACTCGGTTTGCCTGGTGTTGAATTCAGTCAGTGCGGCACCGAAGGCACTGGCCGAGTCCGAAAAAATACTAATTGAGTCCGGGTTAACGGATGAGGCTATCGAAGCTGCCGCAATTGCGGCACGCAAGGCACTCGGTGAATTAACAAATCTGTTTACACCTTCCGGTTTCAAGCGGCGTCTCGTCAAGACGCTGATTCGTAATGCGTTGCATGAACTGCGTGATAAGGTCAATTAAGCCAAAGGGAACAGGCTGAAAATGGGCAAACAATTAATTACTTTGACGGTCAATGGAGACTCTCACGAGATTGCTATCCAGTCACATCACACATTACTTGATGTGTTGCGCAATGAATTGGGTCTGACCGGTACCAAGCGAGGGTGTACAGCGGGAAGTTGCGGCGCCTGCACAGTGAATGGCGATGCTGGTGAGGCAATCTGCTCGTGCCTGTCACTGGCAATTGAATGGGATGGCCGCTCGGTGACGACGATAGAAGGTGTTCAGGAGGGCAGTGAACTGCATCCTGTGCAGGATGCATTCCTTGAATTTGGTGCCGTGCAATGTGGATTTTGCACGCCGGGCCTGATCATGACGACCAAGGCATTACTCGACGTCAACTCAAGCCCGAGTGAAGATGAGATAAATGAGGCGCTGGCCGGTGCGTTCTGTCGCTGCACGGGGCATATTAAAGTCAAAAAAGCTGTGCGTAAGGCGGTGGAAATGCTACGCGATCGTGCAGCCGGTAATGCTGGTTAAGTGCGGTGGTTTAGAGATGGTTACCAAAACAGAAGAGCTCAACATTGTCGGCAAGAACTGGACGCGTCTCGATGGCGCTAACAAGGTTAGTGGCCGGTCAGTTTTTACCGATGATGTCCGTTTGCCGGGCATGTTATGCGGCAAGGTTGTACGCAGTCCTCACCCATATGCCCGGATTATCAGTATTGACGCAAGTGCTGCGGAAGCATTGCCGGGCGTTAAAGCCGTGCTCTTGCCAGAGGACGCAAAGGGTATCTGGATTGGTGTCAATCAGCCGTTGCTGGCACAAGGTAAGGCAACCTATGTAGGTCATGACATTGCGGCAGTGGCGGCACTTGATGAAGAGACCGCCGCCAAAGCAGCCGCGCTGATCAAAATCAAATATGAAAAATTACCGGAGGTTACCAGCATCAAGCAGGCGCTCGCCGACGATACGCCACTCCTGCATGCCAAAGCCAAGGGGAATGTCGGCTGGGAGCAGAAAGCCTCGTGGGGTGATCCGGATGCATCATTTGCTGCCTGTGACCAGATCCGCGAGGAAGAGTTTGTTACTTATCCGTCGCATAACTGCTATGCCGAGTTTCATGTTGCAATTGCCGATTTCACTCAGCCTGGCAAGCTGACGATGTGGACACCTTCACAGTCCGCGCTGATGTTCCAGAAAGTTCTTGCGGCCGCCTTTAAGCTGCCGGACAGTGCTGTGCGCATGTTGACGCTGAATACCGGTGGTGGTTTTTCGGGGCGGGTAACTCCGCGACCGCATCATTTTCTGGCCGCACTGCTGTCGCGTAAATCCGGTCGGCCGGTGCGAATCCGTGCCAGTGGCGACGAAGAGTTCATCATGTGCCGGGCCGGTGGAAAGGTGGTTTATCGTCTGAAATCAGGAGCGACGAAACAGGGCCGTTTGAAGGTCATTGAGGCTGACCTGTTATTTGATACGGGTGCATATGTCGAGTCACAGATGATCGTAACTATCCTGACATCAAGTTATCTGAACGCATTGTACAAGATTGATGCATCGCGCTACCGGGGTCGGCTGATTCACACCAACCATCTGCCCTATTATTTCCATCACGGCGGCGGCATAGCACAATTCCAGTTTGCACTGGGCCAGCATATTGATGGTCTCGCGCGGGATATCGGTATGGATCCGGTTGAATTCAACCTGCTGAATGCAGTTGACAAGGATTACACGCCACTGCACGGTTCATTTTATACAAGCTGCGGCCTGAAGGAATGTATTGAGAAAAGTGCCGAGCAAGCCGGCTGGAAAGAGAAATACGGAAAATTACCAAAGTATAAGGGCATCGGCCTTGGCATCGGTGCAATGGCATCCGGTGCAAAAGGGGTGTTTAAGCACGACACATCCGCTGCATTGATTAAAATCACCGATGATGGTCTGGCCTCGTTGTCCATCGGGCTGCCTGACATAGGCCAGAGTTCACATACTGCGATGGCGATTATTGCAGGAGAAGTGCTTGGTATTACGCCTGACGATATACGTGTGGTGTCAGGTGATACGGATTCGGATCCGCTCGATGTGGGCGCATTCACGCAACGAGGTACATTTAATACTGGTAATGCGGTTAAAAATGCGTGCCAGGATGCGCGTGATCAGCTGGCCAAAGTTGCGGCCGCGAAACTCGGTGCTGATGCCGAGCAACTGGTGTTCCGCAATCGCCTGATTTATCCGGACGGTGAACCTGACAAGGCGATTGAATTCAAGCAACTGGTTTTCGATACGCTGCACAGTCAGGAGGGCCGATTCGTCATGGGGCGCGGGTTCTATAACTCGCCACTCGAGAAGGGCACGATGGCCTATTCGTTCGGCGCACAGATTGCCGAGGTTTCTGTTGATCCGGGTACGGGTGTAGTGACTGTTGAGAAAGTGACTGCAGCACATGATGTCGGGCGAGCGCTTAACCCGCGAATAGTTGAAGGACAGATAGACGGGCAGGTTTTCAGCGCCATGTCGCAGGTTCTGTACGAGGAATGCATCATGGAAGACGGTCAGGTTATGAATCCATCGCGGCTCGACTACAAGATGCCGCGAGCCTTCGAGATGCCTGAGGTAGAGCATATCATCGTCGAAACAATCGATCCGAACGGCCCGTTCGGTGCCAAGGAGGTTGGGGAGGGTCCGATCGTCTGTACGATGCAGGCCATTGCCAATGCCGTAACCAATGCAATCGGTAAGCCGGTCAAGGATATGCCTTTGACGCCGTGGCGGGTATTACGACATATCAATGACTAGCTATTACCCGGCCGGATCGCTACATTACGTGCTGGAAATCTTGCTCGGTTCGCTGTGGGCCGATTTATCGAGGATAACAACATGAAATCAATTTCAGGTCTTTTTGTTGCTTGCTTGTTGGCAGCGCTGTTTCTTGCAGGTTGCAATCAGACGCCCGCTGCAGAGCCGGGTACCCTCGTCGTAGATCTTTCTGCCATCGCAAAGGCGACCGGTCAGGAACAGTCGATGCAAAACCAGGCACAAACGGTTCGTGAAGATGCGAATGCCCAACTCATTGAGTCGGCCAAGGAAATTGAAAAATGGTTGGCGGACGAGCGTGCCAAGATTGGCGATACGCCGACCCAGGAGCAGGCAGTACAGCTGCAGCAATTATCGCAACAGGCACAACAACAGTACGCCCAGTTGCAGTCCGAGGCGCAGCAGAAAGTGCAGAAAGCTGAAATAAATCTTATTTTGGATTATCGCGAGGCCGTCAAACCGTTTGCCGAGAAAATTGCCCGATCAAGAGATGCGAGTGTCGTCTTGCTGGTTGATCAATCTGTGTTCTGGCTCGATCCTGCTATTGATATCACCGGTGATGTGATCAGTGCATTGCGAGCAGAACGTGTATTCGCCGGGTCTGATGCCGATCAGGTGTCTGCAACGTTACCAACTGTGGCACCTGTAGAGACACCTGCAGCGGCCACGGCAGAATAACCAGTAATCGGGCTAGGTTGCCGCGTAAACATTTTTCGCGGCCTGGATTCCGCATGACGCATCGATAGTCGTGTCTGCTTCGGTAATGATTTTACCTAATGCGTTGAGGCACAACAGAACGTTGTCCTGACGACAGCTGTGGCCCATTAACCCGATTCGCCAGACCTGGCCGGCCAGTGGACCGAGCCCGGCGCCGATTTCCAGGTTATATTCATCGAGCAGTCGGTTGCGAACCGTGGCATCATCAAGGCCGTCCGGAATTCTTACACTGTTAAGCTGCGGTAGCCGCCAATCCGGAGCGACGACAAAGGACATGCCGAGCGCTTCTAGGCCGGCAGCCAGTGCATGGTGATGACTGGCGTGGCGTTGCCACGCATTTTCAAGGCCCTCTTCCTGCAAGATAAGTAAAGCTTCATGCAGGGCATAAAGCGCGTTGACCGGCGCTGTATGATGGTAAGTACGTTGTTCGCTGTCACCCCAGTAACCCATTACCAAATCAAGGTCCAGAAACCAGCTTTGTGCTGCGTGATCCCGGTTGCTAATGTGTTCAGCGGCACGCTTGCTGAATGTTACCGGTGAGATGCCGGGTACGCAGGAGAGGCATTTCTGGGTGCCGGAATACACCGCGTCGGCACCCCAGCCATCAACGTCGACTTTGATGCCACCCAGTGAGGTCACGGTATCGACAATCGACAGGCAATCATGATGGGTCGCAAGGGCGCATAATGTCTGTGCATCAGACCGTGCCCCTGTCGAAGTTTCGGCATGCACAAAGGCGAGGGCGGTGGCCTCGGGGTGGGCATGCAGCGCATCTTCGACCTTGTTTGGGTCAACGGGTTGCCCCCACTCATCCTCGATAAGAACAGCCTGCGCTCCACAACGTTCAACGTTGTCACGCATCCGACCGCCGAATACGCCATTCTGTGCAACGATAACCGTATCGCCCGGATTGATGAGATTAACGAAACAGGTCTCCATGCCGGCCGATCCGGGTGCCGATACCGGCAGCGTCAGCGTATTGCTGGTGTGGAATGCGAACTGCAGCAAACCTTTCAACTCGTCCATCATGGCGATGAAATCCGGATCCAGATGGCCTATCGTGGGGCGTGCCAGCGCCGTCAGAACTCGTTCTGGTACGTCCGACGGGCCGGGTCCCATCAGCCTACGCTGTGGAGGCAGGAATGATTCGGGCATGGTCTGGCTCTCCTGGTTTGGGTAGTTGGGGACTTTTGGAGCATACCATCAGCCACGGCTGGCATATTAGCGCGTATCTTGATTGGTTTGCCCGAATTGCCATACCCTCCCTGAATGTCGACAAAAATTTCGCTGAGGCCGGTCTGTGGACGGCTGGCAAATATCAATCCGGGTGAATGAATGTCCTGATAGGATCTAAACTCCGGATCATGACAGGAATTCAAGGTTTTAGCGCAATGAGCAAGCAAAGTGATGTAAAGACAATTCATGAATTTTTGGCCGAAAATCCAAATATTGATGTCTCCAAACAGTGGGAGCGCTGTTGGGGTATCCACGGCAAGATAGCCGACCGAATGATCAAGTATTTCGGTGCCGAACTGCATCCTATTTCTAAGGGGGCTGATTACTACACCTCGCCTGATGGACAGATGGAAGGTGCGTTTTATGGCTACACCGGTAATGATATGGATTGGTTTGTTCGATCCTGGATTGGTAATCGTCAGGCCAGCATCATCGATATGAATATCAACGTGACGCTTGGTCAGGAGACGCAAGTACCTAACCTGATGATTATTTTTGGAACGGTGCCGAACCTGTTGTTTTATGCGGATTATGTGCCGCGAGTCGATATCAAGGTTAACGAAGACTACGTCAATAAATATTATGAGGGCGATGTCAACAAGGATTATCTTGAGTTCCGTGCTAATGAAGATTTTATCTGGTCAGCAAGCCACGGACCGGTGATTCGTGGTATGCAGTCACCGGTTTGTTCGAGTTATATCACTGATCTTACTGATGAGCATATCGATCAATGCGAGGCTTACCTTGGGAAATTTGTCGATCGCTGGTTCCGCTGGCTCGATGAGGCAGAGAAACTACCCAATGAACAGCGCAACGCACAGCAGGAGTATGATTTTACCTATCGCGAATACACCAACCGTTCGGATCCGATGAATGTTCTGGTTGATCGTGTATTTGGTTCTGAGCAGGCCAAATTCATGCTGGATCGGCGTGGTGGCATCGTGCAGATGGAAGCTGATCGTGGCAAGTGGTTGAAATAGACAAAAGCCATCAATAGCTATGCCATTGGTCACGGCATAGATTAAACCTGTTTATAGGCCCCATGTGATGGATTCTCAACCGGTGAGCCGGAATCTTGCGGACTGGTTGCAGCAGGCCATGACGTTGCATCAGCAGGGCCGGCTTGATCAGGCTGATGAACTGTATGCACAGGTACTCGACACGGAGCAGGGCAATCGCCAGGCATTGCGCTTGCGGGGGATTCTGGCGCGGCAGCGGGCTGACTTTGATCTGTCAATTCGGTTGTTGCAAAGACTTGGGCGGTTAGCGCCGCAAGATCCGGTATCCGCCAACGAACTGGCCTTAACTTTCCTGGCAACCGGTGAATTGTACGCAGCAGAACTGGCCTTGCGTGATGTAGTTCAGGCAGATCATGCATCCGGTCAGGTGCTGGCTAATCTTGGCGCGATCCTGCAGCGGCGGGGTCATCTTGACGAGGCCGCGACACAATATGCGGCCTGTCTTGAACTCGATCCTGATGACCTGGAGGTGCGTTGCAATTATGCCAATGCATTGATGGAAGCCGGGCACGGTGACCGGGCTTTGAGTGAAATTGATACGGCCTTGCTAACGGTTCCGGGTCATCCGCTGATGCTTGCAAATAAGGGTGCCGTGTTATGTGGGCTTGATGAATTTGCCGCTGCAATCGAAGTGCTGGAAAAGACCATCGATATTGCCCCGTGTGACGATATGGCGCTGATCAATCTCGCCTATGCGCGTCGCCGCTGCGGTGATGCTGCCGGTGCGGCCGATGCCCTGCAGGTGGCCGTGCGGGTTAACCCGGCCAATGCTCGCGCCGTTGCGGACCTGGCCAATACAGAGATGCAACTCGGGCACTCAGCTAGTGCGTTACAGCGCTGCACCGATTTTCTGGCTAAATATCCGGGTGAGCGGCTGGTGCTCACCGCGTACATCTATGCATTGGCTGATACCGGGCAGTGTGACAAGTCTGCTGCAATTCAGGGGCTCGATGAACTTGTGACCATCATCGATAGTACGCCCCCGGATGGGTATGTTGATAGCAAAGGCTTTAATCGCTGTCTTGCAGACTATCTCGTAGCGCACCCGTCACTGATTACCAATCCGGTGCGTAAATCTACGGCCGGCGGCATGCAAACAGGGGAACTGAATCCAGCGGAAGACTGCGTCATTGAAGCATTTACCGAGTTGATCAATGCAGCCGTCCATGACACTGTAAACAGCTGGCGGCAGCGGGGATTTAATCATCACCCGGTTATGGCCTATGCAGCGGATCACTGGACGCTGCGTATCTGGGGAACCGTACTTGGTTCGGGCGGTCATCAGTCGCCCCATACGCATCCCCTTGGTTGGCTGAGCGGTGTCTACTATGCACAGTTGCCGGAAGACATGCAGGCTGATGATCCGCAGGCAGGTGCGCTGGAGTTCGGCATGCCAGCGGATCATTTTTATTTTTCTGTCGATCCAAAGTTACGTTGTGTCGTGCCTGCCGAGGGCAGGCTGGTTTTATTTCCGTCGTACTGTTATCACCGGACGTTGGATTTTGTTGCCAAAAGCAAACGTATCAGCATTGCATTCGACGTTGTTCCGTTATCTCGCTAGAGCTGCTTGAGAGTCGCACGGGCTTCTTCAATGCCGGGAAAGTCATTTTCTGCAAGGCTTAGTGATTGTTCGAGCGCATTGCGTCCATCTTCCAGTCTGTTTACTTTCAGCAGAGCCATGCCAAGATGGTAATGAAGCAGGCCAACCTTATCGTTTTTGGCGACTGCTTTCTTAAGAAAGCGGGTTGCATTCATGTAGTCACTATTCCGATAGTAGGCCCAGCCAAGTGTATCGAGTAACGCCGCCTCGTCACTGATTTCAAATCGCCTGGCAAGATCAAGAGCGCGCACATGATCTGCTGCATCAAAACGGTAGTCGAGCAGTAGCGCAGCCAGGTTGTTAGTCACCAGAATATGATTTCTGTTGGTTATAAGAATTTTCTCGTAGATACTGATCGCATCCTCAGTCTGGTTGTTACGTTCGTATTCACCCGCCAGCATTATATTGCTTATGAGATCCTGAGGATTTGCATCAACACTACGCTTATAGATGCTACGCCGCCGCGCCGAATCATTCGGGTAGAGAGCAGCAAGTGCTGCGTAGGCTCTTGTCGCATTGGGCTGTAGTGAGATGGTTTCTTCAAAAAGTTCAGCGGCGGACTCGATTTCTCCTTGTTTGGCATACACTGTAGCCAGCAACATACGTGGTGGGAGTTGTGTTGGGTATTGCTCTAAGTGATCAAGCAGGAAGGCGATAGCTTTTTCGGACTGACCTTCATTGGTAAAAATAGTAACGAGTCCCTGCAGCGGTTCCGGGGCTTCAGGATTCTTCTCCAGTGCAGTCTTGTACGCAGCAATGGCCTGCTGACTGGATTGTCTGGCCTGCAGAACCCGGCCAAGTTGAAAATCTGCCAGGCCCGTATCATCACCGAGGTCCAGCATGGTTCGTGCCTCAGTTTCAGCGGCTTCTACATCACCCTGGAGCAATAAAGCCTGGATCAGGCTGGAGGCCGCCCGGCGATCCTCTGGTGCGGCTGCCAGCTGTTCGCGCAATACTTCTTCTGCCTTCGGAATGTTACCGCTCTGGGCCAGCAACTCGGCAAGTTCTGTAGAGGCAACCGAATGAGACGGGTTAAGTTCGATCAGGCGACGATAGGCATCCTGAGCCAGTGCGCTACTGTTGCCGGCATTGTGCGAACGTGCAAGCAGGAGCAGGGCGCGTTCGGAATCAGGTAGTGTGCGCAGGATCGTGCGTAGATCTGCGGTGGCATCATCAAATTCTTTCTCCATATAAGAGAATGCCGCACGCATCATCAATGCGTCTGAATTGTCCTGTTCATCGGCCAGGATTGCGGCAATGACCGCTTTAGCTTCATCCGGATTGTTCTGCTGGATTCTGATGGCGGCAATTCGATTACGGGCAGCGAGATCGGTGGGTGTTTTTGGTTTGATGGTGCCAATCTGCTCATAAGTCACCAGTGCAGCATCCGGTTGCTGCATAGATTCATAAAGCTGGCCAAGGGCCAGTTGAAGTTCCAGCGCTTCCGGGAGCTTGGTAATAAAGTCTTTAAGCTGGTTTTCTGCTGCTTCAGGACCGTGCCGGATACCCATGAAACGGGCGAATGTAATGCGGCGCTTTACATCTTGCGAATCCCGGTCGATGTAATTGCGATAAATAACCTCAGCATCATCCAGACGCTCCAGAGTGACATACAACTGGGCAAGCGCCAATGGGAAGCTCTCATCGTCCGGATAGTCTGCGGTCAGTGCCTTGAGGTCTGCTTCTAACTCCTCTTGGCGCTCAGATGAAATCAGCATCAGGACACGGAACTGTCGGAGTTTCTTGGTATCTGCAGGATTGCTAATGCCAATGCCATTTTCGATCAGTTCGAATGCCTCATCCATGTTTCCCTGCGCAGCAAGTATCCCGGCTTTGAACGTGATTGCCTCGATTAGCGTTGGATCATTGGCAAGTGCCGCTTCAATATTTTCCAGCGCAGTTTCGATGTCTTCGTTCAGGTAGTGAATGCGTGCTTGCAGCAGTATGACTTCGGCATTGTCGGGACTCAGTTTTAACGCAGCTTCTGCCTGCTCGGTTGCCTGTTCAGTGGCTTTGCCCAGAATGTAGAAGCTACCGAGCTTGATCCGTGATTTGAGGTGGTTGGGGTCAGCATCAATGGCGACTTGCAGGTGGCCCATCGACTTGCGGAAGTTCTGTTCTTTTTCTTCGATCTGGGCGAGTAAATATCGAACATCGGCATTGCGTGGTTCGATCTGAGCGGCATTCATTGCCTCGATCCGGGCTGTAGCAAAGTCCTCTTCTGCAAAAAATGCTTCGGCCTTCTTAAGATAGTTGGCCGAGCGTTCTTCCGGTGTTCCGCACGCTGTTAGTAGTATGCAAATCAGGAACGGTAAAATGGAGTAAAATCTGCTACCCACGGGTTTGTCTCCTAAGCTCAGGGTCATTATATCGGATGATATGTGGCTGTATGTCAGAATTTATTTTAATTTAGGAACGACTTGCTCGCCGATGATCTTCAGTGCATCCATTGGGTCTTCATGGAGTCGCAACGCAATTTCTGTAAGCCCCTGTTTATGAAATAATTTAAAGCGTTCGATTTCACGATCCAGAGCATCCAGTCCGCCGGTCGATGTCATGCCGTGCATCAGGCGATCATTAATATCATCTGAAACACCTTTAACTATACCGGTTCGGTCGAAATATGCTGTGACGTACGCTGTAAAACTGTCCTGAACGAACTGCGCCTCTTCTTCGGTCAGCCAGTTGATTAACAGCTCAGGGTCAAGTTTTCGACCACGCCAGGCGAGTTCACGGCGTGATTCGCGGTAGGCTTCGTCACGGTCTGCCTTAATGTGCCAGGCCCAAAATGTGTTGGTGCGGAAATTATCCGCTGGCATGTCTCGACGGCTTAGGCCTATGTTTACGTTTTCCATCGCCGGTTGCATGATTTCCGGTGGGGTGCAGCCCACGAATACACCGTCAGCGATTCTCCCACCCATGCGCATCATCATGTAGCGATAGGCTGTCATATAAATCTTCGGTGAAGAGGCGCTTAACCAGTCATAGGCACAGGGCAGGTTGACATTAAAAATTTCACCGTTGTACCCGTCCTTGAGATTGCCATGAGTTGCAGCAAGTACGATTTCTAGTGCTTCACGAATTGCCAGAACAATTTTTTTCGGTTTTTTCAGATCCATTGCATCGAGGTTGCCCTCACCGGCTCCTATTGCGACCTGTGCTCGTCCGTTGCATATTTCGTTTAATGACAATAAGCCGTTGGCAATCTTAAGCGGATGCATCTCGAACGGACTTACAGCAAGAGGACCCATCAATAGTTTATTGGTGGATTGCGCCAGAGGTACGAGGCTGATAAATGGATCCCAGTGGGCGAAATAGTTTGAGGTCCACAGGGCTCTGATGCCATACCGTTCTGCGGCCTGACCCAGTTCCGTTATTTGTTGCGGGGTCAGGTCGGGTTCCAGAATGATGTCAATGTCCACAGATTGTTGCCTCGTTTGGGTTCCAGCTGTACCAGGAGTCTTAAAGATATCAACAAGCAAAGATAGCCTGTTCGTAGATTGAATGCCAGACACCCTGGTGCCGGGATTCCTTGTTCCTCAGCAGTTATTTGCTTATATATAAACCATTGTATGGAGTGATCAGATGGAACGTTTGTTGCGTTTAACTCATGGTGGTTGGATATTCTTGGCCTTGGCGCTGACGGGCGTTGCCATCTTCACTTTTGCCATCAGTGTATTGATGCTGCCGCATAGCGCCGCACTCGGTGAGCGCATGGGGGAGTTGACCTGTTTGCAACTGGCATTTACAGCTGAACGAGCGAGTGAGATTGTCCTGTCGTTTGAACCCGAGGCAAGAGCCGCCATTGCGGCACTGCTGGTGCCGGGGGATGTCACATTTGCGTGGAGTTACGGATTCTTGCTGGCGGGACTCATCGGTTTGTTGACGCGGCGACTCGACGGTGCATGGTTCCGTGCTGGCGCAATAGCCATCTGGTTTCCGTTGGCGGCTTCAGTGCTCGATTGTGTAGAGGATATCTTTCTGCTCAGTATTGTTACCCACCTGAACGAGTCGCCAGACATAGTTTTGTCACCGATTCTACCGGTGCTGGCAAGTGCTGCAGCAAGCATAAAGTATCTTGCTTTGTGTGTTGTAACGCCCATATTTTCAGTTGCGGGAATAGCTCAGGCAGTTCGGACCGATCGCAGCATCGGCGCGCTCGTGCTATATGCTTTCTTGCTGTTAACCGTTGTCAATATGATTATGCGACCGGCACAGCAGTTGCCGGCCTGTTTTTGAGCTGGTCAGGTTATTTGATCTGACGCCAGCTTTTGGATGGAGATTGCTGTGGATTCCAGCCGTGATAGGGATGACGCGCAACAAGCCTGGGGTCTTTAAAAAACATGATCAGCGCCGCGCCTGCAACAAAGCCGCCAATATGTGCCCAGAATGCCGTGCCGCCACCATGTGCGCCGATTGAGCCGACCCCGCCAACGAGTTGCAGCAGGAACCAGTAGCCGATCATGAACATCGCCGGCATCGCAAAAGTAGTGACGAAAAAACCAAAAAATACAAGCATATGTACATGAACGCGAGGGTAAAGCAATATATATGCGCCCATGACGCCGCCGATTGCACCCGATGCGCCGACCATTGGTACGGCCGACTGAGTATTTGACATGATCTGGAATACGGCAGCCGCAACTCCACATAACAGGTAGAAAACAATAAAGCGACCATGTCCCATCGAATCCTCGACATTATTGCCGAAGACCCACATGAACCACATATTGCCGATCAGGTGCAGCCAGCCGCCATGCATGAACATGGAGGTCAGGATCGTATGCCAGCTGCTGCCCTCCGTGATGTTGCACCACAGATTTGGACTGATCTGGAAGCGGGTTCCGGGCTGTACGGTATTCAACAGATCGCCGGGGATTAGCCCAAATATGCATACGGATTTGGCAAGAGCCGGTTCGCTGCCCAGACCCTGCAGTAATACCCAGGCCAGTACATTAAGTATGATGATTGCGTAGGTTACGTATGGTGTCAGGAAGTGCGGATTGTCATCACGGATTGGAAACATTTTGGGCTCGTAGGTATAGCATTTAAACTATTGATGAAACCTGAGTAGCATGGACTACGGTTGGAGGGGAAGCAATGAAGGCGTTGGCAAAAAAGTTTCTTGATCATGAGTTATCCCGTCGTGAATTTACCCTGGGTGTAGCCGCGCTGGGTTTCAGCGGTGCGGCGGCCGAGTCGGTTGGTGCGGCCATTGCGCCCCCCGGCAGTGGACCCGGTAGAAGTGGGGCACCGTTTTCCGGTACGGGTGGTGAAGCATTGGCTGAGACTCTGCTGGCTGCCGGTGCGGAATATGTTTTTGACACGAATTCTACCGGTCAAACCTCCTTTTATGACGCTTTGATGAGCCGTCCGCAGCTTAAAATGATTGTTGCGCTACAGGAAGGGCAGGCTGTCAGCATGGCGCATGGATATGAACTGGCGGCCCGCCGGCCGGGGTTTCTGATGTTGCCGGGTATCGGCATGCCCAATTCGATGAGCAATATGTATAACGCGTGGAAAGACCGTTCCTCGCTGGTCGTGCTCTCGGACGGTTCTAATACGAAGCTGGCCGGTCGTGACGGATTTCAGCAGGCCGATGATTGGCTTGCGATGACAGCACCGTTTACCAAATGGCAATGGGCAGTCGATCATCCGGGACGCATTCCGGAAATGGTCCGCCGTGGTATCAAGTTGGCGGCTACACCGACCGGTGGACCGGTTTACGTCCGGATGCCAGGAAATATTATTGGCGCAGCCGATATTCAGGCAACCATTTATCCACAGAGCGCATTTACCGTCGATGTACAGATGGAGCCTAAGCCGGAACTTATTGAACGTACGGCGCAATACCTGGTTGATGCCAAACACCCAATGATCAACGTCGGCTCAGAAGTTACGCGGGCAGGCGCCGTAGAGGCTGTTGTTGAGCTGGCCGAGTTGCTGGCGATACCGGTTACGCAGGGGTATAGCGTATACGGCGATTTCCCGTATCGGCATCCGCTGTTTTCCGGGTTTTATTCGATGGGTTACCCACGTGGGTTACTTAAGACTGATGTTTTTCTGAATCTGGGCAGTCCCATGCCGGATCCGGCGATTATTACCGCGGCGGTTCCGGATACTGCAAGGATAATCAATGCGCGGGTTGAGTACGACAGGATTGCCAATGTTTCCCCTGTAGATGTTGCGATTGCAGCAGGCATCCGTGAGACAACAAATGCGTTGATTGATGCAGTGTCTGGTATGACAACAAAATCCCGGCGGAAGAAATTAGCTGCCGAGAGACTTGCGGCAGTGAAGAAGGGGGGCGCAGCTGCTGCTGAACGCCGCCGCCGGCGTGCTGCGCGAGGCTGGGATGGAGCGCCAATGTATGCCGAGCGGTTATGTTATGAGCTTGACCGGTGGCTTGAGCCTGATGCGGCAGTTGTAGTTGAAACCGGTGATCGTAGTCCGCAACACTGGATTGATTTTGGTCCCGGGCGAAGGACATTGATTGGTCCGACGACCGGTTTTGCGCTGGGTTGGGGTGTTGGTGCTGCGCTTGGTGCCAAGATCGCTCTGCCGGACACCGAGGTTGTGGCGCTTGTTGGTGATGGTGCGTTGTTGTTTGGGCAACTCGAGAGTTTATGGACTGCATCACGATATGATATCCCGGTTGTTGTAATTGTCTTCAATAACCACAGTTATGATTCAGAACGCGGACGCATTCATGTTGGGTCGCGGGTTGCACGTGCGGATAAAAATACCTGGAAAGATATGTCGTGTTACCTGGGTGACCCGGATGTTAATTTCGTCTCGATTGCGCAAGGGTTTGATATTGAGGGTGTAGTTGTATCACGACCTGAGGAATTTCAGTCGGCTCTTGCGCGAGCACGATCCGTCAATCGTGAAGGCAGGCCATTTATTATCGATGCTGCGATCGCCCGCAGAGGGCCAGGTGCCGATTCAACCTGGCATCCGGGAATTTCAATTGCGCAAACCTGATACAGGTAATTTTGTAGTAAATATCGACAACAGGAATGACTGATTGCCGGTAACATGATAACCATGGGCTTCAGTTAAGAGTGATCGGATATTTATCAGTGTAGCGATGACTCCGGACTGATGTGGGGCTGACGGTTTGAGTTAGGCCGGCCAGCCTATTTAACCGGCATTGGTTCTTGTTCCCGCGCGTAATTTTCCAGTGATGACAGGCTCGGTCCATAATCCTCGGTTGGCGCTTGCAGATATTTTGGATCGATGGCCTCAGCAGCAGCGACCAGGTCTTTTGGCAGTAGATCAAGACTTTTTACGTCACCCATGTAGCACTGATAGACAATATGCCCCGGTGTCTGGCCCATTAGCATCCACGGAAGCCATGGTGTGATTCGTGACCAGGTGCCGCGGTACGGGCAACTGGTCAGATCAGGGTTCTGCAGGTCATCGAGATCGATGTTGTATAGGAAAAACTCACTGACACGGTTCATTTTTCCTGAAGATTCACGAGGCCACTTGAGTGGATCGAGTGCATTCTTATAGAGCAGGTGGATGTGCGTGTCGAGGCGTACATTGTTGTCGTAGATTGCTGGTTCCCATGGCAGTTTAAAGGGTATCTTTGGAAACTTAGCCTTGTTCAGTCCGCCGTAATTAGGTGGAGCGGGAAAAAAGGGCGTAATGTCGAAGTTGAACGGGTCATTGGCGATCGGCACGACCTTGACAGTTTCCTTGGTCAGCGGATTTTTCCAGGTATCCATGATTTTGCCTGCTCGGCCAAAACGCTGTTCACGATAGAAACCTACCTCACGTAATACCTTGCGATAACCGGGTGCATCTTCTTTTGGCAATAGTCGCGTGCAGGAGAAGCCTTCCATCATGAACAGATCCACGATCTTCTTGCCCGGCATGACAGCGGATACCATGCCCTTGTACCAGCCGTACTTGGTTTTTGAACTGTCAAGATCGCCTTGCAATCGTGCAAAAGCGGTCATGTTTGCCTCGGGCTGTGACAGGTCCAGGTATGGTCCCTGCAGGGACTTTTCAGTGATACCGGCACTGTTGTTGGTCGATGCCGATGATGTGGCGCCGAACGCAGCGGCCGAGGCCAGTCCGATGCCGGCATTATTCAGAAAATGACGTCGGGAAATTTTAGCCATGCTGAACCCTTGAAACTGTCAGGTAGTTTGTGATTTTGAGAACAAGCTATCAGACCCCCGGGGGATGTGCAATGTGTGGATTATTGGCAACTTTCTTCTAGGTGCGTTTGTTCTAGTCCTGCATAATATGATTACCAGTGCGGACCGGATCGGTTATCAGTAGTAAGGTGTTGCCATGGATATTGACATTATTATTGCCGAGGATGTTAATCCTTCACGGTTGGCTGAATTGGCCGTCGAGGCCGAAAGAATGGGTATCAGGGCAATCTGGTCCTCCAATTATCATCAGAATTGGGATGCATTTCTTACTCTGGCGCCTGCAGCGCAGGCAACCTCGAAGATCCTGCTCGGTCCGTTAGCGGTAAGCCCATGGGAAATGCACCCGCTTAAGATTACCAATTCATTGCTGACTCTGAATGAAATGGCGAACGGTCGCGCAATGGTCGCGATCAGCGGTGGCGGTGGCGTATTTGGAGCCTGCGGCTGGAAGATCGGCAAGGGTACCGAGAGTTGGCCGTTCAAGGACGAACAGACCGGGGCAAAGAATCCGGAGCGTCGGGTTCGCGGTGTGCAGGAATCGATCGAACTCATTGCTCAGGCTCGTACCGGTAAACTTGTGTATTCGTTCGATGGCGAGATCTTTCAGGTTACACGACCCTTCCAGATGGACTACGCCAAATCAGGCGGCCCGCTGATTTACGGTTGCTGCAGCGGTCCGATGATGGTGCGCATGGGCGCACGGATGGCAGACGGTATCCAAGTCAGTGACTTTATACCGGATATGCTGCCCGGTGCTATGGAGAATGTACGTACCGGGCTGGCAAAACGCGAGCAGCCGGCCGATGATTTTCGTATCGGTAATTTCTGGGCCTGGCATATCAAGAAAGACAAAGATGTATCGATGTATGAGGCGCGTCGTGAGCTGATCTGGCGTGGCGGAATAGTAGCAAAAGCCCCGCATGATATTGCGCCACACGTTAATGGTGATGACGAAGTGCAACTGGTCATCGATAACTGGGATAACTTTTTTAAGGCGTTCTGGACGCGCAGCGGAAAAATTGACGGTGTGCCTGAGAGCATTGTCAATAATTTGATTGCCGGTATGTCATCAGCTGGTGATGAGGATGATATCGACCGCGAGCTGGAGCGTTTCAGAGCCTTCGCCAGTAGCGGCCTGACAGAATTGTCGCTGCGTTTGTTCGATGACCCGATGGATGGTTTGCAGATGCTCGGCAAGCATGTGCTGCCGGCTTTGCGTTAAAGTGTAGCTGTTACTACTTTTTTTGCTGTTTGCGTGATGGCGTCAGGTGTACGCGACCACGCTTGCCAACCCGGCGTTCATTTAATTCGATAACGATATCTTTGATAGCCCTCGTGACGGTTCTTTGTGAGCCTTGTCGGTAACCGGTAATCGTGTTTTGCCCCTGAATGATAGTGTAGCGAAACCAACCCGTGCCTGAGCCACCGTCCGGCGCCTTGGCCTTCTCAATGTTTTCGAGTTCATACTGTTCTGTCAAAGCCGTTTTGGCTAATGTGCTTGTTGCTGGCATGTTATTTATATTCCTGATGGAATCTTATTCCGTGATAATTCGTCGAAGTGAGCCGTGTTCTGATTATTGATCCGTATAGTATCGATTCCACAATATTGTGTTTTCATACAGCCTGATTCATCAATTATGTTGGTTTTATTGCCTGAGCGCTGGCCGGTTAGCTGATTTCAATCAGCAGAACCAAGCGATGTCGGGCAGGGTTTATTATTTCTACGGTGCCAGTCAAATTGCCATATCGGCACCTAAGTTAAAAAACGCGATGCTCACTATACCAGTATCAGCGAGATTCGGCAATAGATACTGCAATGAAGCATATTGCCTTTGTGTGTTGTGGTTGCTGTTTCAGGCCAAACGGATGGCAATAATCAACCCTGCGAGTAACTGCCAGCTACCAGTTGCCGCCCGCCGGCCCCGGGTTGCTTTTTCGACTTAACTGCCGGTGCGGGTGCCGGTTCCACCCATTTGGCCTTAATTGGTTGTTGCTTAAGCCGGACTCTAGCGCCGAAATTGTGCCTGTTGTTCCTCCAGTTTGCCCCAGCGCTCGATTGCTGTATCGAGATCCTGAGAAATCAATTGCAACTGATCGAGGATTGCCTTTGTCGTGTCATGAGGTTGGCTGTAGAAATCCGGTGCTGTTATCTGTTCCTGCAGAGCCTGGTATTGTTGCTCCAGTGTCGCGATGCGTGACGGTAGATCGTCAAGTTCACACTGTTCTTTATAGCTTAGTTTGGTCCGGAGTTTTGTCGGATCTGCTGCCTGACTCCTATCAGTTTCGGTAGTTGTCCGGTTCGGATGGTCCGTTTCAGCAAGTTCACGTCCGCGTCTTTCCCAGTCGCTGTACCCACCTACGTACTGATGGATTGAGCTGTTGGACTCAAATACCAGGATGCTGGTTACTACACTGTCAAGAAATTCCCGATCGTGGGTAACGACAATCAACGTTCCCTGATATTCGATAAGTTTTTGTTCAAGGACTTCGAGTGTTTCGATATCAAGGTCATTGGTAGGTTCGTCGAGTATCAACAGGTTGGTAGGGCGTGTGAACAGTCGGGCCAGGATGACGCGGTTGCGTTCGCCGCCCGATAATGCGCGCACTGGCGTCATTGCTCTTTTGGCACTGAACAGGAATCCGGTCAGATAGCCGATAACGTGACGATCCTTGCCGTTGATACGAATGTAATCCTTGCCGCCGCCAATGTTCTCAGCGATGGTTTTGTCGAGGTCAAGATCGCGGCGGGTTTGATCGAAGTATCCTATCTCAAGATTTGTGCCATGCTTGACGGTACCCTGTTGTGGCTTGATTTCGCCCAGGATGATATTTAGCAAGGTACTCTTGCCTACACCGTTATTGCCGATCAGTCCGATCCGGTCGCCGCGCATAATTGTCAGGGACAGACTGTCGATCAGAGTCTCGTCGGTATAGCTGTGGGTTACGTTACGCAGGCGGATAACCTTGCGTCCGGAGCGGTCACCTTCTTCGATACTGATCCGCGCACTCCTCGGTCGGGCAATGCGGGTCGCAACCTTGTCGCGCATAGCCAGCAGTGTGCGTACACGACCCTCGTTGCGCGTTCGCCGTGCTTTGATGCCCTGTCTTACCCATACTTCTTCTGCAGCAAGTTTCTTGTCAAACAACAGGTTCTCACGATCTTCATCCTGCAGCGATTTTTCCTTGCGGCGTAAAAAATTTGCATAATTGCCCGGCCAGCTGATCAGTGTGCCACGATCGATTTCAATGATGCGGGTTGCGAGGCGTTGCAGAAATGCGCGGTCATGGGTGACGAATACAACGCTGCCGGGGTAGGCGAAGATGGCGTTTTCAAGCCACCTGATCGTCATCAGGTCGAGATGGTTGGTTGGCTCATCGAGTAACAGGAGTTCTGGTTTGCTGACCAGGGCCTTGCCAAGGGCGACGCGTCGTCGCCAGCCGCCGGACAGTTCCGACAGGCGCTTGCCGGCGGGCAGCTTGAGCTCCGACATGATGGTGTCAATCCGTTGCTCGGTATTCCAGCCGTCGGCTCCCTCAATTTTGTGCTGCAGCTTTTCGATTTCTCGTAACTGATTTTTATCGGGGTGCCCATCGGACAGGCGTTCATATTCATCCAGCCAGCACTGGACGGTTGCTAGTCCCTCGGCGACAAATTCACGTGCGGTCAGGTTGAGATTATCGGGCAGGTTTTGTTCCAGCTGGCTGATGCGCAGGTCGCTTTTGTGTTGAATTTCACCATGGTCAGGTTGAATCTCATCCGTGATCAGACGCAGCAGGGAGGTTTTCCCCGATCCGTTACGCCCAATCAGGCAGACACGTTCATCGGGTTCGATGGTCAGGCTGGCATTGACGAGCAGGGGTTGATCGCCGAATTCGAGGGAAATGGAGTCAAAACGTACTAGAGTCATGGGCGGTATGCTACTGTGTTTTGCAGGGGGTAGTCACATGAAGCGAAGAATTAGCTGGCGGAATCTGATCAGGGGAGCGACGATCATTGTGGCAGCTTAAACCGTACCAGCAGGTGGTGGCAGGGATGAGTCGACGCAGAAAAATTGGTCGGCGTGTTTTTATCAGTCTGATGTAATGGGCAATGTGCATTCATTTTAATCATCTACGACGCTTTGTACTGATTTTATTTGGTGTTGCAGGGTTGGTGTGTTTGGTCGTTCAGAACACGGCAGCAGATACCATAGAACAACTTGGTAATGGTGCATACCTGTATCTTAATGGTCAGAACAGGAGCCTGTTCATCGTGTCCGACGCGGGCGTCATTGTCACTGACCCGATCAATGAAAAGGTTGCTGTTGCGTATCGTGCCGCGATTGCAACCATCACCGACCAACCGGTGCGTTTTGTTGTTTATTCGCATTATCATTGGGATCGCGTGTCAGGAGCAGGTATTTTCAAGCAACAAGGTGCGCAGATCATTGCACAGCAACGATGTGCCGAGCGATTCAGGGAAAATCCAAATCCTGCCATTATTACGCCCGATCTGACGTTTGCGGATCGCTACACGGTGACGCTCGGTAACCGGGCACTCGAACTGTATTATTTTGGGCCGAGTCACGGAGACTGTTTGACGGTTTTTGTCGCTCAGCCGGCCAATATTATGCAGATCACCGATGTTGTGAATCCCCCCGCAGCCGGATTTCCAGCTAATCCCCTGGTGCCGTATATCCGACCGCATAATCTCCCGCAGTTTTTTGCCGCCACAGAAGAGTTGATTGACCAGCTTGGTATAGAAGAACTTGCTGCCAGTGCAGTTTTCCCGGGGAGCGATGATGTGGCCATGAAATCGCCGCCATTGGCGCCTGTATCCATTGTGCGCGAACAGGCAGAATTCTGGAAACTTATCGATGCGACTGTTAAGCGAGCGGCTGCCGAGCGGCGGATAGGTATCGATGGTTTTGTCAGGTTGCGTGATGATGAGTTTGCAGCATTTGAATCCTATCCTGGTTATCACAAAGAAGATCTGCCGTTGATCTTGCGTCGTTTCATTGGTTTTCATGATATGGGGCGCTGACATCATGCATTGTGTCGCCGCGTTATTTTTGTCCTGCCTGGTGTTAATGCCCGGCGTTGTGCTGGGTCAGGCCGCATCGGTGCAGGATGTGCCGCTGCTGTTTCCCGGCAGTAAGAACCCGATGAAAAAGTGGCAAACTGAACGTATTGCCGAAGGCGTGTACGGGTTTCGTTATACATTCTATCGAAACATTTTTATTGTAACCGATGAAGGTGTCATTGCTACTGACCCCATGAATGCCGAGGCTGCCGCGGTCATGCGCCGGGAAATTCGTCAGATCACCCCGCAACCGGTTCGCTTTGTGTCTTATAGCCATTCGCATTGGGATCATGTGTCCGGTGGTAAGTTGTTCAAGGAAGAAGGGGCGAGCTTCGTTGCACAGAAGGGTTGTGCCGAGAATTTTGTTGAAAATCCCCATCCTGATGTCGTAGTGCCAGATATAACCTATGGTGATCGTTACGAAATCGAACTGGGCGGTAAGTCACTTGAAATGCTGTATTTCGGACCATCACATGATAGTTGTCTCGTCGTGATGGTGGTTAAACCGGCCAATCTTCTGTTCATGGTCGATACGGCAAATCCACCCGATGGGTGGGCGATGTTTTATAACCCGGCCGTATCGGAGGATCGTGTGTGGCATATGGTGCCTTTTTTTTCCCGGGTCCAGGCCCTGGTCGAGGCGCGTGGTATCAAAACGGTTATCGGCGCACACATGACGATGGGTATTGATCCGCTGACCGGGCGATTCGGCATCATTCCCGGTACGCAGGGCCCGGCAACCGTGATTGCCGAACGCCTGGCGTTCTGGTCGGCACTCATTGACGTTGTGCGGGCGGAACTGGCCCAAGGCGCATCGCCTGGCGATGTGCCGGACAGACTGGTTGAGCGACGGGTGTTGGCCGAGCAGATATCCGGCTATGAACCGGAAAAAATGCACATTTTGTTGCGGCGGATTACCAGTTACGCGATTACCGGTGAATAGTCGGGAAATCTATTTTTATTTTATTTAAGGCTGGCTCACGTTGTGAGCCAGTGACGGGTGTAATTTGTCTTCCGTAGTCTACCCCCACAGTCTGCAAGTAAGAATAATCACTTTGTTAAAGTCACTTTCCCGTCTGCTCTGGCCGGTTCGACGGGTTCTTTTTTAGTGTCTGAATCCAGCGTATTTCAAGTGCCGTTGAACCGGTCCGTGAGTTTTCCCGGGTGAGGTATTGTGTCGATTTTGGTGAAATCGCATCATTTAACGGGCGATATGGCTGAGCTTCGATAGCATTGCCGACCGCAACCCGCAAAACAGGCGGACACAATAACAGTCGCTAACTGTAGCGGTTCTGTTAAGGGCGGTACACTGTTGCTGGAGTGCTGTTAGTGTTTTGCCCGGGTAGTCAACACCGGTTTTGCAGAACTCCGGCTTAGGGGTGCAGGGGCTTCAGGTTTGCTCACTGTCAACGTTGACTTTTGAAGCTTGTTGTCCTTTCGGACCTGCCTCGACTTCGTAGCTGACGGTCTGTCCTTCGAGCAACTTGTTGCCGGTTCCACCTTCAATAGCCGAGCAGTGGACGAAAATATCATCGCCTCCCTCAGTCGGCACAATAAAGCCGTAACCCTTGGACTCGTTAAACCATTTGACGGTACCAGTCGCCATGATTATGTTTCCTCTTTACTTAGCGTGGTTTGCCCGCATGACCGGTAACAGATGCAGATATCGGCGGCGATATGCTGACGTAGATATCTGCATGCAGTACAAACGACATTTGGCCTGTTGTGCTCAGGCATTGGCAGGATACTTTTAGAATCTCTTGTCTTTATGAACCGAACACAAATGCATTTATAACCTTATTAAGATACGGTTCCGGCAGAAATAAGTAAGCGTCCGCAGAGCGGTCTGAGCCGGCTTCCGGGTGGTTATCGGGATGATTGCCGGAAGATAGGTAGCATATTGATAATTAATATATATATCTAAAGATTACCAGCCGAGATCTGAGCCGTCTGCAAAACTCAGAAAGCGGCCATTATCTTCGAGGGTCAGCCTTTCGATAAGTGCAATCATTTTTTCGATGCTTTCGGATGGTTCGATTGAATTGGGAATTTTTATCCCGCCGGGTTCCATCGTATTGACTGCTCCGGGTGAAATCAGGGTAAGTGTGACGCCCTGTTTGGGGGTTTCGAAAGCAAGTATATGCATAAACATATTCAAAGCGGCTTTACTTGCGCGATAGCTGTACATCATAGGCATTTTTGGTCCCAGTTCGAATGAGGCGGCCCGGCTTGAAATAATAATAATTTTCTTTTGTTGGGATGCTGCGACATGTGTCATGAAGGCCTGACTCAGTTTGAGTGGGCCGACTGCATTGATCTCGAAACTTTTACTCGCCATGTTGAAATCGATACCTTTAACGCGTTTAAAGGCCGAGACATATTTTGGCGTCAGGCCGGCATTGCTGAGCAAAATGTCGATTGGTTGGTCGGCATATATGTCGGCCAACCAATCAATCCTCGTATGGTCGGTAACATCGAGTTGCTCGATAATAATATTTGGATCTTCGTTGGCCAGAGCTTTAAGAGCCTTGGCTTTCCTGGGATTACGTACGGTAGCGATGATGTTCCAGTCCAAAGCGGAATATTGCCGCACAAACTCCAGCCCGATGCCACGGTTTGCCCCGGTAATCAGTACGGTAGGTTTATCGGCTTCGAGGCCTGCATAAGCGGTCCCGGACAGGACTGAGAGAATCAGAATTAGCAGATTATTAATTAATTTGTGCATGTTAATCCCCTATTGACACAATTTTACTGATTATAACTACTGCGATCAGGGTGCGAGGCGAGCCAGATCCCAAGCGGATTTTCCGACCGTGAATTTGAAGCGGTCATGCAGGCGGTTCTCGCGGCCTTGCCAGAATTCGATGCTGTCGGGAATCACACGATAGCCACCCCAGAAAGAGGGTAACGGGACCTCACCATTGGCGAACTTAAGTTTCATCTCGGTAAATTTGTTTTCCAGAACCGAACGTGAAGAAATAATGCTGCTTTGTCGTGACACCCAGGCACCGATCTGGCTATCGCGCGGGCGGCGCATGAAATAGCGTATGTTGTCCGCTGCTCCAATAGGTTCGGCTTTGCCCTGAATCTTGATCTGGCGATGTAGTTCATGCCAGTAGAACAGCAGTGCGACATGATCGTTCCTGTTAATTTCACACGCTTTACGGCTGTCGAGATTTGTGTAGAAGATAAAGCCATCTTCATCGTAATACTTTAGCAGCACCGTGCGGATTGACGGTTGGCCACCTGCAGAAACTGTCGCTATGCTCATTGCATTCGCATCCATGGCCTCGGCCAGTAATGCTTCGTTAAACCAGGCGTCAAACTGCGCAAACGGATTCGGATTAAGGTCCCTTCTATGCAGCGGCTTGATGCTGTATTCGCGGCGCTGGTCTGCAATGTCCCTGCTTATTTTCACATTCGGTGTCCGTAATGATCTCTGCAGCATAGCCTAATCACTTTGGCCGCACTTGCAAGGGTCGGGGTGGTGACAGGATGGAGGCCCCCGGCAAATAGCGGTTTATCAGCGGTTGATGATGAAGCAATCTTGTTTGATATTTTTCAGTGCGGTACATGTGTTACGTGCTTCAACGCCGGTCATCGGAACACTTTTGAGTAGAAACATGCCACGCTTACTATCCGGTTGTGGTGCCTCGATCAATACGGGACCGAGCAGAATTTCGGGTGCAATCAATACCAGTCGTCGCAATTCATGTTCTGCAGCGGCAATGGTCCGGAAGGCCGCAAGTTGTAGGCGGAAATTACCCGCTCGTTCTTTTGGCCGGGCCGCTTGTTCGGCTTCGGCAAAAGCGGTTAGCATCAATTGGGCCTCAGGTATTTGCGGTGCTTCAGGGTATGTTTTGACGAATATCTCAACTGCTGCCTTGTTAGTGTCTTCGAGAATTCTTTCCCAGTGTTCGTCACGCTGAATTCGGTGTATCCGTTGCTTCGCTGTGGCGGCATATTCACTGTCGGCATACTTGTCATTGAAAGCCTGGTAGGCGGTGAGTGTTTTCTTGAATTCGGCCCGCTCCCATGCGCGAATAACTTTTAGTTCATCGATACGAATGCGTGCTTGTGCGACAAATTCACTATTAGGATGTTTGGCCATAAACTCGAGATAAGCATTCTGGCTGTCATCGCGAGTAGCCAGGTTCCAGTCTTTTTCAGGACTAGCGCATGCTGTCAGCATCAGGGAGACAAAGATAACAATAAAGCGGAATTTCATTCGAGCAGTTATATTTTACCGGTATTATTGACAGAACTGAAAAGTTCCGCCATCCATTCCTATCGTAACCGTATTCGGGGCCTCGTGCATCGATGATGTTCCGGCCGGTCGCCCGGCATGATTATCGGGTTTATTTCTAACTGGTTGGCTATTTTTTCACGTGTGGTCGGCCCCTGATAGATCAGGGGATGGTTGGCGTGCCCGCTGTTCCTCATGCAGGGGGAACATTATTTTCACCAGTAATCCGGGTGAGTTGTTGTCAAGTTCAAGACGCGCACCATGTCGGTGCATGACGGCCTGTACGAGGCTGAGCCCGAGGCCCGAGCCGGGTTCGGAGCGGCTTTCATCCAGTCGATAAAACCGCTGCAAAACCTGTTCTCGTTGGTCAGCAGGAATGCCTGGTCCTGAATCCATGACGGACAGTACCGCGTGTGTCGGGTCACATCGCAGCCTAATGGATACTTTGCCTGCGGTCGGAGTGTATTTGATCGCATTGTCGAGCAGATTGGTGATGGCCTGAAACAGAAGATTCCGGTCGCCGCGCATTTCGATTGCGCCGGGGGCGTCGTAACTTAGATCGATTAATTTCTCATCTGCTAATGCTTTGTATAACTCGTAGCCATCGCGAACACACTGGCTTAGATTGATGGGATCCAATGCCGTTTCATAGGTTCCGGATTCAATACGTGCAATGCTGAGTAATGAGGCGAATGTTGCCAGCAGGCTATCTGCATCTTCAATACAGCGATCAATTTCCTCTGTTTCGGTAGAATCCGCGTCCTGACGCAAATCCTCAAGCTTGTTTCGCAGGCGTGTCAGAGGTGTGCGCAAATCATGGGCAATGTTATCGGAAATATGCTGAATGTTGCCCATCAGTGATTCGATCTGATCCATCATTGCGTTCAGATTATTTGCCAGTTCGTCAAACTCATCACCACTGCCGGTTGTGTTGATCCGTTGCGAGAGGTCGCCATCCGTGATGCGTTTGCTGGTTGAGTTAAAGTGTCCGACACGGCGTAATACGTTGTTGCTCATCAATAAGCCACCGGTTAACGCTAGTGCCAGCGTCACAGTCAAGCCCCAGAACAGAGTGCGGTCGAACAATCGGGTTAATTGTGCCAGTGTCGTGTTTTTTTGACCGACAATCACGAACAGTTCCGGCTGCGGTTGAAAGATTCGTCCCCGAACTGCAACGCTGTTGCCGTTCTCTTCTGTGACTTCGAATGAAACCCAGCCGTCCGGTTTCGATTTCAATGCGGGCCACTCGTTGATGCTACCAACCATCGGGTTTAGATCCGCATCCGCAATCAGATAGACCATGTTGCTATCCGGATGGTTTCTGACTCGCATGCCGATAACGCGAACCAGTCCCTGTTCGCCGCGCTGGATAAATTGTTCGTTGAGTCCGTTGACCTCCGCACGGATTGTTGCGTCGGTTTCCTGTTCGAGATAGCCTGTTGTGGACCAGCTAATGAAAATAAACAGGATTGTTACAGATAAGAAAAACAGTATCATGTACCTGAGTGTCAGCAGGAACGTGGTAGTGCGTAGCTGATCAGTCAGTTGCATCAATTTTATATCCTGCACCGCGTACCGTGTGGATCAGCGGTATTGCAAAATCTTTGTCCACTTTGGCCCGCAGGCGGCTGATATGCACATCTATGACATTGGTTTGCGGATCGAAATGATAGTCCCAGACATTTTCCAGCAACATCGTACGCGTGACGACCTGTCCCTTATGCCGCAGAAGGTACTCGAGCAATTGAAAGTCACGTGGCTGTAACGTAATGACCTGGTCACCACGGCGGACTTCTCTGGATAGCAGGTCCAAGTGCAAATCTGCGAGGCTTAGCACGGTTTCAGTTGTTGTTTGCCCCATCGATCGGCGGGACAAAGCTGTGATGCGGGCTTCCAGTTCGCTGAATGCAAACGGTTTGCTAAGATAGTCGTCGGCACCAGCTTGCAGCCCCTTAACCCGGTCGTCAACCTGGCCAAGTGCGCTGAGAACCAGGATCGGTATAGGGTTGTCAGAGGCGCGCAGTGTACGTGTGATCGACAGGCCGTCGACAACCGGCAGCATTCGATCGACAATCAATATATCGTAGGATTCAGTTGTGACCATAAACAGCCCATCTTTACCGTTATCCGCATGGTCGATGGTATGTCCTGCCTCCTTGAAACCTCTGACGATGAAGTCGGCGACACTGCTGTCGTCTTCAATTAATAGGATGCGCATGGGGGTAATCCACTAGTCGATTCGGCTGTTAGCCTAGCAGACACCGGACCGATATTAAGCATTATATTAAATATCGGTGACTGCTCTGCGCGGCTTGCTTGATGTTTCTATCTAAGTTTATGTATTAAAGGGTATAAATACCAATCTGGCAATATTAAAAAGTATTAATGTTACAGAAATCATCTGATTATGAGGGCCACGCTATACTGTATGCATCGATTGAAATACGACATAGGCAGCTGAACCGACAAGTTTTACGTTATCACCACCAAGTATTAATTGCCCGGTTCATAGTGAAATAATTTTTTGTTGCGTTTTAAAAGTATTGCTAACCTTCAAGCAATAAATAAAGCTCGGTTTCCCCTGTCGGGCTTTCTTTTTTTCTGCGTCTGCAATGCCCCGAATAAAAAAGGCCCGCTTGCGCGGGCCTTTGTGAGATCGGGTAAGCCCAACCTCGGGATCAATATCTGGATCCGACCGTCCAGGCAGGCAAAACAGGATATGGGTCCATTGCCAAGCCAGGATGCGAGGATGGTTGGGATACCTTTAAATTCTCACTAGACATAGGATCACCTCCTTGATGTTGTTGGGCCAGTTCGTGAGTATGTCGTGTCTGACGTGGACTTGGCAACTGCATTTATCGATTTATGGATACCAGTGCCCAGATGAGTGCGTAAAACAGGGGTTGGATCACAGTCCGTCAATATATTGTTCCTGACGCCGGCGCTGGGTAGCATCCGGTAGCCGACCCAGTGCCGCACCAAGATTGTCGATTACGTGCCGGGTCCGGGTCATGCCCGGGATTGCACAGTTAACGGCGGGGTGGGAAATCACATATTTCAGGAAAAACTGTGCCCAGCTGGTGCAGTTAAATTCTGCGGCCCAGTCGGGTAGAGGTCGATCACCAACCTTTTTGAACAGTGCGCCACGACTCAGTGGCAGGTTTGCCAGTACGGCAATACCCTTATCAGCAGCCAATGGCAGGATGTGCTCGGCAGCTTTGCGGTCAATCAGGCTGTAGTTTACCTGGATGAAATCCAGCGGGTATTTGTTCATCACATCAAGAAATTCAGCAAATTGATTCTCGCGCGAAGTAGTAATGCCGACATAACGAACGCGTCCGGCGAGCTGTTGTTCACGTAATACCGGTAACATGCTGTCTACGCCACGCAGATTGTGTGATTGCACCAGGTCGAGCCGGTCGGTTTGCAGTTGTGCAAATGAGTTTGCCAGTCGCTCCGGTCCGTTATTGTCAGCCGCGCGGTCGGCCTTGGTAGCAATAAAGAGTTGCTCGCGAATGTTGAGAGTCTTGATCAACTGGCCGAGGATGATTTCAGAACCACGGTACATTGGCGCGGTATCGATCAGTGTGCCGCCATGTTCATGGAAGGTCTGAAGAGCCTGTCTAAGGCGTGCCTGATGTTGTGCATTGCCAACTGAATAGCGGTTGGTGCCGAGTCCGATCACCGGGAGGATTTCGCTGGTGCCGGGAATGGTTTTGTGCATAACGTTCTGAATCTTGGCCTGTAGCGGGTTCCAGTTGAGGCTGAGAGCGGCACCGGCAGCTTGTTTGATGAGTTGGCGGCGGTTCATGTCGAATCCTCATATCCAAATGAATTGGAGCCCGGTAAGATTGACCGGGCTGAGTGCTGAATATCTATATTACTATAATGATTGATAACTATTGCGAACGGGTAGATGCAAGTTTCTGGTCGGAGCCGGTTAATGCGCTGACCAACCTGTCATTCATTGTGGCCGGTCTGGTAGCCATCTCGTTATTGCGCAAGAACAGAGCTTCACCGATGTATCTGTGGGTGCTTGCGGGTCTGATGATACTAATCGGCATCGGCAGCTTTCTGTTTCATACCTTTGCTACCCCATTGACCGCACTGGCCGACGGGTTGCCGATCTATGCATTTCAGCTGATGTTTCTATGGTGTTTTCCACGCTTTGTGTTGCGCATTAATTATTGGCAGGTGTGTGGCGTGATAGGGCTGTTTCTTGTCACAATGGTTGTCAGTTCCCGGATTCCAGTCGAACTCAATGGTTCCGAGAACTATGTTCCGGCAGTCCTGATGTTGGGGATATTTGCCGTGTTTGCGGCACGACGGGCATTGATTGGCACGAGATGGCTGGTTGTTGCCGCAGTTGTATTTGCAGTATCACTTACGGCCAGGACCGTAGATGAATGGTGGTGTGTGAGCTGGCCGCTGGGGACACATTTTATCTGGCATATTCTGAACGGTATTGTGGTCTACCTGAGCTGGCTAAGCCTGTTTTTCGGGCAACGGGCAGTCAGGACTGACGGCGTATAATCACTTTTCTGCTGATAGTGATCACCGGATTAAAACTCATGATTGAGTCTGCCTGCTCTCGCTCAGTTGTCGTGGTGCCGGAATCATAAATGTATATATGCTGATTATCGCCATGAGTACGCCGCCGATTAGCATAGGTGCGTTTGGTTGTATCTTGTACAGGCTCGTACCGATAACCGGGCCCAGAATCGCACCGGACGTGTTGGCCGCCGACAGGTAACCAGCTGCCACACCCTGTTCGTGTGGTTCGACGGTCAGGCTTGCGCTGCCATTGATGCCCGGGGTTGCGCAGGAGAAAGAGATACCAAGCATGGCGAAGCCGGCGGTCAGAAACGGCAGGGACGGAGCAAAGGCCATCATGAACAAACCTGCGGCAAAAGTTGGTCCACACAGACGCAGCAGAATTTGTGGCGAGATTCGGATGATCTGAAACAAAATACCCTGTACAAGGGTGATCACTATTGCCATGCAGGCTAACATCATACCGGCAGTGCGCATCACTTCGGTCATATCCGTGATGCCGAAGCGGTCCTGTATATAGAAAGCGGTCACAAAATTCAGTGAGATAAAAATAACGAAGAAAGATGCCCAAATGATCATATACGGGCGTAACCGGCGGTCGGTAAATTTCAGTGTCGACTTCGGCTGGTTTTTTTGAGATTTTCGTTCACGATGTTGCTCCGGTTCGGTCAGCCAGATGATTGCGGCCAGTCCACCGACAAATGAGATCGCTGCTGCCGCATACATCGGGAACAGTGTGCCCATAAATGCAAGTCCGCCGCCGATCGCCGGGCCCAGGATCGAACCAAGGCTGTTAGCACTGCCGATCAAAGCCATACCCTTGGTCCGGTTTTGCCAGTTTGTGATATCTGCTATGTAAGCTGTGGCCGATGGATAAATTGATGATGCTGTCAGGCCGTAGATCATCCGCGATATGAAGATCATCATGATCAGGCCTGATGTTGTGACTGCACCCTGCAGTCCCATCTCAAGTGAATAGGCCATCATTAACGTGCCGATGCCACTGCCAAACAGGCCGGTGATGAAAACCGGTTTACGACCAATTGAATCACTTTTCCGGCCCCAGAATGGCGCCGCGAAGATCAGCGAAACGTTTGCCAGTGAGAAGGTAATGCCAAATTGCCATTCGGTTAGTCCGACTGACCGGGCCATCGGGGCAACAATAATGAACAGCAGCGACTGGCCGATCGCAAAAATAGCGACACCGCTGGCCAGCATGAATTTGTCGTAGTTATATGTTTTGTTTGTCTCGGTCATAAGATATCTCAGTAAATCGGCAAGGATGCTCTCATGTGAGGCTGTTAACCGCACGGTCACCCGCAGGGGATGACCATTTTTATCAGTTCCGGGTATGGAGCATCGTCACAAGGCAATTAGTTGCTTGTGGGTAGTGCGAAGGCGGTTATATAGTCACCGGGAAACGGGTAAATGAACGGGTGTCCGCCGGAAGCAATGACGATAAATTGCCGGCCATCGATGGCGTAGGTCATCGGCATCGCAAATGCGCCGGCGGGCAGCTTGAACTCCCAGAGTTCCTCACCACTGACGATATCGAAGGCACGGATCCGGTCGTCCTGTGTTGCACCGATAAAGACCAGTCCGCCTGCCGTAATAATCGGGCCGCCAAGGGAGGCGGTACCCCACTTGAGTGGCAGAGGCACCGGCACCAGTGTATCGAGTGTGCCCAGGGTGCTTTGCCACAGGATCTCGCCGGCGCTGAGGTCTACCGCGACCAGAGCGGACCACGGTGGGCTGAGACATGGAGTGAACATGGGTGAGACGAATGGCCCCTGTTTCAGGGCATAGGGTGTGCCGATTAATGCCGCCGGTGTACCCATCAAATTTTCGCCACTTGATGCGATGACGTCGCTGAGTTTGTCCAGCGGAATTAACTGCGCGAAATGGGCCATGCGCATTGCCTTGGCGATCAGGATTTTGCCTCTTGGTTCTACGGCAACACCGCCCCAGTTAATGCCGCCGGCCGTGGCCGGCACGATGACGGTACCTTCAATAGATGGCGGGGTGAAAATTGGGCCGAGTCGGGCGCCGGCATATTTCTTCTTGCATTGAGCCTTGTCGAAAAAAGTGATGCCCCAGAAATCATCGGGACCAAAGTCATGAGGGACCAGCGGCGGCGGTCGGACCGGAAAAGGTTGAGTGGGTGACAGGTGCTCACCGGGAACGCCGTCCTGCGGTACCGGGCGCTCTTCGATGGGGAAAAATGGCTCACCTGTTTCGCGATGGAAAATATACAGCATGCCTGTTTTCGTCGCCTGGATAACAGCCGGAAAGGGTTCGCCGTCTTTTTCCAGATCAATCAACGTGGGTTGTGCCGCGTTGTCATAGTCCCAGACATCGTGATGAATGGTCTGAAAATGCCAGACGACCTTTCCGGTTGAGCCACGTAACGCAACGATTGAGTCGGCATAGCGGTTGTCGCCGGGCCGGGTGCCGCCGTAGAAATCGGGGGACGGGCCAGACGTCGGCAGGAATACCAGGTCGCGCTGTTCGTCAACGCTAATCAGTCCCCAGGCGTTGGCACCGCCGGTATGATTGGCAGAATTATCAAGCCATTCACCGTGCATGGGGTCGGCAAGGTCTCGTGGTACCGGGTCGAAGGTCCAGCGTGGGGTGCCCGTGCGGAGGTCAAATGCACGAATTGCACCGCTCGGTGCGTTATAACGGTGATTGTCACGCACGCTTGAACCAATGATTGCAATGTCGTTGATAATAGAAGGGGGGTTGGCGAACCTGACCTCGCCGATGGTGGCAGGTGGGTTTGCATTCAATACATCCGCTTCGATATTGACGCTGCCGTTATGGCCGAAGTCCTTGCACAGTTCACCGGAGCGGGCATCGATCGCAATCAGGCGCAGGTCATTTGTTGCCGTCAGAATTCGGTGACGGCATGCGGCTGATTCGTCGAGTGATTCATCTTTCCAGTAGGCTACACCGCGGCAATTTGCAAATGACGGGCTTGCTAATCCTTGCGGGTCGGCTGCTGACCCATAACCGCCGATGCGAATGGCCGGATCATAAACCCAGCGCTCTGTTCCATCCGTCGGGTCGAGAGCGATGATGCGATTAAAGGGGGTGCAGGTCATCAGGTGTCCGCCGGCTGCCGCCGGTAACAGGATGGGATTGACCTGGGTTTTGGCGGTAGCATTCTGAAAATCCGTACGTCGCACCAGTTCACCGGTTCGGTACTGCCAGGCAATCTCGAGTTGTCCGACGTTATCAGTGTTGATTTGATCAAGATCCGCGTATTGCTGCCCGCCTTTATTGCCCGCGTATGTGGGCCACTGGCTATCGGCAGCGTAAGCAGCAGTACTCAGTAGAATTGATAGTGCGATCGCTGACAAATGTCTGGATTGGTTCATGAGCTGGTTTCAGGATGGATAGAATACTTCTTCCCGGTTGCACAGTGCGCAACCGGGTTATTTAATACAGGTATTGTATAAGAACCGGATGTGGATGTATGAATATTGTTATTACCGGAAGTACCAAGGGTATTGGCTACGGCATGGCGCGGGAATTCCTCAAGCGCGGTCACAACATCATGATCTCGAGTCGCCGAACTGAAGCCGTGGCAATCGCTGTTACCGATCTGGGCAATGAATTCCCGGACTGTAGCGTACTGGGCCAGCCGTGTGACGTAGCTGAGTTTGACCAGGTAGAGGCACTGTGGGATGCGGCAGAAAGAGGCTTTGGCCAGGTTGATATCTGGATCAACAATGCAGGACGTGATGGGATGAAAGTACCTTTTTTCGCCTTGCCGCAAGAAGACTATATGCACACTGTGCAGACGAATATTGTGGGATTATTGCACTGTAATCGGGTTGTCATTCCGAAACTATACCAGCAGGGTGGCGGCATGATCTGGAATATGGAGGGTTTTGGCAGTAATGGGATGACGCGCAGGGGTGTGAGTGTCTATGGCAGCACAAAATGTGCGCTACGCTATTTCACCAAGTCGGTTGTAGCAGAACTGGAAGGCACGCCAGTAAAAATGTGTTACCTGAGTCCGGGTATTGTTGTGACAGACATGCTCGTGCCACCTCCTGATCAGCGCGGTGAGGGTTGGGAGCAGGTTAAAAAAGTTTTGAATATTCTGGCCGATACGGTCGAGACAGTCACGCCGTTTCTTGTTGAGGGTATTCTGGCTGCGGACAGGAACGGCGCTGCGGTACGTTGGCTGACCAGGCCGAAGACAATGTGGCGATTTATCTCCAGCCGGTTTATTAAACGTGATGTATTTACGCCACTTGGTTTGTGACTATACCCGCAGTTCTGCAGTTGCCCCGGTATCCTGCTGTTGACGGTTAGTTCGCCCTGATGGCTCTGATTCCGGCATTTTCGCGTCCGTCCATGCGGCCAAGTCCACTGAAATCACTGCGATCGATAAACCCTGCCTGTTCCACTTCGAACCCGGCATCGGTGCAGATACGGGTAAGCAGTTCGGGATCGAGCAGGTTCATGAAGGGTGGCGCGTCTATGGCACGATCCTTCGGTGAAAACGGCAGATAATTTTCCAATCCAATCATCAGTCCAGGCCACCGATCGGAGCGGACTCGCCGGGCTTCAAAAATTGGAATCAGTTTGCGCCAAATGCCATAGGGAGTATCGGCTACGAGATATAAACGCCCGCCGGGCTTGAGCCACCTGAACATATTTCTCACCGAGGCGTCAATCGCAGATCCATCGAGAAAATGCAGTACGCGTGAACATAAGATGGCATCGTAGGATTTTTCGGGCAGATCAATATCCGGCAACCGGCCGGTGATGCAAGTCAATTGTGAGCGTAAGGATTTGGGAGTATTTTCAGTCAGTATCTGCAGGTGCCCGGGGTCGAGATCGCAGGCAGTCACGTGTCCACCGGCCTTCAGTGCGGCAATCGTCGTGATGCCGAAAGCACAGCCTATTTCTAGTACTTCACCGTCAGTCTGGCCAGCATATTGAATAAAGTCTTCAGCATACTCATCCAGTACTTTAAACATGAATCCGGTTCCATTCAGGGTCGGCTCCATGTTCCGGCGATTCCATGCGGGTCTGGTTTCCTTGCGCTTGGTCATTTTTTTATTTATTGCTCCGGATTTTGCGGTATTTTACAGTCTGTCTGGCGGCCGCGTCTCGTCTGCTCTGGCTGACACGTGGATGACCAGACTGATTGTGTGATGCTAAATTCGTTCAGACATTGATAATATCTCTAAATCATTTTGTACGCTTAATCAACACCAGATACTTGGTATGACAGTAAATAAAGGATATAGGGGTTAGTTGTAATGTCGGATCATAAAGAGGAGGTACCTGAGTACATCGCCTGTGCTTTGCAGCTGGCCTGTAATGGGGTCAACCTGATTGCAGATGTCGGTGAGGCGCGGGAACGTATCGCCGGTACTATTGAGAAAATTGGCGGTTTTACCAGCACAGTCGTCAATTTCATGCATTTCTTTTATGGGGTGCCGTGCCGCCTGGTGACGTTGCCAGAGTACGCCGTGACGGGGTTTCCCATGAAGGAATCACCGGCTGAGTGGCGCGAAAAGGCCTGTTTTGCTTATGACGGCCCTGAATACGAGGCGCTGGGCAAGATCGCGCAGGATAACAATGTTTACCTGGCAGGCAATGTCTACGAGGTCGACCCTAACTTTCCGCAACTGTATTTTCAGGTTAGTTTTATTATCGGACCTTCCGGGGATGTGATCCTGCGCTACAGACGGTTGACGTCGACTTTTGAATCGACCCCGCATGATGTCTGGGACAAGTATCTGGACCTCTACGGCCTTGATGGCGTGTTTCCGGTTGCCAGGACCGAGATTGGTAATCTGGCAACGATTGCATCGGAAGAAATTCTGTACCCGGAGTACTCACGAATGCACGTTATGCGTGGAGCCGAGGTGATTATTCACCCGACCAGCGAGCCCGGTAGCCCGCAGCCGACGGTCAAGGAAATTGCCCGACGTGCGCGGGCGGTCGAGAACATGGCATATGTCGTTTCGGCAAATTCTGCCAGTATCGACAATATTCCCATCCCGGCCTACACCTGCAGCGCAATGTCGAAAATTGTCGACATGCACGGCAAGATATTGGCTGAGGCCGGGCAGGGCGGTGAAAGCATGTCAGCCAACGCCGTGCTCGATATTGAGGGATTGCGGCGGACCCGGCGGCGGCTTGGCATGGCGAATATCCTGTCCCGCCAGGCCTATGGATTGTTTGCTGAGAGCTATGCCCAGGCAGATTTTCACCGCGCAAACTTTTTGCTCGAGGAGGGTGAGGTCGTTGAGCCGCCCGATCGGGATATTTTCCGGCACCGTCAGGAAGAGAACATCGAAAGACTCATTAAAGCCGGGCTGTTGTGATAGGTCAACAACAGAATCCGCTTTTTTGCTAGGCTTGACAGCTGCAGGAGTATGTTGATCCGGCGCTGGCCGGTTTTCACGACAGACGGAGACATTTGATGGGTCAGATGATTACCGACAGGCGGCAATTTCTTTCAGGCAGCGGTGCGCTTGCGGCGTCGTTGTCGTTAAAGTTTGGTATTGAATCAGCATCGGCACAGGATGACTCTGGGCAGGCTTACGACGCATGGGAAGACCTGATGCGCGAGAAGTGGACCTGGGACAAGGTGGTACATGGCAGCCGCGGTATCAACTGTACCGGCCATTGTGCTTTTAACATTTACGTCAAGGACAGCATTGTCTGGCGTGAAGAACAACAGGGTGAATATGGTCGTTCCGGTGAGGACACTCCGGATTACGGTCCGCGCGGCTGTCAGAAAGGTAATCGTGCTTCGAAGTATATGTATGGCAAACAGCGTGTGCTGTATCCGATGAAGCGGGTTGGGGAGCGCGGTGCGGGTCAATGGGAACGTATTTCCTGGGATCAGGCGGCAGACGAGATTGCCGACAAGTTTATTGATAATGCCGTCAAGCATGGCCCGGATTCTATTACGCTGGCGATGGGTACTGCGCTGATCCTGAAGCGTGCCTCGTTCGGGTCGCTGTTTCGCTTCGCAAACCAGACCGGTATCGTCGTACCGGAAACCTTTGCGGGTGTCGGTGATCTTCCGGTCGGGGCCTACCAGACGACCGGCTATGCATTGCCTGGCGACAATATGGCTGCCGTGTTCAAATCCAAGGTTTGCCTGATCTGGGTTTGTAATCCGGCTGCAACCCGTATTCCGGATGCACATTTCTTCTGGGAAGCTCTCTATAACGGCACTGAGGTCGTTACGATTACACCAGACTTTAATGCATCGGCCATGCACTCATCGAAATGGTTAAACCCTAAACCAGGCAGTGATGCGGCGCTGGCTTTGGCCATGGCACAGGTCATCATGGATGACGGTGAGATTGAGTGGGATTACGTTCGCGAGCAGACGGACCTGCCGTTTCTTGTGCGCACCGACAATCGCCGGTTTCTGCGCAAGACTGATATTGACGGGCAGCCGGGTGGCGACAGCTCTTTTTACTTCTGGGATGAGAACAAAGATACGCTGGCACCGGTACCGGCAACCGGACGCGGCGCTCCCGCGTGGATGGGCCCGGCGCCGGACAACGGCAATTCACTGGAACTTGGTTCGCTCAGGCCGGCCTTGCAGGGTAACTGGACGGTCGACACGGTGAACGGCCCGGTCGAGGTCACCACGGTGTTTGAGTTGACCAGGCAGCACCTTGAAGCGTATGCGCCGGAACGTGTGCAGCAAACAACCGGCATACATCCGGATGTTATCAGGGAAGTTGCCAGGACCTTTGCGAGCGCTAAACCCGGGATGATTTTTGCCGGTTATCGTGCCAACAAGTGGCTGCATGGCGATCAGTTGGTGCGGACCTGGTTGCTTATGTGTGCGCTGACCGGCAACACCGGTCGTGCCGGTGGGGGGGTTCAGACGACGCAGTTGGCAAACGGTGACGGCCTGATGAAATTTGCCTTTAACGGCCTCGGCCCGCGGTTGAATGTGGCGGCAATTTCATTATGGGATTACGTATACAACGATGGCGAGGAGATGAATCGCGAGGTTTACGGCGATCAGGTAGCTGACCATATTGCCAAGTATCATTCGGATGCAGTGGATAAACGCTGGATTCCTGATTTTTCCAAGACCCCCTGGAAGATGGCAATCATGGCGGGCCACAATCCGGGTAACTGGCGCGCTACCGGCAAGAACGGCTGGCGTAAAGAGGTCTTTGAGAAACTGGATTCTATTGTCACCATGACACCGCATATGAGCGTCACGGCTATGTATGCCGACTATGTGTTGCCGGTTGCCGGTCATTACGAACGTGAAGATTTTACGATGGAAGGCCGCACACCCTATGTGCAGGTTATTGGTGAGGCCGTCAAACCGCTCGGCGAATCAATGGATGACTGGAGTATATTTACCCGTCTGTCGCGGGCTATCAGTGAACGCGCCAAGGCGCGGGGTATAGCACCCGTCAAGGGCAAGGCATTCGGGCAGCCGGTCGAATGGGATTACACCAAGCTGCACGCGATGTATACGACACTGGTTCAGGATGACGGTACCACAAAGACGATTGAACGGACTCGCGATGCGGTCGATTATATTATTGCCCACTCCTTTGGTATCTCGCAGGTCAAAAATTATGCAAACCTGCAGAACAAGGGAATGATTAGTTCGGATGATTCAGATGATGTGCAGTTTGGGAAAAATTCTAACTACAACTATTACATCCTGGAGAAAGTCAAGGAGAAAAAACCGTACGATACGATGACGGGGCGTCAGCAGTTTTATATTGATCACGAGTGGTTCCTGCAGGAAGGTGAGGCTTTGCCTTCTTACAAAGTACCGATCAGCATAGAGGGTTACGAATTGCGTTTGGTCATGGGCCATGCGCGGCACGGTATTCACAGTATGTTTCGTGATGATGCGCTGTTGCTGTCTCTGCAACGCGGTCAGCCGGATGTGTACGTTAATCCGGATGATGCCGCCTCACGTGGCGTCGAGGACGGTGACATGATTCGTGTGTTCAATTCCTTTGGCTCTTTTATCGTGCAGGCACATGTCAGCTCGGCGTTGCAACCAAAAACTTTATTTATGTATCACGGTTGGGATCCAATGCTGTTTGAGGGGCAGGAGAACTTCAGTTCTGTGATTCCGACAGCAGGACTGATCAAGCCAACAAGTATTGCCGGCGGCTATGGCCAAATTCACCATGCGACACCCGATAAGGTGCCGAATCAGATATATCATGATTACACTGTTGAATTTGAAAAAATAACCGTCACTTGAAAAATATAGCACAACAACTCTGAAAAAGTTGCGGGAGTAGGAAATATGGGTATGCAGGTCTCTATGGTTATCGATCTGAACAAGTGTATCGGTTGCCAGACATGCACGACGGCATGTAAATCGCTGTGGACCGACGAGCAAGGTCAGGAGCGAATGCTGTGGAATAATGTTGAAACAAAACCGGGTCGGGGCTATCCAAAGGAATGGGAAGAAAAGGGTAAGAGATCCGGATGGAAGGATGGCGCATTGCAGTTAGGCGGATTGCATCCGGATGGGGATTTCGGTGGCGAGCAACCGCTGAACTTCGATGAAGTCTATTTTCAGGGCACTGCCGACAGACTGGTGCAAAAAGAGCCGATGACATACGGTGCGAACTGGGATGAAGATACGAGTTCGGGCGACTATCCGAATAACTATCATTTCTATCTGCCGCGACTTTGCAATCACTGTACCAAGCCGGCGTGTCTCGAGGCTTGCCCGGTACGCGCAATCTATAAACGTGAGGAAGATGGTATTGTTCTTGTCGATCAGGACAAATGTCAGGGCATACGTCTCTGCAATCAGGCTTGTCCTTATGACAAGATTTACTTCAATCACATCATAAACAAATCACAAAAATGCATTTTCTGTTTCCCACGTGTCGAGCAGGGTGTGGCTCCGGCCTGTGCGCGTCAGTGTCCGGGCCGGTTGCGCTTCGTCGGCTATCTTGAAGATCAGGATGGACCAATCCATAAGCTCGTAAACAAGTGGAAGGTCGCTTTACCTTTGCACCCTGAATTTGGCACTGAACCGAATGTGTTTTATGTGCCGCCGGTGCTGCCGCCTGCCTTCGACGCAGAAGGCAGGTTCTCCGATGAACCACGGATTCCTACCGAGTACCTGCGATACCTGTTTGGTTCCGAGGTGGATCAGGCCCTGATCACGATCATGCAGGAGATGGAGCGAAAGAAGGAAGGCAAGACTTCAGAACTCATGGATCTGTTGATCGCACGTGATTGGAAGTCATTGTTCAACATCAAGGATGTTAAGGTTGTTGGCGAGGGGCTCGATCATCGGCCATTGTTGGGCTGATTCAAGACTAAGTATCAGTAAATTCTATTAGTTCCACAACGTTGCCGTCCGGGTCGCGGCCGTAAACAACATAACCCGTGTCTTGTGTCAGCGGCGGGCTCAGGAACGGCATTCCGGCAGATCTCATTCGCTCATATTCGCTGTGCAGGTTCTCAACCAGCAGACAGATATGTGTGATGCCATGATCACAAACGGGTCTTGTCGATGTGCGTTGCTGCGGTGCGGGTGAACTGAAGGCGAAAACCTCAAGGTAGGTTTCGCCAAGTTTCAGCATGACGGCACGGGCGGCAGAATTTGTCAGGCCAGTCATCTCATCGGCTGCCGGTGTGCCGACCGGCCATTCGAATGACCAGGCTTCTTCACAGCCTACTACGTCTTTATAAAAACTGATGCTACGATCGAGATCCGGTGTCGAGATTGCCGCGTGATGGAAGCCCAGGATCATTTCTGCATACTCCTATTGCGATTCTGGACTATATTCTAGTTCAGATGCTTGAGCCACCGCCCGAGGAACCATGAAATGTCGGATTTACAGCAGGAAATTGAACAGTTATTTCATGACTATGAGGTCATCTGGAATTCACAGGAGTTGGCACGGCTTAAGGAGCTGTGGGATGAGGATGATCCCGATCCGTTCTATCTGGCTGAAGAGCAGGATGACTGGAAATTTGGCTGGGATGCGGTTGAGCGTTACTGGGTTCCGAATCCGGATCAGAGTGCCCTTGAGTCGATCATGATGAGCTACCGCGATTTTCATGTAAAACGGCTCACGCCCGATGTAGCGATCTGTGCTTGCTGGGTACGTCATGACATGAAGATACGTGGGCCGATGAAAGCGACCGGGGGCGATGCCCGGGTCATGGCGGTGTTCAGGAAGAAGCCTGAAGGCTGGAGATTTTGTGCTTATGCGGAGGGTCCGATGTCCCCCGTTCTGTATATGCACAAGCTGTATGAGATGAATGTGTTACCGGAATTTGAGTCTTTTAATCGTGCGGCTTTGGCGCGCAAGGACAAAGCAGGTAAAGCTTAAGTCAGACCGCAAGCCAGATGCCGTTCCTGTAACTTAAGGATTAACGTCTGCTATTGCCTGGTCATCGATCAGGTGTGAAACCAGTCCGTCCGCCAGCTTTGGTTCGAACCATGTCGACTTGGGTGGCATGACCTCGTTGGCATCGGCAACGGCCATCAGTGCTTCCATGCGCGTCGGGTATAGAGCGAATGCAATTTGCATTTCACCGTTATCGACGCGGCGTTCAAGTTCGGCCAGGCCGCGGACACCACCTATAAAATCAATACGGTTGTCGGTACGTGGGTCATCGATGCCGAGCAACGGCGCCAGCAGGTTATTCTGTAATAAAGAAATATCCAGACTTGCAACGGGGTCATCGGCGGGAATCAGGGTTGGGTGAATATCGAGTCGGTACCAGCGTCCATCGGCATACATGCCAAACTGGGTCGGGCGTTCCGGTTTTGCTGTTGAATCACTCGGCGTTACGGTGAATGATTCTCTGATTTGCGCAAGCAACTCGTTGATACTTGACCCGTTCAGGTCCTTGACCACCCGGTTGTAATCGAGGATCTGTGTTTCATCATGCGGGAATGCAACACACAGGAAATAGTTATGATCGTTTTCTTGATCGGGTGCCATGGCAGTTTGATTTCGTTTCGTATTGCGCGCAGTTGCAACACGTTCTGCTGCGGCAGATCGGTGATGACCATCAGCAATGTATAGCGCATCCATACTGTCAAATAATGCGGTTAATTGTGTGATCTGCTCAGGATTATCGATCAGCCAGATGGTGTGGGAGATGCCGTCATCGGCGACCAGATCATATATCGGGGTACCTTTGGTTGCTTTGTTCAGCATTGTTTTGACGGTTTCAGATGCGCGATAAGTCAGCAGCACCGGGCCGGTTTGCGCATTCAGTGCCGTGATCTGACGAACGCGGTCATCTTCTTTCTGCGGGCGGGTCAATTCGTGTTTGCGAATTCGGTTGCTGGCATAGTCAGCGACACTGCCGGCGCAAACAAGACCGGTTTGCACATGGTCGTCCATACGTAACCGGTATGCGTAGTAACACGGTTCGGGATCGCGGATTAGTACGCCGTCGGCGATAAGTTTGGCCAGATTCTCGGCGCCTTTCGCATATACCTCCGGTGCATACGGGTCGGTTGTGTCCGGCAGGTCGATTTCCGGCTTTGAGATATGCAGGAAACTGAGCGGTTGGTCCTTGGCGCGTTCCCTGGCTTCGGCAGTGTTTAGTACATCGTAAGGGGGAGCCGCGACGTCTATAGCTCGCTCAGGAATCGGCCGCAGGCCACGGAAAGGTTTGATCAGGGTACTCATAGCGGTGCTGGCTCCGGATACAGTAAGTTTATTGAGGGCGCACGCTCATTTGGGCGCACAAGCTTGCCGATTTATCCGCGCTTAGTCCAGTCTGCACATTGATTGTTGCCCGTTGTGGCTATCCAGGAATGCCGGAGGCCAGCTGAATCAGATCGTATTGAGTACTTCAAGCGCAACGCGTTCGCCTGATTCAAGTGCGCCTTCCATGCCGCGATTTGATACGGCTGTGTGTTCACCGCAGAAATGAATACGCTCGTGGGATGCCGCTATTTGGTGGGCAAATTTCGTAATTTGTCCCGGTTGCCATACAGCCCAATCGCCTGATGCAAAAGGATCCCGATACCATGACTTGTATGCGGCCACTTCCAGTTGACCCTTGGCTGCCGGGCGCAGTCGTTCAATATCAGCGACAACTGCTGCGATTGCATCCTGTTGATCGATCTGATCCATCCATGCTGCATTGTTACCGCGAACCCAGGCCGTCAGGCTGGTAATGTCAGCCGGACTGTTGCCCTTGTGCTCGGCCACGACCATGCCGCACAGGCTGTTGGTAAACATGTTCGGGGTCAGGCCATCAATTTCCCAGAACGGCTTTTTAGCAATCATATGCACCTGGTTAATCAGTTGCGATTCGAGTGTATTGACCGCCAGTGCCTGTGCGCCCCTGAGCATTGGGTCGATACGGATACGCTTGAGTACGGAACAAGGTACCGAACAAATGACTCGATCCGCGCGGTAAACGGTGCCATTTGCACAATACACCTCGGTGCCGCCGGAAGTTGAGCGGATGCCGGTGACCTGCTGGTTCAGCCGGACCTCATTCTTCAGGGCTCCGGCCATGGCTTCAGGAATGGCCTGGTTGCCGCCCCTGGCGGTATAACCCATGATTTTGCCACCGGCAGCCAACTGGCGTTGCATGTCGGAGAAGAAATAAGCCGACAGAACCATCAGTGTCGATACGTCATGTGCCGAGTTACCCCACGCCGGGTTTGTGTTATAGGCGATCTGAATGGTTTCATCGGTTTGACCCATGTTTCGCAGGTACTCGTGCAGCGACACATCCAGGTCGGCATGCCCGGGAGCCAGCCATGCGTCAGATGTCTTGAGAGGGTTGTTACTGCCAAGCAAGACCGGCAGATACATCCAGGGCATGAAATTTTTGGCGGACTCAGGAAATGGGTTGAGTGCATGGGTCGGCCAGTCTTGCCCGGAAATGAACTCATTGTCGAGGATAAGTTGCCGGTCAAAGAAGAAGGGTGTGATCGGTGTGATGTCGATCAGTTCTGTGCCATGTGTATTGGCGGCATCGACAAGCCGGGCATAACCGGGGCCAAATGCCGTGCCACCGGCTTCCGGGTTGCCGGGAATATTCCGCAATGATTCAACCCGGCCACCGATGCGGTTGCGTGCTTCGATAACCTGTACGTTAATGCCGGCCTCCTGCAGTAACAGGGCTGCGCCTAGTCCGGACAGGCCGGCGCCGATAACCAGCACATCTGATTTGTTCTGTGCGCGTAATAATCGCGGTGTGGCAGCTGCAATTGATGCGGCACCAAAGCCACGGATGAGCGTCCGACGGGTCAGAGCCGAGTCTTGCGAAGATTTTTCTGGGTGGCCCATGCGGTCTCCAGGTGGTTAACGATGGTCGTCAATATGGTTGGTGACGGGTTGTTTGGCGTCGTGTTTATTTAACCGGAGATGTCCAGTTTTCGGACTTGCAAACCGAGCCACAACATCCACAGGGGCAGCAACTGAATATAGGCAAAGCCAAAAACCGGCATGATCAGAGTTATGATGCCGGGCAGGACATTGATCCAGCCAAAGATCCGCAGGCCTTTGGGAAATGTATTGGTTCGTCCGCCACTCCAGGCGATCATGCCGGCAAACCAGCCGAGACTTGCAATGGCGAGGATGTTGACCATACCTCTGAATATTGTGGTCATCAACAGGATCTCAGTATTCTGATCCGGGTTCAGTTCTCGCAGGATGCCGCCATAAGCGGTGCCGGGTATGTCCGAGATACCGGTTAGCAGGAAGCCCAGCCCCGACAGAAAGGCCGATATAAATATCAGTCTTGCAGCTATGGGCAGTGCTCGTTTGAAGAACTCGCTCAAGAACAGGCCGAGGATCATCAACGAGAAACCGACGACGATATGTGTGATGCCGCTCGAGGTAAACGAGAATGACCAGATCGCATTTTCGATCTTTGCCATGTTGGCATAGTCTTTTGCCGGGTTTTCAAAGCCGAGCGTATAGGGTTCAAGATACAGGGCATTCAGGTTATGAATGAGCATGCCGGCGACAATCAGGAATGCTGCAATAGATGCTGCTTTTTGTAACTGGCGCATGTGTACTCTCCAAACAGTTGAGTTGATTCGCCCCGGTTTTTCCATTCAGCCGGTGCACCTACCAGGAACGCACGTTACCCGTGTCGAGATGGATAAAATCTGATTGTGGATAATAACCGACACCACCTTGACCCAGGGCAAGTGCGGCCCGGTGCAGATCTCCCGTCGGAACGTCGGTTAACCGAATGTCGATGGCCCGACCTTGCGTATGGTAGCTATCCTTGGCAACGCCGTTGGTCTGGTTGCGCAGGGATTCGTTGGTGGCCGGTGAGCGATAGCCGGAAATCACCTCAAAGCGCCGTTTTGAACCCAATGATGTGCGTGTTGCGAGCAGCATATCCAGCAGGTCAGGATCAATGGGGTGTACATCACGGCTGCGAAAATCGCGCAGAAATAAGTTGATCCGGTTTAGAGCCTCCGGTACGTAGCGATACCCGTCATGATAGATAAGTTCAAGATCGGCCCTGGTATGCGTATGGTAGAAACTCAGCCAACGAGGTTCGCGGACTGAACTGATAGCCGGCATAGGTAAGGCACAAACAGCAGCGGCACTGCCGATGTTGGCGAGTAAAGCGCGGCGGGTCTTATTGATCATTATTTATAAGTATGACTTGTTGTTTGTTCGTAATGTGATTCTGGCAGAAGTTGGCATATTCGACAATGGCTGATTCAGGCGGTAAAGATTGACCTGTCGGAATTGACCGCCTGCAGCAGATTTCCCGTCGGCTGCAAAAGTGAGGCCGATAGCGTTTAAAATGGTTCTATGGACCCAATTACTCAGGCTGCCCTGGGCGCTGCTGTCGGGCACGCGGCATTTCATCGTCAACTCGGCACCAAGGCGATGGCTATTGGCGCACTGGCCGGTATGCTTCCCGATGTTGACTCCTTTTATGGGGCGCTCGAGGGGCCTTTTGCGCAACTTGTTTTGCATCGCGGCATCACGCATTCGGTTTTTTTCGGTCCACTGGTTGGCACTGTGGCCGGGTGGTTTTGGTGGTGCTTCCTGCGCTGGCGAGCCGGCCCTGATCAGCCGATAGCAGGTAGCCTGCCGGTTTGGATCGGATTGTTTGTCGCTGCGCTGTTAACGCATCCACTCCTGGACTGGTTTACTACCTTTGGTACCCAATTGCTGGCGCCTTTTGCGCGTACACGATTCGCACTGGATGGGGTAGCCGTCGTGGATCCCGCCTACACCGCGATACTTGGGCTGGGCTTGCTCGGTGGCTGGTATCTTAAAGACCATGCACGTGCCGGCTGGCCAACGTTGATGGCAGTTATAATATCGGTTGCATACCTGCTGTTAGGTTTGCGTATCAATGACCTGGCTGCGCAGGAGGCACAGCGGCAATTGACCGCTGCTGGTCTGCACGGATACACAGTGCGCGCTTATCCAACAATGTTGCAATTACCGCATCGGCGTGTCGTGGCGACCTCGGCGGATGAGGTGCGAGTTGGTTACCTCTCGATGTGGAGACCCTGTGAGATTGAGTGGGGAAATGCGGCAACTTTTACCAGTCCCAATGTCGAGGCGGTGTTGGCAACCCGTGAAGGTGGTATCTATGCATGGTTTTCGGGTGGTCGGTTGATCAGCCGGGAATTCAATGACGGTGATGACCTGGTCGTCAAAATAGTTGATCTGCGTTATGGCTATACGCTGGACCCGATGGATGGTATGTGGGGCATCCGGGCACGCTTCAACAGTGAGGGCAAGTTGATCGGCATGCCGGAGCGCTTCAGAAACCGTCCGGTCGTCAATGGTGAGACGCTTGGCAAATTGTTTGCAGATGCTTTTCCGAAATCGTGCGAGCGGTCTTAATTATGAGGAGAACATGTTGAATAAAGCGCAACAGCAATTTGGCGCACCGTCTCCGCAAATCGAGGCGAAGATCAAGTCATTTATGGATCCGATTGTGCAGGAGTTTATTAGCAGTTCTCCGTTTGTTGTTATGGCGACAAGCAATGCAGACGGAGATTGTGATGCTTCACCGAAAGGTGGCAAGCCGGGGTTTGTCAAGGTTCTCGACGAGCGTACGTTATTGCTGCCTGATCTCGCTGGTAACAACCTTTTCCAGTCTTATGAAAATATTGAGACAAACCCCAGGGTTGGCCTGATTGTCATGATCCCCGGTTGCGGGCTGACGGTGCGTGTAAATGGGCGTGTGTCCGTCGTGAATAAGGATCAGTTGGAAAGTGAGGGGGTTAAAGCAGAGGTTGTCACAATGGATGAGCAAACCAGCCTTGTGCAAGCCCTGAAGATTGAAATTGACCAGGTGTATCCGCATTGTCCGCGAGCCTTTCATTTTTCCGGGTTATGGGATGTTGAAACCATCAATGCCAACCGGGAAACAAAAGGGGATCCATACTGGTTTCAGCAGTGGGCGAAGTCAGCGCAGTGAATGCCGGCTTACTTTATTGAATAGATAACTGCTGCGCACCAGGTGACAGGATGCGCACCGCGATCGCAGCCAGTAATACGATTGCGTTGAAGATCCCGACCAGTATAAAGGGCGCTGACGGGCCAACGGAATCGAACAGGCGCCCCCCGATACCGGATGCAATCAGAATTCCGATTGCACCGCAGCTGTTGAATACGCCAACTACGGAGCCGCGCTTTGACTTTGGAGCCTCCTGACCGATTAAGGTGGCTGAGCCGAGAAAAGTGCTGATCTGCCCGATGCCCAGTAAGATGAATATCGGGATGGCGCTGGCTGCGGTTGGATCGTCGATGAGCATCGTGCCAAGATAACCTGCGCTCGCCAGGGTCATGCAGATCACCAGTCCGGTAACCCGGTTGACACGATCGAGAAAAAATCCCAGAAACGGAATCCAGACCAAAGCCGATGCTTGTGCCATGACGAATACAAGTGTTCCCTTTGCCAGGGCCTCAGCCGGTTCCAGGCCCTGACCGATAGCGAAAGTTTTACCCCACAGAATTGCGAAAGTGCCAAGAATCACCAGGTCACCCCGCGATACGAATGCGGATGCATAAGCAAGTGCGATACGCGGGTTTTTGCCTTCCCGCAGGCCGCTGCGAAACAGTTCCATGGCTCCGAGCCGTTCCTCGCGATGAACCGGGGTTCCTTTCTTAAGGCCGAAGCCGAGTACCAGCGCGGTCACCAAGCAGCCGATAACAGCGACTCCGTGAGTGTATTGTCCGGCCGTGATCGCTGAATGTCCGGCATTGACCAATATGTCCGGCAGATTACCCAGTAATGCAATAACCAGAATGACGCCGAGGCCGTTCAGAAATCCTACCAGGGCGAGCATCTTGCCACGCGAATTTTCCTGCGGATAATCCGCAACGACCGTGGCGAGCATGCCGGTGGACGTGCCGAGTCCGATTGCGTAAATCACCCGGTAAATGGTCAGTTCACCGATTGACTCAGCGAATGGATAGAATACAAAGTCTAAGTTGTTACAAAATGTTACAGTCGGGCTTGCAAGAAGAATTTTATATTGAGTTACTATTAATATTTATTGACCCTGACGCAAAAAAATTTAATGCCTGATGCTGGTTTAATCGGCAGTGACGTCGCCGGGCTATTCGGTGGATACTTGGCAGTAATTTAGCTGTTTCAGTTTTTGTTAGTTAAGATGCTGGTTGTAATCAGGGGGAAGGGCAAATTGATTAAAACAATCATTCAGGTCACGGTATTAGCCTGTGGTTTTCTGTTGTTGGGTGCCTGTGGCGGCGATCCGGAACCAGGTGTTGTGGTTGACGGGCAGCGGCTTGCGGTTGTTGATATGCATTTGCACGCCGGACGTTGGGAGTGGACCCCGCCGAGATTTAAGGAGCGTATCACCGAGCGTATACCGCGCGGGTTTAAGTGGGTTGGTGAATATCTGACTAATACCTGGCTTAGTGGTGAAGGCATTATTGGCCATCTGGATAGTGGCGGCGTTAGTGCCGGCGGCGTCTTTGCTCTCTATAGTCCACATACGACCGGTAATGCACCGAACGCCTGGGTGGCCGAACAAATTGCGGTAGATCCGTCTCGATTGTTCGGGTTTGCGAGTATTCGTGTTGATCAGTGGAATGTGGATAGCCGCGAGCAACTGGCTGCGTTCGAAGATGCGTTGGTCAATCTGGACAATATGATCGGTGTAAAGCTTGCGCATGCACACCAGCAGTTCCGCTTTGATGATCAGCGTTACTATGAGATTTATGAAATTGCCGGCCGACTCGGTAAGCCGATCTACCTGCATACGGCAACAAGCCCCAATCCGGGTACTCGTATTGAGCCGCCATATACCAGCCCTGCATATCTTGAACAGGCTATTCGCTTATATCCGGATACCATATTTATTCTCGGTCACGCCGGTTGGGACAGCTATCGTCGTAAACTGACCTATGTCGATGCATGTATTGACCTTGCGCAACGCTACCCAAATGTCTATATGGAGCCCGGAGCGCTCGGCGCCAAGCGAGCGGCAGAGGTGTTGCCTGATTTTATTGGTCGCATCAAGAAGGCCGGTGTTGCACATAAGCTTATTTACGGTTCGGACGGTCCGCAGTTTCCGGGCTATATCGGCAGCCATCTGGAAGCCTTTGTTGCCGCGATGCAAGCCGCAGGTTATACCGTTGACGAGATGCGTATGATTCTGGCTGATAACTTCAGTCGGGTTTTTAACCTGCCGAAATTTGAGCTTTGAACCGGATTATGAGTAGTGAAAAAATGAATCGAAGATTAGACACCTTATTACCCGTTGCAATATGCGCTGTGTCCGGCCTGTTTAAGGTTGTGGTCATGGTGGGTCTTGTTGCCATGTTATTGGCTTGTACGGAGGGTGCAACGCCGACTACGCCGGTCAGTCTCAGCGGCAAGATCAGTGTGCCGGATGGTGTGCAGAGTGACGGTGCAAAGGTTACGGTCAACCTTTACCACGCCTGGGCGCTTGAGGGTCCGCTACGTCATCCGGTTGAATTCATCGAAAGCTTCGAGACATCAGTAGGGCAGTACAGTCATTCGTTTGCCTACCCGGTTGAGCAAGGTGAAGGCCTGCTTGTTTATGCATGGCTTGATCTGGATGCTGATGGGGTACATTGCACGCCAACGGTTCGGGATGACCGTGCAGGATTGAGTGTCGTGCAGGAATTCCCTGCTGCCGAAGTTACCGCTGATATCCGGCTGGATGTGCCATGTGCCGGACCCGACTGGTTCTATCCACCTGCACCGAATTAAGTGACTCGCCGGTCTCTGCGCGAGTGATTGCCAGCAGATCAGGAGTTGTCGGTCGCTTCGGTCCAGGCCTTGATGCCACCTGCCAGGTTATGCAGGTTTGTGTATCCATGCTGGCGTAAGGTATCAGCCAGTGTCTGGCTGTTATCTCCCAGATGACAGTGAATGATGATTTCAGTGTCTTTAGGTAGTGACTCGATGAAAGTGCGGGTGTCACTATTCCAGGGTCTGGCACCAGTAATGGTGGTATTTTCCTGTTCGCTGTTTTCGCGTACATCAATCAGGACGATATCGTCACCACTGTCGAGTCGAGTTTTTAGCGTCTGAACAGTCATTTGATTGACTGGCGGCGGTGCATTCGGATTATCGAAAATAAAACGTGAACCGGTCATGCCCTTTTCAAGGGTCATTTGCAGTCCGTCTGCACGTCCAGCAGTCCAGGGATCCATATACAGTTTGAGGCCATCGATATCAACACAAATATCATTCTCCGGATTGTCATCAAGAGACATCTGGTGAGTCCAGGTTGCACTGATTTGTAATTGCAGATTTCCAGTCTTTTCTGCGTCCAGGGCACTTTTAATGAGGGCGATGCCGTCAGGTGAAATAGTAATTTCAGGTTGGGTTGTAGTGGGTATGTCAACACCGAGAGCTGTGGCCAGTTCGCCGCTCTTGAGCATGTCCTGTACGATGTCGTTACCGCCGATCAGTTCGCCGTCAATATAAAGCTGCGGGATAGTCGGCCAGTTCGAATGCTCCTTAATACCTTCACGGATTTCCGGATACTCGAGTACGTTTACCGCCATGAAAGTGCTAGTGAGCAAATCCAGGGTTGCGATGGTTTTAGCGGAGAATCCGCATTGAGGCTGATCAGGCGTGCCTTTCATGAACAGCACAACCTTATTGTTACTGAGCAAGTTATCGATAATTCCTTGCGTTTCGCTGTCGATCGACATTTTGCTTTCCTTGATATCTGATTGGCTACCTGCCGGGAGCCAGACAACCTATAGCGGGGTTGGTTTATTGTCAATATGGTTTTGTATCATTCCTTTCCATTTATAGATGCTTCTTGCTGCGTCGCAGCGTAAATTGCCGATCTTATTTTGTGCCTCATCCGGGCGGGTTCAGCGCCGGCATGATGCGTTCACCAATCAGGCGTATCGATTTTTCAGGATTCTCATAAATTCTCAACGCAATATCCGTCAGGCCCGCCGCTGCAAACCTGCGGATTCGTTCAATTTCGTGATCCAGGTTGTCACTCGATGATGTTGATGAACACTGGTCGACAAGTCGGTCGAGAATATCTTGCGGAATATTCTTGATATGCGGATTCTTGTTAAAGAAAGCCTGGTTGATTGCCGGCAGGTTATCCCAGACAACCTGCATATCTTCATCGGGCAGGATGTCACGATGATAAAATCCCGGCCATGGGGTGGCTCGCACAGCAAGCCATATTCTGGCTTCGGCACGTGCGTCATCCTGGCTTTCTTTAACATGCCAGGCCCAGAAATTCAGTAGCCTGAAATCCTTGGGGGTGTTGATTCCGGCCTGTGCCGATTTGATCGTTTCACTCGCTGCTGCAACCTGTTCAGGCAGATGATCGCCAAGAAAGATTCCCTGTGCATATTTAGCGCTCGAGGCGAGCATCTGTGGGCCACCGGCACAGACATAGACCCGTGGTGCGGGTTGTGTAACCCAAGATGCGTGGTAGTAAAGCGCCTTGTATATCTCACCCTCATAACGGATCGGTTCACTGTTTGCCGCTGCTTCGATAATATCGACACATTCCCGGACTGCACGCACCCGGCGCCTGGCTTTAAATCCCATCGCCATTGCAGTCCCGCCATCACCTGCGCTGACACCGATCTGGGCGCGGCCACCGGCTATCTCGTTAAGTGTTAGCAAGGAAGTTGCCATTTTCAGTGGATGAAGCTCGTAGGGAGATACAGCGACCGGACCCAGCCGGATTTTCCTGGTCACCCGTGCTGCTTCAGTGAATGTAATGAAAGGATCGCGGGCATCGTGCATATTCGATACCCAGATACCGGTCATGTCGAAACTCTCCGCCAGAGTGGCCAGTTCGGCTATTCTTGCGGGCGAGTTATTTGCTTCCAGAATAATATGAAATCTCATTTCGGCATCTCTCCCTCGGTTAAGATATCAGTATGCTATTTTATTCAGCTGGATGCAGATGTCATCGTCTCTGCCAATAGTAGCCATTTGGCAAACAGTGATTGTTCCGGTAATACCGCCGTCTGTCGCCCGCGCAGGAACAGGGCGGTATAATTGTCCATGAGGTCAGGACGGTTGCACAATTGAGTCAGGGTCGCATCTTCTCCGGCTAAGCCGTCTGCTGTGCAATGAATGATAAAGAATCAATGAATCCGGTCAGCCATGCTGCTGCCGTGTTTCGTGCTCCGCAGACCGCGGGTGAAACTTTGATGGCAAACTTTAAGCCCCAGCCGGCGATGCCGGCGTTGATTGTGTTTGTGTTAAGTGTTTTGCTCCCTGCGATGTCCGCTGGTCAGAATGCGGTAGCTGGCGATGGTGGATCAGTTTTTCTGCTGTTCATACCTGTCGGTATTATTGTGTCATGCGGGTTGGCAATTGCCGCCGGATTTTGTTCCCTGTTCCCACAGGGGGCGTGGATCGCATTGGCAGTGTGGTCTCTCGAGTTCATGCAGGCTGAGTCGCTGCCCGGTTATAACCGTATTGTGTTACTGGCAGGAATTTTCATTGTGGCGGTTATGTTCGTGGTACAGGTCTGGCGTGTGAAGACCGGTAAATTCCAACCCACAATCAGAATTGATGTTGATGATTGATCGGTAATTGGTGGTTGGCAATACTTGCGGCACTCACGGCTGCATCCCGGTGGTACAGGTCACGCCGGAAGTGTGCCCGACCGTCTTCCGTTACCCAACTGGTGATATAGACGAGATAAATAGGTATCTTGCGTTGCAGGCTAATGCCTTGAGTGCGACCGTCATCGAGGTATCGTTGGGTGTCGGCATTAGTCCAGTTCTGATCCGCGGCCAATAGCGCGCTGGCAAACTCATCGGCTTGCTCAAGGCGTACGCAGCCGGAACTAAAGGTTCTCGTGCGCAGGGCGAATAAAGCTTTTGATGGCGTATCATGGACATAGATATTATACGGGTTGTCGAAGATGAATTTGATCCGCCCAAGGCTGTTACCCGGTCCTGGTTGCTGGATAAACCGGTAGGGAAAGTTGTTTGGGCTTATGCCCGACCAGTCAACATCGTTCGGATTAACTTCCCGGATTTTGTTGCTGCTGCCGGTGTAGATGCGAAAATTATTGCGTTTCAGGTGGCTATGATCATTGCGCAATTTTGGCAGCAGGTCTTCGGTCGCAATTGACTGGGGTACGGACCAGGCCGGGTTGAATATGATGCGCCTGATTTCGCTTTGCAGACTTGGTGTGGGTCGTGTCGAATGACCGACAATGGTGCGCATTGACAGGACAGGCTTGCCGCCGATGATCATATCGATTCTTGCTTCAGCTGCGTTAACCCAGACATATTGGTCCCCAAGGTCGCGCGGCAACCAGCGCCATCTTTCCATTGCAATAGACAGTTGTTGAATTCGATCCTCGAGAGATACATTCATAGCCTTGCGCGTTGCTGCATCAATGATGCCGTTGACGAGCAGGCCGTGGCGTGTTTGAAATCCGCGCGTGGCTTTGTCAAGAGCTGAGTCAAACAGATAGGCATTGGCAGGTGTTGTGTCATCAAAATCGTTTGTCATTCGCAGCCGATTGCGCACCAGCTCCGATTGCGGGTGGAGTATGCCGAGGGATAGTTTTGGACCTGCAGGAATGGTTTTCCAGCCGCCACCCTGGCGTAAAGCCTGGTAACGGGTCATTGCAGCATGTAATCGTTTATAGGCAGGATGTGGCGGCGCCAGGTTTTCTATGTCATCAATGGTCGTGTCGGGTTGGTCTATCAGCAACGGCTGTTGAGGAATATGCCATTCCGGATCGGTTAGCGGTGACAGGTGACCGAGGCTGATATCTTTTGCGTAGCGCCTGAAAGCCGCGTTGAGTCGATCAGTAAACTGGACGGTATCAGTTGATTCCCGGTCGGCTACCATCTCCTCTAGTATTTGCAGGTCATAATCAGTTGCAGCAAGTCCATGTTCGTGCGCGGATCGCAGTGCATTGAGTTGGGCACTTTGAATTGCGCTTGGTGAGAATGAAATGTCGGGTAAATTGGGTTGATTATGTGCATCGGTTAGCGATGCAAACATGCACAGAATCCAACCGATGCAGGTTGGGGTGCTGATGCAGGTAGTCGGCATAGTTATATAGTTTGTGCTGCGGAAATAGCAGCGGCTATATTATCAGGAGTAACGGTGCCGGCGAACTCTGAAGCCAATTGCGCCCAGTCCCGACAGCATCAGCCAGCCGGCAGCCGGTAATGGAATAATCTGAACATCCACACCGGTAAAGCTGGGGGTAAACGGTGTGTTTGTCGGCAGTTGGCTGGTGAATGAGCCAAAGAAATCATCAGCATCAGTCAGGCCAAAATTAATGGTATTGCCGACAGTTCCGACTGCTGTAAAGTCGAGCGCGCGAACTGTGCCGACATCTGGCGCGCCGGAAAAATCGAATGAGATAGTTTGCATGCTACCTATTGTGCCGGCCGTGATTCCGGACATGGAGCCGGAGTAGGTTACCAGTGCAGGGTCAAAATCAATGATGACAGAACCTGCATATGAACCAGGGTGTGCCGCAGGTGTTTCTGCAGCCACATCTGCTGTATCCATGTTCAGGTTGATCGTGAAAGCATTACTGACGTTGACGGCAGCAGACGACGGAACCAGTGTAACTGATGCGGCGTAAGCAGTTGTTGTTTGAATGCCGGTAAGCGAAAGTGCAAAGATAATTGCAGCCATTCGTAGGCGGTTATACATTTTTTTTCCCTTATTTTAGCAAGTACCAGATGTGCGCCACCGGGTACCCTAAGGGCATTCTTAATTATTTATACAGACTACTATGCTGAAAAAACTTTCTCAATTACTTATGAACATAATTAGTAAGTTATTTTAGTAAATTATTCAACCAACAGGCCGACATCCTTGATGCGACCAACACCGCTGATATCGACATCAATAAAATGGGCGATCGATTTGTTAGCGATGTCACCTAGTAGTGCACCTTGTACAAAACTGTTTGCACCAATATTAGCGGAGAATTGTGTCGGATCAGAGATAAAATCAACGCCGGTTACTACACCGGCGGCGGTAAATGAATAACCGGGATTAGTCCATTCGCCTGTCCATGTCGGGTTGCTACCAAAGTTTAATGTTACTGTGGCATTCGTAGCGTTATCGGCCGACATTGGCCCGGTGAAGAGTGCTGAGACAGCCGAACTGTTCAGCGCATTGACATCGGTTTGTGAAATTGAGTTGCCCCATGTGAAGAAGCCGGAGTCAGCAGTGCTGGTTGCCGTATTGCCGTGCGCCCACGCATCAGCTGCAGTAATGATGTCGCCGCCGGTATCACGGATTACGCGTGCAATCAGGCGTGATCGTTCATTGCCGTCTATGCCGTTGAGGCTCATATTTTCAAACTCATCGGGACGATTGCTAAAGGTGGGTGACATATTGCCTACCGAGGCAATCTCGCCGGTTTCGCCAGGTGCCAGGCTGAATTGCGAGCCGTCACTGGCCAGGTCAAAGATAGCAATCTCGGTGTCTTCAGCGGGACCTTGCCCGGTGATACCGTCTACTATTGTTGCGAACCCGCATGATGTTCCGGGGGCACATGAGCCAAGCAGCAGGTCAGGCGGAGTCGGAGGATCATCAGCTGGGTCAGGATCATAAAGAGCTGCTAATTCAGGCCGGACTTCGAAGTCATCGCTCGGCAACTGGTCAGCAGGTGGCGTGACACCGGATGCTGCCGGAGACAGTGCGCTCCAGGGGCCCCAGCAATGCACGGAGCCGGCTGAGCCGGATCCGACGCAGGGGTCACCAGCCTGTTGGCTGCCGGCAGACGGCACAATATTCGCTAACTCATCTTCTGCTGAAGTAACGCCGGCCATCATTCCCATGCACTCGTCAACCAGTTTCTTGGGTGCCGAGTCAGGGTCAGTGGCCCATTGTTCGAGGATCTCGGCACAGTCGCGTTCGGACTGCACAATATCGGAGGCATGTGCAGGGCTGGCCAAACAAGCCATAGCGGTAAAAAGTATCAGTAGTAGATTTTTCATTTTTATATTTCTTATGAGTGCGTTAATTAGGAATTTCCCCATATTCTTGTAACTAATACAAGAATTCATGAAAGAATTTATTCCTCTTCATTGATTTGGTGTTATTTGCATATGCATTTAGTCGTTATGTTGGATACTTATGCGCTAGAAAGAACGTGACAGACCGAGGTTCAACTCATGTCGGTCATATTCAAAAATTGGTACATCGTCAGATTGATTATCGGTATAAGTCCAGTTACCGAGCAGTGACCAGTTACGCAGCATGCCGGTACTGAAATCATGCTGAAATCCGACTGTTAACCGATACTCGTCATCATCGCGAGGAATTCCAAAGACCGGTTGGTTGCCTTTGAAATCATATTTTTTATACCTTGCGCTTGCGTAAACTGATCCGCCCTGCCATGCCTCTGCGCCAACACCGGCAAAAACCTCGGGTCCTTTATAACTGTATTGATTGTCATCGGCGTTGAAGTCGGCATAACCGATACCGCCGTTTATTGTCACTTTGTTGTCGTAGAGGAAATGATCTACAGAAAGTGCTGCCGATTTATACCAGCCATCACGACCCGAATCCTGATCGCGCCAGTAATGTCTTTGAGTAAGGAATGTATCGAGTGTCAGAGCTGTGTCCTGACTGAGTTGCCAGGTTATGTTGGGGTTTATTGTTGTAAACCACGCGAGGCTTCGGTCATCAAGCAAGATTTGATCGCCCTGCAGCCCGATGCCGGCCTGCCAGTGCCCGGGTACGATCCAGTCCGGGCCGGTGCGTAGTGTTAGAACGCCGAAATTGAATTCATCTTCGGAAGAATATCGTCGATAATAAGCATTGGCCTGGCTTTGCCAGACGAAAATGCCGGTCTTTTCCCCGGCAGCAAATCTTTTGCCCGGGTTATATGTATGCGCAATTGTCGGGTTGATAACTATCGCCCAATCATCGTTTTCCCGGGAATCTGGAGTTATCGTGAGTGGAGTGCCGCCAATGTCGATGATGTCCTTGCTCGGTCCGAAGTTAACATTGGTGTCAAACAGGGTTCCGATATAGAACGATGGTGTCACTGAGTGCTGTTTCGTCATCAGTTGCTGGTCGGCGCGGATCTGGGCAAGAAATGCCAGTACCGTTGTTTGTACGCTTGGCGGGGTGTTCGGGTCATCGAGCACCTGTTGTGCCAGACGCTCGGCTTCATCGTAGTCATAGGACAGGTAGTCGACGCGAGCCAACTCAAGGCGCACACGATGTAGATTGGGGTGCTCGGCAAGCAGGCTTTCCAGGGTACCGCGTGCACTACGTAAACGGTCTTCTTCGATAGCCTGGATAGCGGCGTTAAATTGTTGCTGGATATTCTCCTGCCCGACAGCAGGGGCGGGGCTTAGACAGCCCAGCCACCCTATGGACACGGCACATACAGCTCCGATTAGATTTGTGTTGCTTTTCATTATATAAACGTTCAAATTAGTCATCGTTTTTTGGTCAGCCAATTATCATAGTATTTCCCAGCCGTAACTATCGACCAGTTCACAGTTTTGTGTTTACATATTCCCGACTAACCCTGCGATTGTTTACCTTCAGCCTGTTGTTGGCTGTGCCTAATGCGCTGATTGCAGAAGAATTCCCGGACAACCTGTTTGGTTATCAGCAAACTGCAAGGGCGAATATCGGGGTTTTCCCCCAATGGGTGCGGGTACTTGAACGACATCTGGCGGATAATCTGCATGACGGGGATTGCCAGGGCGGGGAGTTCAATACCTGTTATATGCACGAATGGCTCCAGTTTCTCAATAACATAAAAGAATTGTCGCCGTCCGAGCAAATCAGGCTGGTTAATCGGTATGCCAACAACAAGGACTATGTGCTTGATTTTGACAACTATGGCCTGGAGGATTATTGGGCAATCCCACATGAGTTTCTTTTCAACGGGGGAGACTGTGAGGATTATGCAATCACAAAACTGCTTTCACTTCGCTGGCTTGGCTATTCGGCCGATAAGTTGCGAATTGTTGTTCTGCAGGACACGAATCTGCGTATTGCACATGCTGTGTTAGCATTTGGCGCGGATGATGACATATTGATTCTCGATAATCAGGTTGAAGAGGTTTTGTCGCACCAAAGTATTGTGCATTATGTTCCGGTCTATTCTGTCAGTGAGTTTCAATGGTGGATGCACGCACCGCAGTGATAATGGTTAACAATAGCCCCAAAACCCCGATTTACCTGTCTGTAGTGATACCGGTTTTAGCTTTGGCTGGACTTGTTCTGCTCGGCATGTTCTTCATCAGTGTCTACATTGATAAAGAACGTGAGCGTGACCTGCAGCAATGGGAGGCACGACTCGGACTGGTCGCTGATGCCAAGGTCGATGCCATTCAGGATTTTCTGAGTGGAACGTTTGATGATCTTCAGGTGCTGGCCGACAATGCATCGTTGCAAATGTACCTTGGTCAATTGCTGCAAGCTCAAGCCAGCGGGACATCGCGACCTGCCGAATTTTCCTATTTGCGCAACCTGATTTTGGCCTCGGCCGACCGTGATGGGTATTGGTCTGCTGACACGCCACGCATTGCCGCCAATGTAGCCACAACAAGTATTTCAGGTCTTGCCTTATTAGATGTTGATTTGCGCCCGGTTGTGGCAACACCAGGCATGTCGTCCGCCATAGGTAAGCAAATGAACGCGCCATTGCAGCGGGTATTAAGTGGTGTGGCGCGACAGGCAACAGGTTTGATTCCGGACGGACAGGAACAGGCGCTTATTCTATTTGCGGTTCCTGTTATGGCCGTTATGGGTAGCCACCCCGGAAATGGCGAAACACCGATTGGTTTGCTCATCGGAATTCGTAATGCTGAGCAGGAATTGTTTCCGCTGGTAAGAGGTGGTGTGGGATTTGCCGAGGACAATGAAGCCTTGTTGCTGGAAATGCGTGGGGACCGGGTTGTTTATCTGTCATCGACAAAGGATGGTGCCGGGCCGATGCGGCGCAGTATGCCGCTGGACCGGACGACGTTGGCCGCAGCGCAGGCCGTCAAAACACCTGACGATTTTGCGCTATTGGATAATTACCGCGGTGACTCGGTCTTGCAGACAAGTCGTCGTATCAATCGGCAGACCTGGGTGTTGGCACAACAGGTGGATGCGGTTCAGGCCTTAAGTGAGTCAAACGAGCGGCGGCAGTTTTTGCTGATATCGATGTCGCTGTTATTGTTGACGTGCGTCGCAGTCGTGATCGCTGCCTGGCGGCATGGCAGTAGCGTTCGCGCCCGGCATCAGGCGGAGGAATTACTCGATAAGACAACCCGGCTCCAACGCCAGACTGAACTGCTGCATGCGACTGCCGATAATATCGATGTATTGACGCTGCTGACCAGCCGGGCGCAGGAAGTTATTTTTACCAACCAGGCGACGGCAGATGCGGTCGGGTCGAAGATTAGCGACATTGTTGACAATGAACTCACTGCAGTGCTGGGCCCGGCTACCGCAGGAGAGTTACAAAGCAGTATTCAGCAGGCGCAACAGAGTAGTGAGCGGGTACATCGGGTTATAGCCTTACGCTTTGGCGCACATGATCGTGTCTATCATGCGAGTTTTATTCCGGTGGAACGTATCGGTCATCACCGGAATCCCATGCTGCTTGTTTTCAGGGATATCACCGATTTTCAGCGGGCCCAGCAACGCCATACTAATTTGTTACGTAATCTTGTGGCGACGCTGGTGAATATTGTTGATCTGCATGATCCATATACCGCATTCCACTCACAGCATCTGGCCGAGGTTGCCGGTGCGATTGGTCGTGAGATGGGGCTGAATAGCGAAGATCTTGAAATGCTGAACCTGGCTGCGATGTTGGCCAATGTCGGTAAAATAGCTATTTCACGTGAATTGTTAACCAAGACCGGGTTGTTGACAAAGGATGATGAAGAGTTGTTGTACGCTCATGTCAGTACTGGTTTGGAGTTGCTCGGCAAACTGGACTTCGATGGGCCGGTCCTGGAAACTTTGGCACAGAAGCAGGAGCATCTTGACGGCAGCGGCTATCCGCGACAGTTAAGTGCGGAGCAAATGACTCTTCCCGGGAAGATTTTGTCGGTTGCCAATACATTTGTGGCACTTGTCAGTCCGCGGGCATTCCGTCAGGCAATTTCTATCAGCGATGCTGTTGATCGGATGATGCAGGATGCAGACAAGCTGTATGACAGGCACGTGCTTGCTGCTTTATTTCATATTACTGAAAACTTGCAGGTTTCCTGGTCACAATGGAATGATGAACAGTCATCCGATTAGCCCGGTGAATGGGTTGCGGCTTGTGTAGGGCTTCGATCATCTTAGAATATTGATGAAAAAATAGCGTTAGGTTGGGTTGGTAATGCAGATTAGTAAAGAACGAGTTTTGACCACTCATGTCGGTAGTTTGCCACGTAGCCAGGCTGTTGTGGATGTTGTCTTCGGTCGGGAGCAGGGAACTGAATCAAATCATTCGGATGGGGATGCGATTATCGCATCCGCTATCGGGGAGATTGTAAGACGTCAGTCCGAAGTTGGTATCGATATTGTCAGCGATGGCGAGCTGAGTAAAATCAGCTATGCAACGTATATCAAGGATCGCCTGACCGGATTCGGAGGTGAGTCACACCGGGAACCGGCACAGGATCTGTTGGATTTTCCCGGTGTATTACGCCGTCGCCATGAAGCCGGTACCCGCTCAGAAGCCAGTCCTCCGCGTTGTATAGGCGAGATTGGGATTAAGGATATGCAGCCGCTTGAGACCGATCTTGCCAATTTCCGACAAGCTGTAGACGAGGTCAAGCCAGTTGAGGCTTTCATGAATGCAGCTGCACCCGGGGTTATTGCACTCTTTCAGCCAAATGACCATTACTCAAGCCACGAGAAGTATGTTGCGGCGCTTGGTGAAGCCATGCGTATCGAATACGAGGGGATTGTTGCGGCTGGTTTCCTGTTGCAGATTGATTCGCCGGATATCGGCATGGGCCGACATACAATATTTCGTGACAAGAGTGATGATGAGTATCTGCGACTGGCGAATCTGCATATAGAAGTGCTGAATCAGGCGCTGCAGAATATTGATTCAGATCGTGTGCGTTTACACGTATGTTGGGGCAATTATGAGGGGCCACATAATCATGACGTACCGATGGAACTGGTGTTGCCTATTGCATTAAAGGCTGATGCCGGGGCGTTGTTGTTCGAGTCTGCAAATCCGCGGCATGCCCATGAGTGGGCAGTATTCCGGGATGCAAAAATTCCCGATGACCTGATCCTGGTGCCGGGTGTGATTGATTCGACGACCAATTTTATCGAACACTCCCAGCTGGTTGCCGAACGTATTTGCCGGTTTGCCGATATTGTTGGCCGTGAACGCATTATTGCCGGTACTGACTGTGGCTTTGGCACATTTGCCAATCATGGCGCGGTGGATGCTGATGTAGTGTTTGCGAAGCTTGGAGCGCTGGCAGAGGGTGCGCGGATCGCATCTGATAAATTGTGGGCATGACGTTGTGTCGTGAGCTGGTGTCTTATTGACAGGTAGCAGGGTAAATTTCCTGCTCATGTGCTGGACACGAATAACTCTGTTAGCCGGTAAGGAGGATTGATAAATGGTAAAGACATATCCGGCTGCGCGTACCAGCATACTGTTGGTTATCGTTTTCATGTTGGCAGTTGCATGTACGCGTCCAGATCAGGCACCCGTCGTAACCATTGATTCGGGTAAACTTTTGGGTGTCCGCCATGACGATGTCACGGCCTTTAAGGGCATACCGTTTGCTGCTTCAACTGGCGGCGATAATCGCTGGCACCCCCCGCAGCCGGTTGCCGCATGGAATGGCATCCGTGCCGCCGAAAACTATGGGCCGTTCTGCCCGCAATACCGGTCGCAGTTACTGTGGTTCGAACTTGGAGAGATGAGCGAGGATTGCCTCACGCTGAATGTGTGGATACCGGATCATGCCAGGGGTGAGAAGTTGCCGGTTATGGTCTGGATCCATGGTGGTGGCTTCGTGCAGGGTTCCGGCAACATTCCGCGCCTTAACAGCCCTGATCTTGCTCGCGAAGGCATTATTCTCGTGACCTTGAACTATAGATTGACGCTGTTCGGATTCTTTGCGCATCCGGCCATGACGATGCAGCAAGTCGACGAACCACTCGGCAATTATGGATTGATGGATCTGGTTGCCGGGCTTGAATGGGTGCAGCAAAACATCGGGTATTTTGGCGGTGACCCGGATAACGTTACGATCTTCGGTGAATCGGCCGGCGGAGCATTGGTTAATTACCTGATGGTTATGCCTCCGGCGCAGGACCTCTTCAATAAAGCCATCAGTCAGAGCGCCTCAGTAGGCCTGGCCCCGGATGCGAAGATTCGCAATCGCAGTGCTTTCCAGGTTCCCGGCGAACGAGCGGGTAAGTCATTTGCCAAGCGAGCCGGATTCAAGGACAGTGATGATCCGATTCGTGATTTGCGGGCCTTGTCGATGGACCAGGTTATCGGCTTGCTGACTGCAAGAGATCGTTTTACGCCGATGGTCGAAGGTGACTGGATTCCGGATCAGGTCGGTCTTCTGTTTGCCGAAGGTCGGCAGAATAATGTGCCGTATCTGACCGGGGGCGTTAGCTGGGAGGCCAAGCTCGGCCGTCAGATCGGCGGACCGTTCTCGCCGGACGTTATGGTCAGAATCATCCCGGATGAAGACAAGGCACGCTTGTATCCAGGTATGAGAGGCAAGACGCTTGCCGACGCAGTTTTTGGTGACCTGATTATTCACTCGCAGTCACGTTATCTGGGTGACATGATGGGAAATGTGTCGTCACCAACCTATCAATACTACTTTTCCTACCTTGCTGATGAACGCCGGGGTACCGATCCGGGCGTCGGCCACGCGGATGAAATCGCATTTGTCATGCAGACACTCGATACGGAACTGGAAGCTGCGACCGACAAAGACCATGAGGTCAGTAAGTTGATCAGTTCATACTGGGTGCAGTTCGCCAAAACCGGCAACCCGAATCGACCGGGCTTACCGGACTGGCCGGAGTATCATGCCGAAGCACCCTTCGTGCTGGAGATTGGTGATGAAGTCAGGTTGCACGAGGGTCTCGAGTCGGAGCGTATTGCGTATCACAAACAACGCGGCATCGTAAAACTCGAACAGGTGCGCGACCGGTAAATCACTTAAAAGCGCGTTGATCTGGTCAGATGCGCAGGCATACAGTTATTTTTGTGTCCATGGTAACCCCGCAACCTTCCATCCGTTGACACTGTTGCGGTGCTGCCGATCATCAAGCGATCCCTCGAAACCTTCGGCAATATTGTAGGCTGCGGTGTAACCTAGTTCGGTGCATTGCATGGCTGCTATTTTAGATCGACCACCTGACTGGCACATGATGTATATCGGTGTGTCTTTAGCAATGCCGCGTTCTTCCAGCGCAGCTTGCAGTTGATCGGTGAAATGCTTGTTCAACCCCTGTAGCGTAACCCATTGCAGGTATATTGGTTCCTGGTCGATTGATGCCAGGTCCGGTTTGCCAACCAGGTCCCATTCGGTTTTTGTGCGTACGTCGACGAGCACCGCATTCTGGTCCGTGGCCAGGTTGTCCCAAGCGGCTTGTGCGGTGACGTCTCCGGCATAATCACCTGCGGGCATCTGCCATTCTGCAGGTTTGTTGGCCATGATCAGGTGAGTCCCATGTTGTTACGAATCCTATCAAGATTGATACTTGCTGTCGCAATGCCATCGATGGCTTTGCCGACGTGAATCATTGCTGTATGAACTTTCTGTAGTTTTTCGCAGCCATAACCATCGCAGGACGCGCAGTTCTCCAGTCCGCGTTCTGCCGCACACTGTCGAACTTCACAGGAAGCGCAAAAGCCTGATTTGGGCCGTGTGTCACGGCACCCGTGGCAGTTGATACTGGCCGGATCGACTTCGATTTTCCACTGGAGCCTGACCTTGTCCGCGTAGTTTTGGCGCAATCCATCATCATCAAATGCGGTAGCCTGGTAGACTTCGCATCCGCAGCAATCCAGGCCGCAGTAGGCAATATGAGAAGCAAGTTCCTGAGCTTTATTCATGCTTTAAAGCTTTGTTTCACAAGGATAATTATATTTTAAGGCGGTATGCTGGAAGTATTTCGTGCCGGTGTGATGAATGTAATTGTGCATGGGTAGTGCGGTTTCGGTAACTCGAGTAATGGTGATTATTTACCGGCTACGCTGATCGGGTAAATTCTCACCACGCTGCAACGGGGCCTGCCGGGTTATGGCCGGATCAATCGTATGAAAGATTTTTGCACAGGTCGTGTCGTCATCAATGCAATCCACCAGTAGTGCAGCCAGATCGATCCGGTTAATTACGCCCATGCTGTTGTGGTCCTCGGTTTTTATCGCCGTGCCACTGGCCGGATCATTCGTCATGCCACCGGGTCGCAGGATAGTGTAGTCAAGTCCGCTGTGCTGCAGGATTCTTTCAGCCTGAGTTTTCATGTCCAGGACTTCACCCAGAACCTCCAGCACTTTCGGTGCGACGGCTGACTGACTGTCGCCAGCACCAATCGCGGTTACCATAAGAATACGATGTACCCCGGCCTGCTTTGCGGCTTCAGTAATTTGTCGTGTACCTTCGATATCGGGTCGTGGCAGTTCGCCACGTTTTCCACCCAGGGTATTAATTGCGGCTTTGAACTGACCGGATGCAAATGCCGCGTCGACAGCAGTTCTGTCCAATGCATTGCCGCGCACAATAGTTGCGCCAATTCCTTCCAGTTCGGATGCATCAGATTCCTCGCGAACCAGAACCGTGACACTGTCACCCCGTTCACGCAGTAACCGTGCTACTTGAAATCCGGTACCCCGGGTGCCGCCAAAAATTAATAAATTTTCAGTCATTGTCTGACTCCTCAGATATTTCTTATGCTGACAGGGAGATCATCCGGCTGGCATTTCGATATTGTTCTCAGGGAAGACTTGCCAGCATTTTTGTTGCGGATTGACCGATCTCGTTGTTTGTATTTATTTGTGCGGCATTGCCAAGCGCAGTGCGAGCCTGTTCAATGTTGCCAAGTTGATTGTTGACAAACCCCAGCGTCAGCCAGATTCTTTGCTTGGTTGGGTCTATGGCTATGCCTTCATTCAGCTTGACAAGAGCTTCGGCTGATCTGCCGAGATAGTGTAGCGTAAGACCTAAGTTATTATAAACATCCACATTGCGCGGGTTGAATGTTAATAGCCGTGCATACAGTTCTGCTGCCTGGCTATACTGTTTGTTAGTGAAGAACTCATTGGCCTGATGTGATATTTCAACGGGATCCTGAGTGGTTGATACACTGGATGTTAATGAGTCTGGCAGTGACAAGTTGGATGCTGAATTGTTATTCGGCCAGGCAGGAGCGGTCAGGTTTGTCGCAGTTGGGCCGGCATCAGCCTTGCCGGTGTCATGCAGATAATACTGGCGGGTGAGAGCAAAAATTGTCAGTGCGAAGGCAATTTGGAAAACTGCCATTGGAATCCAGAATTTGGTGCTACCAATCATGTCCGTCACCTGCTACTCCTGAAGTTTTTGATTCATATGCTCTCATCGCAATGCTGGCAGTATATGTTCACCAATCATTTTCAGCCCATCCCAGGGGTCATCAAACAGGCGGATGGATAATTCTGTCAGTCCGCCAGCAGCAAATTGCCTGTAGCGTTCAATTTCACTGTCGATGTTACTCATATCTCCGGCCGATGACATGCCTGCAATCAGTCTTTCTACCAGGTCGTTTGGAAGGCTATCAATTACTCCGCTGCGAGATCTGAAGGCGATACGTAATTCTTCCCAGTTTTCGATAATAAGATCGACCTCACTTTCATCGTGGCAGAATGGGCGGAGGTCTTCGCGTTTTTGAGCAATGATTGCGCCGCGCCAGATTAATTCACGCCGTGCTTCGTACATCGAGGCTTCACGATCTTTTTTGATGTGCCAGGCCCAGAAGTTACCGATGCGAAAATCTTCTGCCGGTGTTTCACGTTTCGCCAGGCCAGCCTGGATGTTCTTGATTGCTTCAGGCATGTGTTCAGGGGTGAAATCGCTGAACTGAATCCCGTCTGCAAGCCGTGCCGACATGCTAATCATTTGCGGGCCGCTTGAACAACCATATATAAGCGGTCCGGGAGCCTTGGCCCAGGCCATGCCAAATGGGCGACGGATTACAAATAGTCCGCCTTCATAACCCATTGTGAATTCTCCTGATCTTGCGATCTCGAGGATCTCAATGCATTCACGCATGCCGCGTACTCGTCGATCCGGTTCGCTGGTGCGCTTGACAGGATGCTGGTATGGCCAGACTGCTCCGTCATTGCTTGCCCGCCAACCGATTGCGCCGAGTAGTCCGCCGCCGGCACTGATGCCGATCATTGCCCGACCATTCGACATCTCGTTTAGCGTCAGCAGTGTATTTGCCATTTTTAACGGATGCATTTCCCATGGGCTTACAGCCAGCGGGCCGATAATCAGTTTTGATGTTGCGGCCGCAACCGGTGCCAGCGACAGGAAAGCGTCATATTGAAAATGATAATTTGATGACCATAACGCACGGATACCCAGGCGTTCGGCCTCAATGCCTATTTCAGCAACTTGTGCCGGTGACAGATCCGGTTCAAGAATGATGTCGATGTCCATGGCAATCTCCATGAATATATTTCAGGGGTTTATTGCCAGATTGTAGACGGTAGCAAATATCAATTTGGAAAAAATTTCATCTGTCACCATTCAGGAAAAACTGTTTTTAAATCAGTTGGTCAGATAGTCGTTTGAACTGGCTCATGACAATATAACCATGTATCTGGGGGTGGCCACAACAGCCTTTAGCTTGCAATTGTCGCCCCTGCAGCAGTTGTATCCGGGTCTGCTTGAGCAAGGCTGGTTGGCCCGGAGCCAGGTTTGCCGGTATCTTTTTGCGCATATTCTCCAGGCAAGCAAGTATTTCCGTCGTCTGAGCTTTCTTTTTCTCCTGATAGTCTTGCCTGACATCAAGGGTTAATTGATGCGCTTTGTTGGTTTTGTGGATCGAGTGTTACGCCACAATGTCGCTCTAACATCAGTTATTGCTGCTTATGACTATTGATGTGCAACAACGCGAAAGCCATTGTAGTAGAGCCGCAGTTCAGGGTTGTAACGATCCCGGGTTGCATGGAAACAGACGTCAGGCTTGTTGTACCAGGAGCAGCCACGCAGTACTTTCTCGGTGCCGGAAGGTGGCCCCATGGGGTCTTTATCGGGTGATACAGCGTAGTAGTCTGCCTGATACCAGTCATGCACCCACTCCCAGACGTTGCCGGTCATGTCATAAAAGCCCCAGTCATTGGGCGGAAAACTGCCGACCCGAGTGGTCATGGGTTGGGATTTGGACATTCTGTTGCCCTCGTTGTCCCACCAGGCCTTCCAGCCGTCCCGGTCCGGTATGTTACCAATCCGCCAGATCGAGATATTGGCACCATCAATTTTCCAGCTATCACCAAAAATATAATTCTTGCCGTCGATACCTGCTCTTGCGGCATATTCCCATTCGGCTTCCGTTGGCAGGCGATAGGGCTTGCCGCTGAGTGTCGATAACCAATTTGTGTAGGCCTCGGCATCAGGTGCATTCACCTTGACTACCGGATGGTTGGGATACTGATGCAGGTAGTTATCCCAGCCTTTTGGTGGAACCGGGGGTGTGCGGCCAGTTGCAGCACAGAAGGCAAGATATTGCGCATTAGTAATCAGAAATCGGCTCATACTGAAAGTTGAAATTTCCACCGTATGAACAAGAGCAAAATCCTCGCCGTAATCCGGGTTGACGGCCGCACTGTTGTTGCCCATCCGGAAGTGGCCACCTTGCACGGTAAGCATCTCCGGCATTAGTACACCGTCGATGGTGGTAGCAAAAAAGTCACCCACGCTGCTGGCATCAAGATCAGTATCTCTGGCTGATCCGATCAGCGGTGTATTGGTGCTGTTTAAATTAACCGGGCGTCTGCCTCTAAAGCCGGCAAAAGTAGCCTGTCCGTAAAGTCCATATTCAATGGTTCCGGACATTTTGTCCCCGGCTACCTCGGCTGTGTAAACAGCCGCCATAGGTAGGCCGCCAAATTCCAGTACGGCAGTGAATTCAAGCCGCTTGCCGTCAAAGTTGCCGACAAAACGTCCTGAAGCAGAATTGCTGTCGATGAAGCCGATCACTCTGTCGCCTTCCTGCAGGAATAAAACCTCACGTCGACCCGGACCATTCGGTGATGTCAGCACATCAAAATACCATTCACCCGAGAGTGAATGCTTCTCTGCTGCGACTATTTCTCCGCTGAAGCAGAAGAAGGTACAGGTCAGGCATAATAGATAAACTTGTCGAATTATCAGAGATCTCTGCGGCAGCACGAAAAGGCGAGTGAATAAAGAGTATGTCGTCATAGATCAATGCGGTAGTCAGAAAATGGCTCCGGCAATGAAAAATTCACTGGCACGGAATGTGAATGCTGGTGTCATATTCTTGCAAGGCTGTTGTTTTAGATGTGAAGTCATGGGTGCCGCCAGGAATGCATAAGATACACTTTGTTACAAACAAATAACCTACTGGGTAAGCATGGTAGATATTATATAGGCAGTCCACTGGAAAACAGGAGGCATTAGAGATGATGCTGATGGAACCCGGTCGTATTGGTTCGATGGAGACCAAGAACCGCGTCATCATGGCAGCGATGGGCATTCGCGGCACGACTGATGAAGATGGTTATTGGGGTGAGCGCACCCAGGCTTTCTATGCGGCAAGGGCCGCCGGCGGGGTGGGTATGATTCTGCCCGAGATGGTCTTTGTGTCCCGTGCCCTGGAACCAGCTGCCAGTAGCTGTATCGATCTTGCTTCGGATGCGCACCTGGAATCCGTGCGTCAGCTTGCTGATACTCTTAACCGCTATGACTGTAGACTCTGTATCCAGCTTACAGCAGGTTTTGGTCGGGTGGTGCCACCGTTTCTTGCTCCTGAATGGTGGACCGATGACCCGGTGCCCGCTGAATACCAGCCGGTATCCGCATCGATTAATAATAATCATCACCTGCCCGAGCGGCGTAAATTCTATTCCCGTCCGTTGACAACGGCGGAAGCCGAAGCCCATGCCCAGGCCTTTGGTTTTGCCGCCAGGCGTGCTCGCGAAGGCGGAGCTGCCTGTGTTGAATTGCACGGACATGAAGGTTATCTGCTCGATCAGTTCATGACTGAATTATGGAACCGCCGTGATGACAAGTATGGCGGCACTCGTGAAAAACGCATGACCTTCACCCGCGAGGCGATCGCTGCAATCAGACGTGATGCAGGCGAGGATTTTCCTATCATTTATCGTTTCGGGTTAACGCATTACGTTCCGGGTGGACGGGAACCGGAAGAAGGCCTGTGGGTTGCCGAGGAACTGGAAAAAATGGGTGTCGCCGCTTTGCATGTCGATGCCGGTTGTTATGAATCTCATTGGTGGCCGCATCCGCCCCAGTACCAGGAGCCTGGTTGCATGGTCAGCCTGGCGGAACAGGTCAGGCAACAGGTTTCAATCCCGGTGGTTGCCGTAGGTCGGTTGCAGGATCCCGAAGTAGCCGAAAGCGTACTGGAAAATGGCAGCGCCGACTTTGTCGCGATTGGCCGGGGTTTGCTGGCGGATCCTGATTGGGTTAACAAGGTGCAGGACAACAAACCAGACGACATTATTCCGTGCATCAGTTGCCACGAAGGTTGTATGGAACAGATGAGGCAGGGTGACCCCACCAGTTGCGCGTTGCGGCCGACGACCGGGCACGAATTGGAGTGGCCGATGGAACCGCTGCAGGAGGAGCGCTCCCTGCTTATAGTCGGTGGTGGACCGGCGGGCCTGGAAGCGGCTCGTGCCGGCGTTGAACGGGGGTTATCAGTTACCCTCTGGGAGGCAAATGACAAGCTTGGTGGAAATCTCTGGCCGGCCGCAAAGCCTGATTTCAAACCTGATATTGCCAACTACGTGCACTATCTGGGTAACCTGGAAAAACAATTACCCATTGATATCGTGTTTAATAAGCGCGCCACAACACAGGACGTTATCGATTTTGGCGCTGACTATGTGATCCTGGCTACTGGCGCTGAAATGGAATCGCTGCCATTTGCAAGCACCGCTACGGTTAAAGTTCTGACGGCGATTGATTTGCTGAATGATGCGGCTGTGATCGAGGGTGCCCGGGTTGTCGTCATGGGCGGAGGACTCGTTGGTTGTGAGACAGCTGTTTATCTGGCGCAGAGTGGCCTGCAGGTCACGTTAACCACCCGGCGCAGTGCGGAGAAACTCGGCGGTGACATAGCCGACCGTTCCAACCGTGAGATGCTGATACAGATGATCGCAGATGAGAATATTCAGGTTATGGATCTTACCGTGCCGGTGGGCACTGCTGAACAGAGTGTTGTTGTTGAACGCGACGGGCAGGAGTCCAGTATTTCGACCGATAACCTGGTTTTCGCCGGCCGACTAATGCCTTGCGACGGACTCATGAAAGAGCTTGAGGCATTCTATGCAAACAATGCGGGCAGTGTTTTCAGTGCCGGTGATTGTGTCAAAGTCGGCAGTATTATGCATGCAGTCTGGGGCAGCTTTAATGCGGTGCGAACCCTCGCTGCATAAAATATTTGCCTGATCTTGATCTTACAAGCGTGGCACGATCTTGCTAATGGGGGCGGGTTCTCGTGTGTCGGGGGACAGAACCGATGCGCCGGCGGCAACCAGGTACTCCAGTCGATCTGCGAGAAAGCCCATGGCCAGAATCAGGGCGTGCAGACTGTCATCGCCGTGAATGGTTCGCTTTCTTTCTACCCCCGGTATTTCGACGTCACAAGCCCATCTTTGTTCGTCCTGCTGACGTAACTGACCCACCTGTACGACGGTGGTCAGTTCTTCACCGTCGTTGGAGCGGAAGATAATTTCTGATTTTGCGATTGGAACATCCATAGGTTCGATTCCTGGCCAGATGCTTTAGACCAAGGAACTTTATCCCGGTTGGCGGGTCAAGTCGAATGCGCCGGGAGCGGCTGCAGCGGCGATTAATGTGAATCGTCGCTGCAGCCATTGTTACGGGTAAATTTCCGGCGGTGAGAATGCTCAGCATTGATTGCAAAGCAGGTTGTTTTTACCGCCAGCTGGCAAAATCTGCCGGATTCTCTACCCAGCCGGCCGGTGGCCTGGATGTCGCGGGTACGCCCCGATAGTTTTCCGGTCCCAGGTTGAGTGAGGACACATCCATGACATAGGAGTACAGGGCGCGGCTGCCTGGCTCACCACGTGTGAGTACCATTTTTTTGCCGTCCGGGGAGAAGGCACCCATGCCGTCCCAGCCTTCGTTGTAAGTGATGCGCTGCATTTTGCTGCCGTCGGCAAGATCACCGAGGAACAGTTCCCAGTTGCCGCGCTCGAGAATGCGTACGACCAGAAAGTGGCGCCCGTCCGGAGCCGGGAACGGTGCCCAGTTCGTATCGTAAGAAAAGGTTCGTTGCTGCACATCCCGATCCGGGCCAAGAATTTTCAGCGTATAGAGATTCATTGGCAGCTGTGTACGAGTACCGTTTTTTCGATCCAGCATTTCGAGCGCAACTTTTTCACTTTGTTTCCAGGCGCGGAAGATTACGGTTTCACTATCGGGCAGGAAGTAGGCTTCACCTTCCTGCCAGTCGGCAGTAAAGGTAAGTTGTGTTTGCTCCGTGCCGTCGGACTTCATGCGCCAGAGATCCGCGTTGCCGCCGATCTGGCGGCCGAATACAATCCATTTTCCATCGGGAGATACCGTGCTTTCGGCGTCATACCATCTGTTGTTGGTCAGACGTTTGACATTTTTCCCGTCCATGTCGGATGAGTAGAGTTCGGAACCTTGTGGATAGTCTGCGTCATCAGACCAGCTGCCGGCCGGCATATCTTCCATGTGATCACGGGTTGATGTCCATAACAGCCGTTTCTTATCCGGATAGAACCAGGAACAGGCATCCATGCCGCGATCATTGATACGACGGATATCCTCACCGGTATCGGTAAAGGTATAAGTCAGCCCGCCGCCGACCTTGCCCCTGCCGGGATCCTGGGCATCCGGATCATTGACCTGGGCAATCAGGTGTATGCCGTCGGGGGCGTAATAGGCCTCACCGTTTGGTGGCAGGTTTGGGATCTTATATATCGGTAGTTCCCGGGAGTCTGTCGCAGGTGCGTCACCGGCACTGGCCATGTTCATGCAGATCAGCATTCCGGCTATGACAATAATTTGGTTGCAAATAGATGCCTTCATAGTTTTCTCCCTGATCGAGTGACAGAGCCTAATGTAGGACGTATGTGACAATCAATTCGGTTGTGCAACAGTTTGTAACTATCTGTAACAGATTTTCCAGTCAGGCCAATGCCATGATGCTTTGATAGAGCCTTTATTTGACAGAGATTGGCCTGAACTCAGATTAGCACTAAAAATAGTGTAAATGGAGCCGGCCAAAAAAGATTATCCGGTAACAAATCAGTCAGCCTGATCTTGCTGGTGAACCGGGAATGAGAGTGCTTTGGCGGCCTCATTTAAAAGTTGCATCAATGCATCTTGGTTAGTTGATAGCTCCTGGAATTGCAGCACATGTTCCTGAGTGCCATCAAAGCAGAATGTTTTATCTTTGCTTGCTGAGCCTGTATTTCCTGATCACGAGCGTAAATACGTGCTTGCCAGGTCCGGCTTATTGGATGATTCGTGATGGCGTGCATGAGCGTAATAACCGGCTATTTCGTAACTTGCCAAATTCACACGTTATGCGTCTTCACACGGGAGTTGGCGTCGATGTACGGTTTTCTCATGCCAGTGCAGTGTATTTAAGTTGACCAATTGAATGAGTTGTTACTCACGTTATGGCTTAGGGTAGTTACGAATTATGTCTGTTGCAGTTAACCATACTGATATCCATGCGGAAAATTCTTCAGAGTTTCCTGAGCACATGCCATCCGGGCTGCGGTATTCATTGCCGGATACGCTGACAATCATTACAACGTATCAATGTACGGCAGCTTGTTCTGAGTGCTGTTTTGAATGTAATCCAAAAGTTCAGGGGCGTCTGGGCCTGACGGAGATCAAGCAATATATAGACCGGGCAATGGCTGATTTTCCCGGGTTGAAACTGGTTGTCTTCAGTGGGGGTGAGTGTTTTCTTTTGCAGCAAAATTTATACGCAGCCGTTGCTCATGCTCATCGGCGCTCTCTGCGTACCCGCTGTGTTACTAATGGATTCTGGGGTAAAACGCAAAATACCTGCCGGGAGGTCGTGCGACAGCTTGTTCATGCGGGGATGGATGAGGTAAATATCAGCACCGGGCATGATCATCAGGAATGGGTTCCCGTGCAGAGTGTTATCCGGGCAGCGAAAATGCTGGTTGAAAATGATATTGTCACGGTGGTGGTAGTTGAAATTGATGCTCCCGGTAGTGAGTGTCTTCAGCAACTCATGGAAATGGCGGATATTCGTTATTTGCTGCAACGGCCCAAACTATTTCACCTGCAGTGTAATTCCTGGATGCCGTTCCATGAGACCAGTCTGGCTCGCCGTGCCCTGCAGGACAAAAGTGAACTGTTAAGTGGCTGCAAACAGTTATTTCACAATGTAACGCTAACCCCAACGGGAGAGCTTGCTGCCTGCTGTGGTTTGACGCTGGAGCATATCCCTGAGATGAAGCTTGGCAAGCAGTCCGCCATGCAGCCCATGGCGGATCGATACTACGGTCAACTTACGGATTTTCTGAAAATATGGATTAAGGTTGACGGGCCTTACACCATTATCCGGCGCTTGTTTGGTGATGCGGTGCAGGAAGACCTGCAGGATGTCGTACATATCTGCCAGGCCTGCGCGATATTGCATCAGCATCCGGAAATTCGGGCACGAATACAGCAGCGCTATATGGAGTTTATGCCAGAGGTTATGAGCCGGTTCTATCTGCAGCAAAGCATAAATTCCCATCAGGCTTCGCTTGCTTGTAATCCTGTTCTTAACCCACCTGAAAAAGAGGGTTCGATATGAAACGCAGAAATTTTCTCAGTTTGTCGGCGGCCGGTATAGGTTTGGCCGGCCTTGGACCGGGCGGTAGTGTAGCCGGAGGACGGCTTTATGGTGCACCGTTGTATGAATCCAACCCCGACCGTATGCTTGGTGAGAACCGGTTACGCCTTGCGCTAAGCCGTATTGAAATGCCTGTTGAGGCCTGGGCTCCACTGATAAATATGTCGCGTCTCTGGAATGCAGTTCTGCAGGATGATTCAACACGCAAAGCATTTCGCCGTTCGCCGCGTAAATTTCTTGCCCGTAATGGTGTGCCGTTGGCGGCGCTGGAGCACAGCTCGCAGGAATTTCGTTTGTTGCAGCTCATTAGTGATCCCTATGTTCGGCATATTGCCGGTTCAGGTAATTACCCTGCTTTCATCAATCTACTGAAGGAAAATAATTTGCTGCACGATAATGCTGAAGGTTCGCTTAGAAACCGGATACGTAAATTACTTGAAGCTGATATAGACAAACTGCGTAGCCAGTTGTCAGGCATGAAGTCTGAAGGCGGAGAGTTGTCGAGTCTGCAGAATTCTGCTGAATTATATTTTGTTACTCAGGAGTTGGCGGCTGTAAATAGAACGACACAGGCTATAGCGGCGGCAGTAGTAGTTGTGGTGGTGGCAGCCCTGGCTGCAACTTATGTTTCGGTAGGGGTTAACGTGACGGTGTTGCTGAATCTTGGCTTTTCGATATCGGTAGCCGTTTCCATTGCGATTGGGATTGGTGGTGCTGGAGGAGGCGGCGGCGGCGCCTGTAATTACTGTCATACTGAGTTCGGTGCTTTGGCTGGTCTGGAGCCCAAGATGCGTGACAACCTGGAACTCACCATCCGGGCGGCCCGATTGACCGGGCGGCCGTCATTGGAAACAGATGCATTGAAAGACTATATCTTTACTGAGACCCGGGCTTGTCTTGAGGCCGCTGAAAGTCTTGCCGTCATCAACCTGCCCGCTGAGAAAGCAATACGTGAAGCGGTGCTGCAGGGTGTGGGGCGCCTGACTTGCCGAGCTGCCGGCCTGGTCTGAAATGTTTGCATGTGCAAGTGGCAGGATTGAATGTTGGGTGGAGAACACAGGATGAGTGAAGTTGCTATCCACCTTGTTGTTACCCCCTCGGTTAAAACTTTCATTTGGGCATTTATCATGGTGGTCATTCTGCCCGTGTTAATTACTGGTGGGGCTGCCTGTTTTTCAAACAAGGTACCGATAATCGGCATTACGACTAGCGTAACCATGTTGAGTATTATCCTCTTTGCTGCCCTGGTATATTTTCTATTAAGAAATGAGATTGTGCTGGATGCTCAAACGCTGAATGTTAAAGCTGCTTTCTATCAAAGAAGCATTAATCGTTCTGACATCATTTGGGCTGACAGCCACATTATTGATCTTTCCCATATGCCGGAGTTCACGCCCCGGGTGAGAGTTAACGGTATTGGCCTGCCGGGTTATCGGGTCGGTCGATTCCGTTTGGCGAACGGATCCCGGGCTTTTCTTCTGATGACCCACGGCCCGTTGGTCTATCTGTCGGTACGGGACGGTGAGGATTTGCTTCTCAGTATTGAGGAATCATCACCTTTACTGGAAAAAATCAAGCGCAGTGATTCAGGTATTTCTGGCGCCACGAGCAGCTTTCAGCAGTGATTTATGTAGTTCGCTTTTCAGTGATTAATAACGTTCGTCCACGGAAATTGTTGAATCGGCGACCGAAGCCATTCCAGCATTATGCGCAGGTTATTTTCCTGGATGGTTCAGACTTGGGCAGCCTGTGCATTGTGTGCCGTCTTTTTCCGATTTAGTCTGGATTTTAGGCGCGCCGAGACATTGACCTTAATCATCAGGCATGCAGGCGTAAGAACCAGGGTAAGCATAGTGGCAAAAATCAGGCCACCGGCAATTACCGTTGCCATTTGCTGCCACCATGCGGTTGAAGGCCCGCCGAAGTAGGCATCCCTGTTGAGGATGTCAAGGTTCAGTGCCATGGCCATTGGCAACAATCCGAGTACGGTGGTAATGGTGGTTAACATGACCGGACGCATGCGCTGTGCGCAGGTTCTGAGGATAACTTCTTTGGCGTCTATACCCGTTAAACGAATTTTATTGTAGGTATCGATCAGTACGATGTTGTTGTTTACAACGATGCCAGCAAGAGCAAGTCCACCAATGCCGCTGCTCATCAAGCCAAATGGCAGACCCGTGACCATCAGTCCCAGTAACACGCCACCGGTTGAAAAAATAACCGCAGTTAGAATCAGGCCGGACTGAAAAATGCTGTTGAACTGGGTCAGCAGAATCATGGCCATCATCGCCAGCGCTAAACCGAAGCCTTTTAACATGTAGAATGTTGATTCTGCCTGTTGTTCGGCGCTGCCTTTGAATCTGAATTTTATGTCTGAGGGAAGATTCAGGTCATCAAGGGTATGTTGCAGTTTTTGCAGCGTTGGTCCGATAACATAGCCATCAGCCAGGTCGGCCTGTATTGACATGGTGCGACGCCGGTCTGTTCGTATAATTGATTTGATTGATTCGGCGGCCCTGCGGGTAACAAAAGTGCTGATCGGCACGCTGCCGGCCTGGGTCGGAATTCTTAGTTCACCCAGGCTGTCCAGGCTGCGTTGGTCGGACGGGAAGCGAACGCGAATATCAATCTCATCATCCGCATCATCTGGCCGATAGTTGCCCAGCTTGATGCCGTTGGTGACCAATTGGATGATACTGCCAACAATCGAAACATCTGCGCCAAATTTTGCAGCCTGGGCCCGATCAACTTCCAGCCGCCATTCAATACTCGGTAGTGGCCGTGTATCTTCGATATTCAGGATATCGGGTACTGTGCTTATTTTTGTCCGGATTTTTCCTATGGCATCTTTGATAGAGGTCAGGGACAGGCCCGATATTTCAATATTGATAGGTTTGCCCATGTCAAAGCCATGATCCGGCTGGCTTACTTCGATACCCAGTCCTGCGATGTCTGCAGTTCGTTGACGTATTTCAGAAATAATCTCTTTGGTCGACCGGCGTGTGCGCCAGTTAAGGTAATTCAGGCTAATAGATCCAATCTGGTCATTGGAGGCACCAAAATTAGTGGCACCGGACCGGACGTAGATATTTTCTATGCCTTCTATACCGATAACGCGTTCTTCAACCTGTTGTACCAGGCGATCTTTCTCAAGCGACGAAAGATCACCGCGTGCGTGGATCATGATGCTGCCATGGTCGGGTTCGACTGCAGGCCACATTTCGATACCATTACCGAAAAAGCTATAACCTATATAGATGCTGATAAGTAAGGTTGACAGGCCGGCAAGCACTGCGCCGGGGTGGTTTAGCGCGCGGTTCATCAGTTGGATATAGCGTCCGGTCAGGCCACGGATAGTATCCAAATCACCGGTTTCGGAAGCGGCAAGATCTTTTCGCTGGCGCTCGTTGAAATGCCCTGGTCTGCCGATCATGGTGCCAAAAGTCGGGACGACCAATAGCGCCATCAATAGTGATGCTGTCAAGGTGAAAATCAGAGTTATTGGCATATATTTCATGAAGCTGCCCATCAAGCCGGGCCAGAACACCATGGGTAAAAATGCAACCAGGGTGGTGCCGGTAGACGCGATAATCGGCCATGCCATGCGTTGAGCAGCTTCAGAGTAGGCGGCATTGCGGCGCGCGCCTTCGGCCATTTTCCGGTCAGCCAGTTCGGTCACGACGATAGCGCCGTCAACCAGCAGGCCTACTGACATAATCAGGCCGAATAACACAACAGTGTTGATCGGTAAGCCAAACAAATTAAGCAGAAAAAATGCTGCACAGAAAGATCCCGGGATTGCAATTCCTACCAGGAAGGCATTCTGGATACCAAGGATGGCGAGTAACACGATGAAAACCAGCAAAATAGCTGCGCTAACATTATTGACCAGGTTGGAAATGCTTTGCTTGACGTATATGGATTTGTCCCGTGAGTAGGTAAGTTTGACACTTGGTGGCCAGGTCTTTGATATTTTGGCAATGCTTTTCTTGATTACCTCAACGGTGGTTAGCATATTCGAGTTGGCTCGTTGCACGATTTCAATGGCAACAGCAGAGTTTCCATTTAGCCGGGCATAACTATCCGTGTCTTTGTAAGTGCGCCGTACCGATGCGATGTCTCTGAACAGGACAACGCGCCCATTCTCCACTTTAACCGGCAGGTTCATAATGTCTTCAGGAGATTCAATAATTCCCGGTACCTTGATTGCAAACCGTCCCTGTTCGGATTGCATGGCTCCGGCTGCAACCAGTCGGTTGTTGCGGTCTACAAAACCTAGTACATCAGCCGGGGATAAGCCGTAGCTCTCCATCGCTAGCGGGTTTATGGTTATCTCGAGTAATTCTTCGCGAATGCCGATAATATTTGCTTCAAGGACGCCGTCAATGCCTTCCAGTTCCTCCTTCAGTGAGCGACTGATGGTATAAAGCGTTCTTTGCGGCACTGATCCACCGAGATTCAATACCATCATTGGGTCGAAACGGGATATCTTTGCTTCCTGAATTCTGGGCTCTTCAGCTTCAGTTGGTAATTTGGCCCTGGCAAGATCAGCTTTTTCGCGCACATCCTGAATAGCATCAGAAATATTGGTGTCCGGCTCAAATTCAAGATTGATTGATGCGTTACTTTCGCTTGCCGTTGCAACCATTTTCTTCAGGTTATCAAGCGACCTTAATTCCTGTTCCATTGGTCGAATTAATAATCTTTCTACGTCTTCAGGCGAACCTCCTTCAAGGAACATCTGGATAAAGATCATTGGGAACTGAACATCGGGTTCGGCCTGCTTGGGTAAAGCGCGGTAAGAAACTATGCCGGCAGCAATGATGACCAGGAAGGCAACCATTACTGTTCGGCTACGGCCGATTGCAGCATTAATTGCCGGGATCATTTGTCGACTCCGGAGGCAACAGCGGTTGGTACAAGTTTGTTGCTGGGGTCTACTAGCTGCCCGGCCAATACATACCCCTGGCCAACAATAATAATGCGAGCAGTTTCAGGCAGTCCGGTTACCCAGATTCCATCGGTTTGAGACCGTGTGATCTCAATCGGATTAAAAACTACCCGATCCTGATTATCCAGCGTCTTGACGCCTATCGTGCCGTCTGTTTCCAGGGTTAACAGTGATGGTGAGATTTTGTGCGCCAGCGCGACACCGCCGGCAATTTGTATTTCGGTTGTTACACCGGCCGGCAGGGTGCCGTCAGGATTGGGCACTTCAAGTTCTACGGCAAATGTTCGTGTAGACAAGTCTGCTACCGGGGAGATGTATCTTATTTGTCCTGCTACCTCCTGACCAGTTACAAGAATAGCTGTTGCATTATCGCCAATAGTGATGTGTTGAGCGTCTTGTTCGGCAAGGCTGGCTGATACGATCAGCTTGGTATTGTCAATGAAATTTGCGATGACATCACCGGCCCGCACAAAATCACCAACTTCTACCTCACGAGTTGCCAGAGCGCCGTCATAAGGTGTGCGTATGGTCATATACTCAAGGTCGAGTTCTGCACGTACCAGTTCAGTTCTTGCCCCCTCAAGTTTAGCGACGATTTCAGCAATTTCGGTTTCTGAAACATAGCCATTGCTCTGTAGCTTGAGTTGAGCGTTATAACTGGTTTCATATTCCTTGACGCTGGCTTTGGCCTGGGCGAGTCGCGCCCGGCGATCACGCAGGTCAAGTCTGGCGATGATCTTACCTTTGCTTGCTGATTGGCCTCGATCAATGCCAGTGGCTACAACCCGCCCATTGGTTTCAGCTTTCACTTCAACGGTTCGTGCAGGAGCAGAACGGCCGTAAACATGGATGTAACGGATGATGGGTTCGGCCTGCAGAATCTGAACCTGGACTGTGCGTAGTTCGGTTTTTTCTGCAGGCATATCCCGAACCGTATTTATTTTAACGCCTGGATCATTGTCGACCGTTCCGGAAAACATCCACACAGCGACGAACGCAAGGATCACCAGCGCAGAAAGCCAGGGTTTGGCAGCAAGAGTTCTGCCGATGCTCATAACCGTTCCTCATTGGTGGTGGATTCGTATATCTGGTCATGATTTTCGGTGAGTTTGGCCGCAGGTCTGCATTCGAGTATGTGACGATTTTTCTCGATATAACTGGCAGCGGCCTGGGCTACTGTCTTGCCGAAGCCCGCAACGAACTGGGCGCCGGCAGAGATACTGGTTGATTGGGGCTGGGCAAAGCGTTCGATATGGACAGTTGCGCCATGAAATTCGCTGATTTGCTTATCCAGCAGGAGTTGCAGCTTGTTTTCATCGATTTGATCAGCGAAATACATGGCAACCAGAAAATCAGAGCGTAGTTTGTGGATTGGGGGTGTTTTGCCAAGGGCATTCTGAAAATGCGCGCGTCCAGCCTCGGTAATTTCATATACTTTACGGGCCGGGCGTCCATCTTGCGGCACTTCCCGACAGTTCACCAGTCCTGCTGCAGCGAGGTTTGCCAGGGCAGGGTAAATTGAGCCGTATCCGGCAGCGAAGAAATGCTTGAACCGTGATTCAAAATTCCTTTTCAGTTCGTAACCGCAGGCTTCATTAAGGCTTAGCAGACCCAGGCACAGTGTTTTTACGTCCATGAAATCAATCCGGGTTGTCAGTCATACCAGTTTATTCGATATATCAGGTTCTGGTGATATATCGGAGTGAGAGTCTAGCTTTAACCATTCACCCTTGCTATCGACCCGGTTTGCGAAGTTGCGAGATTCAACAGCTTCGGGGCCAGTGCCAAGGGTTTGCTATTACAGTGGAATCAGTAGTTTAAGAGGATACTTGACGGGTATCCTTTCAGGAACGTAACCGCTTGTAACAAATTGTAACGGGCGTGGCGCGATAGCATGGATTGTCGCCTGCTTGGCAGGTATTGTCAGTGTGATAATCGTTCGGACACAATATACACAAGGGATGATGATAGGGATGTCGTGTATTTCCAGGCCAATATCCATGCCGGGGAAGCAGAGGGCAAGGAAACTGCCCTTTTGCTGGCGCGTTCGCTCGCGCTGGGTCAGGTGCCCGCACACCCGTAAGTAAATGAAGGGGTTATTAGTGCTTGCCAGGTTGATTGTGCCGGTTGGCGTGTTTGTGGTGTTGTTGTGCAATCCTGGTCATGCAGTAGTTTATGCGGATCAGGGATCGACAAGCCCGGTGAAACCGCCGGTTGCGCTGGAGAAACGGTTGGATGAGCTTGCCCGGCAACTGGATCGGTTAGAGGATGATGCGGTCTGGGAGCGACGTCGGCTGATCAGGCAGATTGATGATCTGCGCATCGAGACGGTGGCAATCGGGGTGGTTGATTACAGGAAGCTGGTTTATCAGAGCGTTGATGGTTTGATGATTCCGGCCTACTTGTTCAAGGCGCTAAAGCCTGCGTCGAGTGCAGTTCCGGCAGTTATCTATGTGCATGGTGGTCAGCATGGCCGATTTCGTCCCCGCTCGATGAGGCATGTCATCGCCTTGGTGCGGCGCGGCTATGTTGTGCTTGCACCGGATTATCGTAGTAGTTCTGGTTATTCACAGGAGTTTTATGAAGCGGCGGATTATGGTGGGAAGGAAATTGATGACATGCTTGCTGCACGGAATTTTCTTGTTACTCTGCCGCAAGTGGATGCCGAACGAATCGCGATCCTCGGTTTGAGTCACGGCGGCTATAACTCGCTGATGGCATTAATACGCGCGCCGGGTAAATTTTCTGCCGCTGTAGATTTTTTTGGGCCTACCGATCTGCTTTGGCGGTTGACTGCAACGCCTGATGAGAATCCAAATACCGAGCCAGGTGATCGTGAATTGTTTGCTCAGATGGTAGGTAAGAACATTGATGAAGCACCGGAACTCTATCGCGAACGTTCACCGCGTTATCTTGCTGACCGGATTCATGAGCCGTTGCTGATTTTGCATGGTGATGAGGATGGCGTTGTTTTGTTACAGGAATCGCAATGGCTGGTCGCGGCACTGGAAGAAGCGGGTAAGCAGGATTTTGCTTTTCATGTGATAAAGGGGGCGAAGCATGGGTACCCGGCTCCTGAGTGGGAAGAAGGCTGGCGGCTGGCCTTCGAGTTTCTGCGGCAGGTTTTCGCTAAGGAGTTCGCGCAAAGTGTGGATTAAGTTCTGAATCGGGTTATCACTATTCCAGTGTATTCTTATAGATGACACCATCTTTCATGATGAGTTGGATATTATTCTCGTAATCTTCCAGTACCTTGATATCCTCCAGTGGATTGCCCGCCACAACAAGCAGATCAGCATATGCCCCCACCTGGATTACGCCCAGTGGCCCGTCCTGATATGGATTGCGTGGCCCTGTAAGTGCCAATAGCCTGGCGTTGTGGCTGGTTGCCTGTTTGAGAATTTCCAGTGATGTGAACCATCTCAGGCGGTAGCCGAATTCATGTACCGCGCTTTCATAGGCGCGCATGGAGCCGAAGGAGTCAGTGCCAAAGGCTACCGGAATGTCGAGCTTGAGTGCGGTTAACATTAAATTATCGGTGCCTTCCATAACCTGGGCGGCTTTGCCGGCCCGTCCTGAAGCGCCTGGCTTGATGTAACGGCGAACAAATCCGAACGACTGGGACGACAGGTAAGCATCCTTTTTCTTGAGCAGCTTTAGTGTGTCTTCTGACAGTAAGTGGCCATGTTCGATTACCCTGACGCCGGCCTCCAGGGCATTACGCACGGCTGCGTCGGTGTAGGCATGTACAGCCACAAAAGTATTCCATTGTGCGGCAGCCTCTACTGCAGCACGTAATTCTTCCACGCTGTACTGGGTCGTATCGATCGGATCATATTGCGATGAAATGCCGCCGCCGGCCATGACTTTGATGGCTGTCGCGCCCTGGCGCAGCGCTTCGCGCACGGCCCGTTTGACCTCGGCCGGTCCGTCGGCAATCAGGGTGTAACGCTGGCCGATGATATCTGCCGGGCCGCCCATATTCGGGTGTGGGTCATTCAGACTGCGAAAATCACCGTGACCACTGGTTTGTGAGATAAACATCGCCGATGGATAGACACGTGGACCGACCGCAATTCCCTCGTCAATGGCCCGGGCCAGGCCTTGTGAGGGGCCGCCCATATCCCGTACGGTCGTCCAGCCATGCATGAGTACTTTTTCTGCAGCTTGCATGGACAAAGCTGCCAGGTAACTTTGATCTTCCGTGCGAAGTTCATTCGGTGATACCGGTAATGCCAGGTGGGTATGGGCATCGATGATGCCGGGCATTAGCAACCGTCCATGTCCGTCAATGACCGTGGTGGTCGTTCCGGTCGGGAGATTGTCGCCAATGGATTTGATCAGGTTGCCCTCAATCAGCACGCTTTGCCCGGTAACAGACTCGTCACTGGTTCCGTCCCAGATACTGACATTACGGATGAGAATCTGGTTTGCGACCTTGGCGCCTTCTTCTGCAACTCCAGTAGAAATACCGCACAGACTTGTTAGCAGGGCAATAATGATGAGACTTGTTTTGCTGAATAAATTCATGGCCTTTATTTCCTTTGGTCTGTAACCTGATCAGGCGAGTTCAAGATAACAATGTGCCTGCAAGGTTATTTATCTTTTTCTGCATTTGTGCCTGGCTCAAATTGACTGAGTCGGTTGAATCCTGATTCGAGATCAGCGATCAACTCATCAACGTCCTCAAGCCCGGTATACAGGCGCATTGCGGGTCCGAATCCTGCATATACATCCGGGGTTCTGCCGCGTTGCGGGCGACCTCCGATCAGTAAAGATTCATAACCACCCCAGCTGAAACCCATAGCGAATAATTGCATGCCATCCAGCATGGCGTTAACGGCTTCTACTGCATAACCGGTATTTAATACGATGCCCATCAGGCTGCTTCCGCCGGTGAAGTCTCGTTGCCAGAGATCGTGACCGGGTGCACCGGGCAGGGGAGGGAATAAAACCCTGGCGACCTCCGGCCTTTGTTGCAGCCACTGAGCAATCTTTAATGCGCTGGCGAATTGTCGTTCCATGCGCACCGACAGTGTCCGTAAGCCCCGCAGGCCAAGGTAGACTTCTTCCGAACCTGCATTGACGCCCTGATACAGAGTCTCACTTTTAATGGCCGGAAAGTCTGTGTTACTACAGGCAATAATGCCCAGCATCGCATCTGCATGGCCGACAAGGTATTTGGTGGCTGCCTGTACAACGATATCGACACCGAGATCCAGTGGACGAAGATTCAGCGGTGTTGCCCAGGTATTATCCAGTATTGTTACGATACGGTTGTCCGGTTTTGCCGATTGCTTGGCTACGGCAGATACAATTGCCGGAATATCCTGGATCTCAAAAGTCATTGAACTCGGTGACTCAAGGTAGACGACTCGTGTGTTGGGTCGTATTAATGCCTCGATGTTCGCACCAATCTCAGGTGGATAGGTTTCAATTTCAACGCCGAATCTACCCAGATGTGAGCGGCAGAAAGTTATTGCCGGGTCGTAAGCTCCCGCAGTGACCAGGATATGGTCGCCAGCCTGGACGAAGGCGCTAATGGAAATATTAATGGCAGCCAGACCACAGGATACGGCAATGGCGCGGTCCGCTCCTTCTAGTTCTGCATAAGCCTCTTCCAGCGCCTGGGAGCCGGGGGTGCCGATCCGTCCGTAATGAAATGCCCTGAAATCGGTATCCCAGGTCCTGAGGCCGCTGATGGTGTCGAACAGTACCGTGGAGGCCCGGAACGGCGGAATATTGACTGCTCCCTGTGAGGCCAGGGCGTTGCGACCAGCATGCGTGAGGGTAGTGTCGACCCGTCGTTGTTTTTTCACTGTGTGTCGGCCTCGTAGTGTTTGGCCCCGTTAAAAAGAAATACTCACTGCCTGCGTGCCGCCCATATTGCAGCAATAGCAGTGCTATAGGCTAGCATGACTCCGGTACCCAGTAGAGTTGACCAGTCTGCAGCAGCCGTATCCAGCAGGTCAGGTACAAACGTTACAGGAATTTGCGAGGCTGCGATTGCCGATCCCAGTGTTGTTACCGCCAGCAAGAGTGTGTTTTTCTTCCGGCCCGGTAGTTTACGGGTGCACGGCAATTGAGCCATGACGGTTGTTGTGAAGGGGTTGTCTGTTAAGAACGGTTCGGTTTTGCGCAAGTGCGCCGTGATTGTATCTACGCTTGTGTGGTCTTGATTCATTTCTGCCGGGCTTCCATATATTGTTATAATTTAACACGGTCGCGTTGAATGTGAATTTTATTAGATGGTCGGCAGCGATTAATTGTAACAATCAGGATTTTATATACTGCAAATAAGGAGTGCCATAATGATGACCTGTTCTGCCGATTGTTGCGCTCTGCATGGGAGGAAAGGATTTTGCCATTAGAACCGTTCCGGTTGATCAATAGGAGATTGCCTGCTGTGGTTCATGAGCCGTATCTGCGAAAAATACTTAGGACGGATTGGCGACCCGATCAGTGACAGTTATTATGTAGCTGTTTGCATACTGGGCGGAAGAACATGATCAGGATTGAGCGGCAGGAAAAAACAGCCGTCGTGTATTTTGATCGCGGTGAGAAGCTCAATGCCTTTAACCAACAGTTGATTCAGGCATTGACTCAGGCAGCGCGAGAGTTTGAGCAGGATCGGGTTATCCAGTCCATTGTGCTTAGCGGAACCCAGAAGGCTTTTTCCTCGGGAATGGATCTCGATGATGAGATGTGGAATATGCCTGCAGCTTCCGACCTTGAGCGGCGGGAAACATATTATAGTGGTGTCAGATTGTGTGAGACATGGGAGCGATTGCCGCAGGTAACCATCGCCGCAATAGAGGGCATGGCCGTTGGCGCAGGGGTGGCTTTGGCGCTTGCCTGTGACTGGCGGGTTGCGGCGCAGGACGCATTTTTATATGTGCCGGAAGTAAAAGTGGGTATTAACCTGCAGTGGGGGGCCGTGCCAAGGCTGGTGTCACTGGTTGGGCCGGCCAGGGCCAAGCAGATTTGCTTATTGTGTGAAAAATATTCTGCTGAACAGGCTTGTGACTGGGGCCTTCTGGATAGGATAGCACCAGTGGGTGGTGCCATTGGTTTGGCATGCGAACTTGCTTCTGAAGTCAACAAACAACCGGATGTCACGATTAGGATGATCAAAGAGGCCATCAATGCTACCAGCAACGTCCTGCATCGGGCGACCTCATTTGCGGATGCCGATCAAAGCCAGCTTTCGGGTAATTTTCTGGCCGCACGCTCGGCACGGGACAGGTTTCTTGGTAAAAAATAAAAGGTGATACAGTCTGCATCTCTGATGGGGCAAATGTTTCATATTTGTGCGTATTCGGCTCCGGCTCCGGTTGTCTTTATATGCCTGCATACTTGAGCACAATTTGATGAAGCGCTGGATTTGGTTGGTTCCGTTATTGCTGGCGCTCGTTGTTTATGCGCCGGCCCCATGGGGCGAATTGGTCTGGGATGACCCGCTGGTGTTTGACAAGCAGATGGTCGCGTTCAAGAGCATCGGTGACGCCTTTTTTCCACCTGACGATATCTTTCAGTGGTCGAAACACTATTACCGACCGGTTGTGATCCTGAGTTATATGTTGGACATCAGCCTGTACGGTAATGCGCAAACTGCCGGCTTGCATATTTCCAATGTGCTTTATCACCTGGCGGTAACTTTTTTTGTTTTGTTACTGGCTCGTCGTTTGTTCCGGCATTTGCCGAATGGTTGGCTGGGTGCGGTCTTGGCTGCCACTATCTTTGCGGTACACCCGATCCATACAGAGTCGGTTAGTTGGATTGCCGGCCGCAGTGACGTACTTGCAGCCCTGTTCTTTGTGCCCTGTATCATGCTGACACTGAACTGGCGCGATACGGGTGGCAAGTGGGCGCTGGCGCTGGCGGCTTTGTGTTATATGCTCGCACTGATGGCAAAAGAGGTGGCTATCGCAGCGCTGGTCATCGTGCCTGCTGCGTTGGCGCTGACACCGCCCCGCGCCAACATGCGCATAGCTGCTGACAAATTTATGCCGGGACAGAACCCGATGGTACCGCCGTCGTTCGGATTTGGATTCCACGCCAACCTCAGGATGTGGCTGGCGACAGCAGCTATGTTGCTGGGGATTACCGGGCTCTACCTGGTATTACGCCAGGTTGAAGGTGTTGCTTATGGCGTACCGCTGGAGGTGCCATGGCTGGAGTATGCCGCCCGGTTCGAGAAATCTGTGGCGTATTATCTTGTCAAGGTTCTCGTGCCGTGGCCGCAGTCCAATCATGCTGCGTGGGAGTCCGCGCCCGGATCCATCGTAACCAACGGCGTTTTCCTGGTTGCTGTCGGATTGTTCGTATTAAGCCTTATGGTCTGGCGACGGCAGCGGGACGGTGTGTTGCTGCTGGCATTGTTATGGTTTGGCGCTGCGGTTGCGCCGTCTATTGCGGTTGCTGTACGTCATATTTCCGGGACGCCGCTTGCCGAACGTTACCTGTATCTGCCGTCTGTCGGTCTTGCGTTACTGCTGGGAATCGTTTGCTGTCTTCCATTCCTCGGCAACTGGGTAAAGCCTGCCAGGTGGTTGGTGATCCTGCTCATCGGTGTCTATGTTGCCGCTGGCATCGAACGGGGAATGGTCTGGATTAGTAATGAGAAACTCTGGATCGATACGACCAATAAGCTTCCGAGTCATGGAGAGCCCTGGAACCTGTTAGGTATCGAATACCTGGAGCAGCGTAAGTATGCAAAGGCGCTGCAAGCTTTTCAGCGTGCTATTACGGCTCAGAATAATGCAACCGGGCGTTCGTACGCGAAGCGTAATATCGCCGTCATATACCAGTTGCAAAACGACTCGCAACGCGCAAAGGAATTTTATTTATCCGCCCTTGAAGAAAGAGATGATAACCCCGAGGCGCTTCACGGTCTGGGTGTTATCTATCTCGATGAGGCCAGGAATATAGAGCAGGAAGGGGACGGCGAGGATCAGGTCGCTGCGAAACTGAACCGGGCAGTTGCCTATTTTGCAGCGACGCTCGGCCTGAACTCGTATCACGTTGAGGCTCGATGGGGGTTGGTTACGGCCCTTGCCAATCTGGGTCGGCGCTACGAATTGCAGCGTAACCCGGAACAGGCCGTTCAGCATTATCAGTCCGCTTTGGCGGAAGTCACTACGTTAATTGCTCACGACCCTGCGCTGCAGTCTCGTCAGGACATTCAGAATACCCGTGCGGGGATTCGATCAGCATTGCAGCGCCTGGCTCGTTAACGGTCAGGCTTTACTCATTGTGGCTGCTCAACATCATTGGGGCTGGTTGTTGAGCGGCGAGCCACATAGCGCAGGAAGGCGAGACCCAGTAGACCGAGAACAATAAGGACAATGGCTTCGACCGCCCGGTCAACCAGGGCGGCAGACATACTGACGCGCATATCCATTTCCAGGCTGGACCCTATCCCGCCCAGTTGCCCGCCGACTCCAATCAGCCACTCACGTAGCCCGATGCCGTTGGCCGGGCCGGCCATGATAGCGACCATATGGATGATTCCGGCCATCCATGCATTGGCCAGTGAAATAGGCTGTTCCATGATCTGGAAAACCAGCCACCAGCGTACGGCAGTGAAATACAGCCCGACCAATTGAATTGCAAAACAGGACGCCAGATAAATGAATGAACTGGTGAAGGAGTTGTGCAACTGAGAGACCACTGGCATTTCGGCCGGTATCAGAATGCGCAGAATGGGTGCGGCGATGCCGGCCATGATGCCTAGCCCGGTCAATGCTGCGACCCACCAAAGGAGGTCGAAACTGCCGCGCCAGACAGTGATTAGAATGGTGAGCAAACAGGTTGCGCCGAACACGGCAGCGATTACCGCATGAGTCAGTGCCGCTGCTTTGTAGCCGACCCCGTGGAAAATTTTCAGGTAAGTAATACGACCGATCAGGCCCGCTTTGAAAGGTGTGTAATTTAATAGTGCTCCACCACCGGCAAGCGCCTGCATGCTGGTCAGGCTCAGCGGGCGCGTGGTTGCAAACGGGCGGGTTGCCAGCCAGAACAGAATTCCGGGAAGCAAGACGCCTGAAATTGTAACCGTGGCGAATAGCCCTGCGGTTAGCCATAGTTTGGCGCGTAGCAAAATCCACCAGTCTTCAATGCGTTGACCTTGCATCGCGTACCAGATGGAGGTGGCAAGTAATCCAATGGCCAGCAGGTAACCGCCAAACTCCAGTGCTGAACGCGCAAACTGTGAGCGCTTCTTTATTGGCATCGATTCATTGGCCTACGGGTGTAAATGTAGTGTGATGCTAGCTCTGCCGTTTTATCTGTGAAAGGCAGAGCGTCACATACTCAAATAATAATAGTGCCTGTGCCGGTCCGATATGTCCTGCCTGGAAAGATTGAATCTTCATGCTGAGCAGTGAATTGGTTGGTGTCCAGTGGGCTGTATTCAAGGCAGGAACGGCAGGTAAAAGGTGCTCGGGCAAGTATTGTCAGCGAATCAGAAACTCCTGATGTAAGAATGGTAACATTCTGAATTAACTAATTAAAAGTATTCTGTATCTGCTCTTTTCTCGGGCTGGATTAGGACAGATACCAGTATCTTCCGCGCCCCTAATCTTGCTAGTGGTTAATGCCTCGCGTATGTTTGTATCATGAATTTTTTAACTTTGCCGGTCGTTGGAGGTTGGTGCCAGTGATAAGAATAATAATGAGCGGGATACCGTTGGGACGCTTCCCACAAGGCACGCAGTCGTTCCTCAAGCCGGTATTGGCAATGGCGTTGATTTTACTGGCTTCGGTGGCCAATGCGGTCACGGTGTTGCTTGTTGCGCATAACCAGACCAGTAGCAGCGGTGCCATCAGTACGCTCATTACCGATGGCAGCCATAGCCAGGGTCAACCGGCCTCGACGGCTGCCTGGGACTGGGACGGCACCACGTTAACATCGACCGGGCTTTACTCAGCCGTGAGCAGTGTCGGCAGTAGCCCATATAGCGCTACGATTCTTAATGATCAGGTTACCGATTTATCGATTGATACCGCGACGACCACAGCCGGCGCGAGCGCCTACACCTGTGCGGAAGGTACGTTTCTGTCAACTGTTGGCGCCAGCGGTTGCGGTGGCTATAGCCTCGGCGCGAACTTTAGTAGCGAAAGTACCACGACCTGGGGTCCCGGCACGACCACCAGCCAGACGATCGGTGGCGACGATGTTGTGACAAGTGGTCCGCGTAACATTTCTGCGTTTGATTTGGGGCTCGATGGTGTTACCGGCACCGGTCTTGCGGCTGGTGATCAGATTTCGATTGGTACTGCTACGCTTCCCGGCGGTCTTGCTGTCGGCACGCCGGGCGGTGAAGCGATGATCTTCAATGTCTGGGGCGCGACTGATGATGCGGCCAGCGGGCGAGCCAACGAACCGATTAATGTTGCTGCGCTGGCCAACGATACGCTGGTTGATAACATCACGGCACTGACCATCACGAGTCCGGCCAATGGCACGGCAGTTTTAAACGGCACGCTACCTGATGTGCAGAGTGCGCTGTCGATTGATTACACCTCGGCCATTGGCTTCAGCGGCCCGGTTACGTTTGATTACACGGTCACCGATGCGACCGGCAACCCGGATACGGCGACGGTTACGGTTACCGTTACCAACCTGACGCCGGTTGGTGTGGATGACCCCAATGCTGCGACGCCTCCGGTTACGCCGGTGCTGGTTGATGTGCTGGCCAACGATACGCTGGGTGACGGTCCATCAACAACCGTGACCGTGACGGCAGATCCCAACAACGGAACTGTCACTACGACAGTGCCCGTGACCTGTACGATACCGGCTGATTGTTCGCTATCGTATACCCCGGATGGCGGCCACCTGGGTGTCGACACCTTTACCTACCAACTGACAGATGACAATGGCGATACTGCAACGGCAGTGGTAACCGTGACGACGATCGACTCGCTGGTAGCGGCTGATGATCCGAATATTACCACCGAGATTGCCACACCGGTGGTGATCGACGTGCTCGCCAATGATGCGAATGTCGATGATCCTGATTTTTCAGTTGATGTTACGGTGCTGCCGACCAAGGGTGTGGTGAGCGGGTTTCCGGGGGCCGCGAAGACCTGCACTGTTCCGGCTGATTGTTCGCTGACGTATACCCCTGATGCGGGTCAGGTCGGTGTGGATACATTTGTTTATCAGGTAACGGATCAGGATCCTTTAGGGTCGGTCACCTCCAGCGCAACGGTCACTGTCACCATCAACGATGTTCCGGTCGTTGTCGATGATCCCGGGCTGACAGCGAACACCGCGGCTGCGACGTCTTTGGATGTGCAGGCCAATGATTCGGGCTTGAGCAATTTGCCCATCAATGTGACGGTGGTTGCTGCTCCGGTCCATGGTACGGCGATACCTGATGGTGGCACACCGGAACTGGTCACCTATACATCGACTGCAGGGTATGTGGGTACGGATTCGTTCACTTATGAGTTGACGGACGGTGACGGCGATACTTCAGTTGCGACGGCATTGGTTTCCATCACCGTTGACGATCAACCGGTGGCCGTGGATGATGGCAGTGTAATGGTGCCGGGCTTCCTGATTCCGGCTGGAACGACACTCAGCCTTGATGTTTTGGCGAACGATACGGGTCTCAGCGATACCCCCTTGACGGTATCGCTCGATAACCCATTGGCAACACTCGGTACCGCCATGGTCACCGGGTCACCGGGGGATCCAGCTGTAATTCGTATCGACTATGCGGCCGGACCCACCGCCAGCCCGGATTCTTTTGGTTATCAGGTTACCGATAACAGCGGCAATACATCCTCTGCGACTGCCTATGTTGAGGTAACCAATGTAAATGCACCGCGGGCAAATTTTGATTCGGTCATGACGTTTGCCGGCGAGACTCTGCCCATCGATGTGCTGGCAAATGATACCGGTCTTGACGACACGCCGGTTACAGTCACGATAACAAACAGTCCGACCAATGGAGTTCTTGGGCCGATTACGGGTTGTACCGAACCGGGCGCACTCTGTGAGGTGCCTTATACGCCTGCGGCAGGGTTCTCTGGTACCGATTCCTTCAGGTACAGGGTGACTGACAGCACCCTGATTGAATCCAATATAGCGGCTGTAGAGATTATCGTGACCGAAGTGCCAAATGCGCTCGACGATACAGCTGAAACAACGGTATCCAGATTTGTGACCATTGCTGTCCTGGATAATGACGAAGGTTTATCCAGTCCGCCATTTAAGGTCACGATCTCAGGTGATCCGCATCCGGACAAGGGCACAGTTGCTGTGGAATCAGACAACATTATCTATACGGCAATCGGTGATGAGGCTACAACGGATACTTTTGACTACACGGTAACGGACAGCAATGGCCAGTCATCAATGGCGCGGGTTACGGTCACGATTGAACCGAAGGACAGTCTTTCCTCGCCGTTCAAATCATCTTCATCGGCGTTCGGGCCGGTTGGCCTTGGTTTGTTGATATTGTTGCCCTGGTTGCGGAGTCGGCGGCGACGTTCATAGTATTCCTCGCAGGGGTTTAATTGTTCACTGGCCGGCAGTTTCGGAACGGTTCGCCTTCCGGTGTGTTACTCGCGCAACCGGCTCCACCGCTGTCGCAGGCGGGTGAATTGGCTTGCGGGCAAGATCAGGATCGCGAAAATAGCGCCGCCGATCAGTGCGATTCGTTTAAGCTGTGATAGCAAATTCGGTGTCGTGATCACAAATTGCCACCAGTAGCCGGCTGCCTCGAACCCTGTCTGACGAGTCGTACTCGTTTCCACCAACCGTAGCGCCAGGTATTGATACAGATTTGCTTTTGCCGTTCGTTCCAGGCGGTCACGGTCTCGGGTTGGCGGCAGTCGGTCAAGTGCGCTCTGCAGGACTCTGAGGGTTTCTTTGGCTACCGGCTTTACGTTTGATGTAGCAGAGTTTTGTCGTACCCGATATAAGACATGTACTTCTGGAATACAGATTATCGGATGGCGATGAGCGAGTCGGAGCCACATATCCCAGTCTTCGCCAAGCCGGATTGCTTCGTCAAAAACGCCTGAATCCAATAAAGCTGATTGGCGGACCATTGGAGTAGAACCGTTTTCCAGAAAATTCCATTTGATCAGTTGCTCGTAAATATTATTTTCCAGATGCACATAATTACCTTTTTTCAGAAAGGCTCCGGATTCATCAATGGAATCGGACCAGCTAAATACAAGAGCTGCTTCGGGATTGTGGCGTAGTGCGTCGATCTGGGCTGCCAGCTTGCCGGGCAACCAGAGATCATCTGCATCAAGAAAAGCAATGAACTGTCCGGCTGCAAGTTCTATACCCCGATTGCGAGCAGCTGACGGGCCGGCGTTATCAAATGAGAAATAGCAAACTCTCGAATCCCTAACATCGTTGATAATTTCTTTTGTGGTATCAGTTGAACCGTCATCGATGACAAGTAATTCAAAGTCTTTAAAGGATTGATGCAGAACGCTGTCGATAGTTTCCCGTAGCGTGGCTGATGAGTTGTACGCGGGAATCACGACCGACACCAGCGGTTTTAAGCCGGCATCCACGTCTTCACGCTCATATTCACCACCTGACTTTGGCATCATCATCTCGGAATCAGCTGAACGACAGTTTTGCCCGCAGTGCGCGCATTTCTTCTGGGTCCACGACATGCAACGCCAGTGTCGCGACCGCGAGAGCCAGTATACCTGCTGTCAGTGCGGCCCAGGTTGAAAATGATGCCAGTGCGATGTAAGTACCCAGGCCAATTGCCGCAGCGGCGAATGGTCGTATGATCTCACGGACCGGATCGACGAGTTGCTCCTGCCAGATAAGTAAAACGGCCCCGATCGGCGCCACGGAGAAACCCAGTCCCGCAGCAATGATTGCGCCGGTCACGCCATACACTGGCACCAATATGAAGGTCAGTAATGTCATCAGCAGGGCGCCAGCGACACTCAGAATGACCATGCTTCTGAAACGGCCATGGGCAATCAGGATTTCGGGATAACCCGCTGCTGCAGTCAGTGGGATCAGGCACCAGAGTGTCTGCCCCACCAACACCCCTGCTGTGCTGAACGGTTCGCCGAGCAACCAGCGAAACACAGGTTCCCCCAACGTCCACCCGAGCAGTCCGATAGCGGTGCCGGCTATCGGCGCCGCTCGCTGCATTACGCTGGCAAACAGCATTTCCTTGCCGTCGCTGCGGGCAACGGCACGGCGCAGGGCCGGAAAGGCTGCGCGGCTTAGGGCCAACGGTAATATCGTAACAATCGTCAAAGCCTGCATGGCCAGCGCATACTGCCCGAATAAAATGCCATCTGTCGTCAGGTTGCGGAACAACACCAGGGAACCATTGAAACGCCAGTCTGTAGCCAGTGTGATAAGCAGTGCGGGTAGTGCAAGTTGCAGCAGTGGTCGCCACCGTGCCGGCTGCCAGTTGAAGCGGATCGGAATGACTTTTCGATGGGCAACAAGAAGCGCCCAACCTGCTTGTATCCAAGCCGTTACTGCCTTGGCAGTGACCAGTAATAACAGGTCACCTCCGCTCAGCAGGATCCCCAATGCAACGGCGAGATCCAGTAAGCCAAAGAATGTTTCCTGCCGCATCGTGTGCTGGTTGATTTCAAATGCAGTGAAGAGGGTATTGGTAAAGCTGGTGAATGCTCGTGCAGCAAGGGCCAGGCTCAAAATGGCAATCAGCGTCGGCGCCCTGGGATCCGGTGTTACGAAGTGGCTTAATCCGATGCACGCGGTGACTGCAAGGATGATCGTAATAAGCCGGATGGTCAGTACATGACCGGCATAATCTGCGGTACGGTTTCTGTCCGGCCCGATCAGGTAGGACAGTGCCGGGCCAACACCGAAAAGCGCCAGCGGCAGGAAAGATAATTGCCATGTCAGGCAGTAAGCCAGCAATGCATATAAGTCCGGGCCGAGAATCCGGGCAGCGGCTACTACCCAGATCAGCCGGGCCAGCACATTAATGGTGCGGGTGCTGATGATATAGGCAGTGTTGCGGGTTATGGTTCGGATTGCCGGGGTGCTCACATCATGCCTCCGACTGGCTGGATATTGATCATTCGCCTGGGTTTGCATCCGCAGGTTATGCCGACTTGCCATTGGTTGTCAGCGTGAAGCATGGATGTCGAACCAGTCCCCAAGAGCCGCTCCGGACAGGCTGTGGTCCGCTTCGGTCAGTGCTCGCCAAATCCGGGTTGCTGCGGCCGCATCTATCCAGCGACCCGGTAAATCTGCGCCGAACGGACCGGAGGCGCCTTTTGGGAAGACCCAGCCCGCCAGCCGTGGTCGGCGTACCCGTAACCACAGATTCCAGCTACGGCGTAGTATATGTCCGCGAAGACCGAGCGCTGCAGCCCGCTGCCGTGATTCAAGGTAGGCCGTCAGCAGGTCCGGGTCAAGAACCGTCAGATCATTCTGCCGGACAAACTTGAAGCCGGTATATCCAAGTTCTGAGAGGAGTTCGATTGCATCGCCACTGCGCTGGTGTGACATTTCAACTGAAACGTATTGCGGCAGACATTCCGGTTCAAGTGCGTCCAGGCAAAGATAGTCGTTCCCTTCAATATCGACTTTGAGATACAGGGGAACACCGTGCTGATGCAGGATGTCACGAAACGGGACGCAGCGTAATCGACAGACCTTAAAGCCGCCTCCGTCCTTGGTGGCATTTGCTTTGTCAAATGAACTCCAAACGCTCTTCCGCGTCGATATATAGAAGTCAGCCTCACCAGAATCGGCGGCGATACCGATGTGAAGAATTTTCAGCCTGTTATTTTTGATGGCAACGCGAAATCTGGTTGCGGCCTGGTGTACAAGTTCAGGGTTGGCTTCAACCGCAATGACGTCATAACCCTTGGACAGATAATATGCGGTGTCCTGACCGGTATGCATACCAACATCGTAGACCAGATTGTCGCAATAGCCGCTGTTCATCTGCTGTCCGGAGTTATGGTCTGTGTGCGCAGATGGTTGAATACTACGGCATGTTTGCGCAGCCAGGCGAACAGGGTGGGTGGTAGGATGACCATTAACAGGATTGTACTGCCGATAAACAGAGTTTTGTCGAACCGGTGAAACAGAGTTGGTGTTGTCGTGATATACAACCTCCAATGGCGACCGGCCTGGATGCCATGTCGACGTGTGTCGCCGGTTTCAATCAGCCGTAAGGATAAATATTTGTGGATATTTGCAGTTGCAGCACGTTTGATGTGTTCACGTTCGGGTGAAGCCGGCAATCGCTTAAGACCTTTGCGCAGAATCGAGGTTACGCATTCAAACTGTTGGCTGACATCCGACATCATTGATGTCTTTCGAATTCTGTATAGTACTTGTACAAATGGCACACAGGTGAAGGGATATCGGTGGGCCAGACGCAGCCACATATCCCAATCCTCACCGGCGCGATAACTTTCGTCGAATACTCCGGCCTCATCAAAAGCAGACTTTCTAACCATTGGCGATGAGCCATTGTCCATGAAGTTACGTGAAAGCAGTAATTTGTAGACCAGACCCTCTGCATGTACATGACTGCCGTGCCGCAGGAATCGGTTGTCTTCATCTATACAATCGGTCCAACTGTATGCAAGTTTCGCTTCCGGGTGCTGCTGCAGGGCTTCAACCTGACTATGCAGCTTATTTGGTGTCCAAAGATCATCCGCATCGAGGAATGCGATAAGTTCACCCGTCGCATGCCTGATGCCGCGATTCCGGCTTGCTGCCAGTCCCTGATTATCGAATGACAGAACCTGTACGCGGGGATCCGCTATTGCTGCAGAGATCTCCGCGGTATCATCTGTTGATCCATCATCGATAACAAGAAGTTCGAAGTTGGTAAATGACTGCTGCATGACGCTGTTAATTGCTGCAGCAATTGTCTCTGCCTCGTTGTAGGCGGGTATCACTACCGTTACAAGTGGTGGGTTGTCGACTGACATTACCGGCTTACCCATCAATTTTTTTGCCAGCGGCATGCTTCGGACTGTGCGCTTCGATAAGTTGATATAACGACCCAAAACAGGCTTCAGGGGTTAGTTTATGTGCCACAAATTCAAGCCCGTTTTGGGATAACGACTTGCGCAGTGTTGCATCAGTCATGCGGAGTAATTGTCGTTGCATGCCGGTTGGATTATCCGCACACAATAGTGCCAGATCCATTGCTTCTTCAAGGCCTTCAGCGCCCACACTTGTGGTCAGAACCGGTACACCGTAGCCCATGGCTTCAACAGTCTTGATCTTCAGGCCGGAACCAAATCGTTGTGGATTGATGACAATGTCAGCATTACGGTAAACCGCCTCAATTGTTGGGCTTTGGCCGCAGATATGAATACCTGGTACGGAAGAACGTAGCGAGTCACAGATGGCGCCATGAACCTGTAGTTCAAATACTTCGGCAAGATCAGAGTTCCAGACATCATCGATAAACCACTCGATGGCATCGACATTCGCATCTCCATAGGATGCAAAGTAAATAAGAATCAATTTGCCCGTGGCGGAGTTGCTTTGTATCCGTTTAGCGTAGTTGTCCGGATGTGCCTCGGCCGGGTGCATGGCAAGTATGACTCGACCGGGAAAAAGGTTGTTGAGATAATTAAATTCAACAGTCTGGATTGCAATCAGTTGATCAAATTTTTCATACACCGCAAGTTCCTGCTCCTGTGTGACAGTCTTGTCAGGTGTTCGTCCGAATTGTGCATACTCGGCAATGCGCCGATGGAAGATATCATGTGTATCCAGCAGCAGCAGGGATCTTTTGCGATCCATAACCCTGGTGAGATATCCATGCCAGATGTATTCAATAATGACGGCATTAAAATCTCCTGTGCTATAAATTGACGCAACCTTCTCTGCTACATAATCATTACCGAAAGAATCCAATGGTCGTTGCAGATCAAGCTTGTCGATTAATCGAACAATCGTTTGTTGCAGGCGCCCCGGCATGGACAGAAATAACTTCCAGGCCAGTGCTGATAGAGGGCGATGACGACAGGCATGTATGATATTGATCCGCGCATCCTGTAGTTGCGGTTTTTCAATCCCCAGAAAGATGACTGATATCTGAAAGTGGTTGGCAAGATAATCAACCATTGCTGCTATACGTTGATGGTTGCCTTTTCGTTGCTGCCAGAAAGGCACATCAGTAACCAGTAGGACACTTTTCATTTCTGTGTCAGGGTTTGCGAGCAACTACGATAATATTTGTGGGCCACTTTCGATATGTTTTAAACAGGTTGTCCAGAGTTGCCGGCGGTATAACCAGGAAAAGCAGGTTGAAAAACCAAAATAGCCACCTGATGAAAGGTAAACGCCAGAATAAGGAATTGAGTACATATGAGAATGGATGTGCAATAAAGGTTATCAGTCCCCCGGCAGAACATATTTTCACAACCTCAAACCCGTTTGATTCCAGCAAATATTGCAGTCCATGCTGTGTGTAACGGTAATAGTCATGGGGCTCCTCGTGCAATGCAGACAGGTGAGGAGCAGCTATAAGCGCAATTCCTCCCGGCTTAAGTACGCGAAAAAACTCCTTAAGAGCGCTTCCTGGTCGGGGTATGTGCTCCAAAACCTGGGAGCAAAATACACTATCAAATTGTTTGTCATCTATGCTCGTCAGATCCTGAACGTCGGCGATTATGTCCAACTCACCGCCCTGGTTGGCGATATCTACACTGACATACTCGTGACAATAAGGTCCCAGCAGTTGGCGTCCATGCAGTCCTCCGGCGCCGGCATCGAGCACTCGCCCTGTGCAATATTTCTGCACTAACGGAAGCAAAGCCCGCCGTAGCGTGAAGGTAATTGCTGAGAAATACCAATAGGCGCCGCTGTCGCGCAGATCATTCGCAAAATGCCGCCGACCGCTTAGCAGGTGGCCAGGCTTCATCTGGTTAATATCGTCAGGATCAGTATTCATATAACAAAGTCTGTAAGCATGGATTCTATCCCGGTGGGCGAGCTAAGTCAGTGCGAGAGTAGTCATATTTTCCTGTGTGATCGTAGATATGAGATAAAAGTCAGTGTTCAGTGGCAAGCATTAACCGCGATCTGTCCACAGAACCCGGCCAATCGGGTTCCAACCTGGCCTTTAGCACGATATCCTGATCATGCATGATATATCCCGAATTCAATAATCTTAAGGTTGAAAACCGTCTTGGCGTCTCGCCAGTGGGTGAGGATACGCGCATGATAGCCCGTCGTGTGGCCGAGCTTTCGTTTGACCATGCGCTGGAGGTGGGGACAGGAACCGGGTTTGTTATTCTCTATCTTGCTTCACTGGGTCGAGCTTGCGAGGGAACTGACATCAGTTCTGATGCCGTCGATTGTTGTCTCACCAACGCTGCTGCCAACGGTCTTGAAGTTCGTTTCTACCTGTCGGACCTGTTTGAGAATGTAGCAGGCCTTTTTGATCTCATCGTGTTTAATCCCCCCTACGGTCACTCGCGTTCAGGTCGGTGGGATCGGCCCCTGGCCATCATCAAGTCGCTATTGCCTAAAGAAAACCGCTGGTTCTCGGCATTGATTTATCAAATGATTCGCAAGGAACGTCGACATTTGATTTGTTATTTTCTGGATGCTGCCCGGGAACACCTGAGCGAGGGCGGCAGTGTGATAATTGTACTGCGGCACAACGAACTTGATTTGCTTTCCGGTGAGACCCATGAGGTGATCGACGAACTTAACCAGCAAAGGCTCGTTCGCTGGCAACCCGGTTCAAAAGATAAAAGGTAAAAGGAAGGTCGGCATTTTATCTCTGGCTAGTGATTTGTCGTGCTTGTTGCCAGAAAGAGGCTTGCTTTTGCGGCATCAACTTTTTTTTCCAGATGCCAATCTTCCGGTATCGCTGATATGACGAAGTCTTCTACTTCTGGTACGACGCTGGATAAGATAATCCATAGCCGTCCGGTGCCGCGATCCATTGCTGCGCCAAGTTCTTTGCGGTAGCCCTCCCGGTCAAATTGGGGATAGAGTTTGCCGAATACGAACCGCTCTCCAGAAATGCCGTAGAAATGCAGGGCCGGTGCGGCTCCGGGGTAGACATAAACCGGGTCGTCTTGATTCTGTGGTTCCTGTTTGAAATAGGCGAGCACGCTTTTGATGTCTTCAACCTCTCCATAGGGGTTTAGTTCCCGTAGTGTTTGCGTACCAAAGATTATAATTATCAGTAGTATTGCGAAGAACCAGATAGTTTGTTGCCTGTCTTTCAGGAAGTCGGCGACTGCTATCGATGCGCTGGCAAATGCCAGTGCGATAGTCGGGGCCAGATACAGGCATTGGTGGGCGGCTCCATATGGGTAGGCATGGAACAGGACGGCAATAATGGAGATTGCTATGGCAAACAGGAATAGCGACAGTTGATAATAGCTTTGCAGTCCGATTGTGAAACGTCCTCTGAAGCTATAGGCGAAACGACAGGCATAAATAGTGAGCACGATCACAAACACCCATAAGACTACCTTGCCGAGCATCATGAATTTGACCAGGGAATAGGTGTTTTTAACTAAAAAGGTTGCCAACGAATTCAGATCGGAGAGGTTGCCGCTGTAAAAATACTCACTAAGATGGTTGTTGGCATTTGCCTGCCACTGGAAGCGAAGTGTGAGGATGATTGAGATGACACTGCTTGTAGCCATTACGATGCCTGACTTTACGATATCGCCGATAAACGGTCTGCGTTGCAGCAGGCCGGCGAGTGCCAAAGTCCCGATAACGGCAAATCCGAACAGGATCAGACCGTACTGAATCAGCGGAGCGGCGAATAACGATGTATATAGAATTTTGCGCTTCCCGCTTTCGCTATTGAGGAAGTCAAAGAGTCCGAAGATCATCAGTGATGCCAGTAGCACAGATAGTGAATACTCCCTGGCTTCCTGCGCCCAGTGAACTTGACTGGTTGACAGGGCAAGCACAGTCGCTGCAAGAAATGCCACGCGCCTGTCCATCCCGACCCTTGGCATGAGTAGCATGACCAGCACGGTGAGCAGGCTGAAAATAGCCGATGGTAATCTTACGCTGGTAGCGGTTCTGTTGAATTTTTGAACTGCATGAAGGATCAGGGGGAAGATAATCGGCGACGTGTTGTGGTGCCGGGTGTTGTCGATGGTCTGCGGGATAGTTCCCTGTGAGTAAATAGCTGCCGCAGCCTCATCTATCCACATGGATCTTTGGGAGAGGTCATGGAATCTCAGCAGGGCGGCTGCCGCTAATAATAGTATCGACAAAAGCACGTAGATGCTGACATTTGGTCCGGGGATTTTAGTCCTCGATGGTTCCGGATAGTCATTTATCATCGTATTTGCGCTTAAAGTCAGGCCTTAGGTTTTTATCAAGCGAATTATAATTTAGGTATGCTTTTAATTTGTCGGTCAAATTTCCCGCAGGAAAGAAAAATTTCAAATCTAAAGGGTAATGGAGGCATATTTCTTGTGGTCACAGCAGGTATTTATTGAAAAATCTGGTAGTCGACGGAAATATGTGACTTCGCGAATTTGAGGCCGGCATTTGTAAATAGTTTACTATCTACCAGGTATCCTCCATAAAATTCACTTTTTCCAAAATCAAGTGCAATGTTACCAGTGTTATTAAAAGCAAATTCATATCCAAGTTCCCTGAGTTCCGGTGCAGATTTGTCGATTTCCCCCATTAAATAGATGATGTCTGGACGTGGGCTAAAGCACGTTCCCGCTTTATCGCTTTCACGTATCAGGTAGCGTAAAACCTCAAGATGTCCCAACTGCTGTTTGCGTGCTGCTGCATCCCTTAGTCGTCGTGTTTCATTGTTCAGGGGTAGGCATTTAGTAATTGTACTGTCTGCCAGACCGACCAGATCAATAAATCGGATTCTGCCAAAATGTTCTTTTGTAACATGGTACATCACAAATCCGGCCTGGTAGCTTGTAATGATTATTGGTCTGTCGCCAACTACGGATTCCAGTTCTCTAATTGTGTTATTTAATGCTTCTACTACAGGAATATCACGAAGATGGTGTGTATTTGCCCTGGAAAACCAGGAGTAGTTATTTGCGCCAGCTATTTTCTGGGTAACATTATTCCTGGTAGCCCATAGGGGTATCGAAGAAGAGTCGTTGGTTACAAAATACCCAAGTCCTGCAAACTGAATGCATAAAAGTATGGGAACGAGAGGTTTATTGATATGGGGTCTTTTATTGCATAGTTCATATAAAAATATACCAGCCATCAGCGACATTATTGGAATGATCGGCATAATAAAACGAAATGCTTCCATCCAATCAGGTCCGGACAGTAAGATAAAAACAAGTTGAGATAGTATGAGTGAAATCAGAATGTCACTGGGTATCAGTCTGTTCTCATTTCTTCTTTTTAAGATACCGAATACGATGCTAAGTAAAGCAATTACAGAGCCTGTGAAAATCAGATTCTGAATGAGAAATTCAATAATATATCGACTGCCCGGTACTATCGGTATGCCGGAGTGTAGGCCGGGAAATATCCCTGATATTTTTGATAAAACAGGCTGTGGAAATATATTGCCAAAGTAGGTATAGCGAAATGTTAATAATGGAGCAAATGCAGCACAGTTAATCAGCAGTACATATGCCGAAAATATTGTAAACTCAGATTGAGTTGCTGTCTTAATGAGTGATGAGTTTCTGTTCCTCTGGTGAATTTCTCGCGCCATCTTGAGTAGCCAGAATAAGCAGATTGTTAACCCGATAACAAAGAAAGCTTCAGGTCTCAAGAGTTGCAGGGTGAGTATTACTGGGAAGAGGTACAAATATTCAAAAATTCCGGATTTATTCGTGGTTATTTTCAGGATAAAAAGGCAGAAAAAGGTCAGGGAGAGCGAATAAAAGGATGTTTCCAGTCCTGAAAATGACCAATATATAAAGGGAAAGGATGTCGCGGTTATCAGAAGCGCGTAATTAACTGCTCTTTTTTTAATAAATAATTTAAATTTGTTAAGCAGGATAAGTAGCATGATTCCGGAAATAACTGCCAGGGGTACTGCGATGTCCTGTACAGGAAGCCGCGTAATTGCGCTTGCTATTGTCATAAGAGCAATAAATCCAAGGCTTGATCCTTGTTCCAGGCGCTCCCCGCTGTAACTAAGGATGTCGCCAAACTCCAGGATTGTATTAACACTCCAGAACGCAATATGGTCGTCATCTCGGCCGGCCGAAGGAAAAAATATCACCCCAAGGACGATGAACAAGAGTATGCATATTATCAATAATCTGTTTTGGTGAATTGAATTCAACATCTATATCCAGCTGTGTTTTGGTAAGGTTTTGGCTGTTATGTGAACTGTATTACCTGCTAGCCAACATCTGAAGGTGTTTTCTGCTTTCGGTTGTGTTTGAGTGTTACGCACTCTACTATCCCAAATGCTTAGTACTATTAATGAGGATACTCATTTAATGAGGATACTAATTTGTTATCATGATTACCAAGGGATATTCAGGTATCTCAAGGTTTATGTTCAAGATAATCTTTAAACTCCAATTATAATGCGTTCGCATCGGTGTGTTGCTGGTTCATGAGATATTGTAGCGGAGGATTATATGGTTGTGCCGGTTATGCCTGCCAATAATCAGAAGATATATTATGACCTTGAAAACTCCTGTATCGGTCGTGGTCTGGTCAGTGGTTACAGGTATGTATCTCATCAGCTTAACGTTTTGGCTGCCGGGTATATTGTTGTCCTTCGATGGTTCAAGTTTATTTTTCCGGGCCAGTATTTGTATGATGCTGATCGGCTCTGCAGGTTTATTGATGGGGTACGGTTTTCCGACTGAAATGCGTTTGGTAACTTCAGCCCATGACCGCCAAAAGTCATGGTTCTGGGGCATTAATGGGGCCAGCGGAGTGTTGGCTTCCGCTCTGGCGGTGGCCTGTAGCATCGCCTACGGTATAGATATGACGCTTATTCTTGGTGCGCTTTGCTATCTACTGTTAATTCCAGCTGCTTTGGCACTAGCTGCCGCAACTCGTGAGATAAAATAGAGTATGCGCGAACTTGATTTTGCCATTATTGTACCAATGGCTAATGAACAGGAGACATTTGGGCGGTTTATTGAAGGTTTGCAGAGTGTCCTTGATTCTCAGGATGCGGGGCATGTGTATATTGTAATCGATAAGATATCTAATGATGAGACGCTGGCGCTCTCAAGGCGGCTATCCAGCGAGGATAATAGATTTTCAACGATATGGGCACCAGGGAATAAGAATGTTGTTGATGCTTATGTCAGGGGTTTTAGAGAGGCATATGACGGTGGGCATGAGGTTATTATTGAAATGGATGGCGGTTTATCCCATGATCCCGCTGAGATTCCTAACTTTCTGAAAGCCTTTTCGCAGGGCAGTCAATGTGTATTTGGAAGTCGCTATGTATCTGGAGGAAAGAATGTTAGTCCCCCGGTGAAGCGTGCCTTCTTGTCTGCCTCGGGCACATTGCTGTCAAATCTTCTTTTAGGGACAAAACTTGAGGATATGACCTCCGGTTTCGAGGCTTTCGATAGGGAAATTGTTGCAAAGATTCTGGCTTATCCGCTGAAATCCCGGGCGCACTTTTTTCAAACAGAGATACGTTATCTTCTGCGTTACTGTCGATATAAGGAAATTCCGATTGTTTACAAGTCGCCGTCACATAGTATTTCGGGTAAAGCTATTATAAATTCCATATATTGTCTTTGTTACTATTTTCTTTTACGGATCATTGGGCAGTCGCCTAATTTATGAGTGGCTGTTCCCGGAATTTTATTATTTTATTGTTCGGCAAATGTGATGAATACAAATAAAATGTTGAAACAAACAGCTATCGTTATTACATCGATTGCATCGCCGACCAAGGCAGTCAGGAAGTATGCTGATCTGGACTCAACGAAGACTATTGTGGTTGGGGATACGAAGACGCCTGATAACTGGCATCTTGAGAATGTCATCTATCTTTCTGTTGAGCAACAGCTGGAATTGTTTAAGGATTTTGGTTCCCGGCTTCCGGTCGCTCATTACAGTAGAAAGAATATTGGTTATCTGGAAGCAATCCGCCGGGGTTATCAGGTTATTGTGGACACAGACGATGACAATATTCCCCTGGAGAATTGGTATATACCGGATCGTGACGGGGTCATTTTGAGTTCGTTGCGGGATCAGGGCTTTATCAACATTTATTCATATTTTACCGATCAACATATATGGCCGCGGGGTCTACCGCTGGATTGTGTGCAATCGGAGCAGGCACGGGCATTCAGAAACCACTTGGAAGAAAAGAATCTTAGCGTGCCAATATGGCAGGGGCTGGCAAATGGTGATGCTGATGTTGATGCAATATATCGGCTGGTCAATGATTCTCCTTGTGTATTCGAGAGCCGGGTTCCGGTCGCCCTGGGTATAGGTACTGTATCGCCATATAATTCCCAAAATACAATTTCATATAAAGAGGCGTTCCCACTTCTATACCTGCCGTCTCATGTCAGCTTTAGATTTACTGATATTCTTCGTGGATTAATAGGCCAGGTGATCCTCTGGGATCATGATTACCGACTTGGATTCTTTAAGGCAACAGTTTTCCAGGAAAGAAACATTCATGATTACTTTAATGACTTTAAGGATGAGATACCGGTCTATCTGAACACAAGGAATGTAATCGAGATTGCACAAGCTACCATTAGTTCGGGTCAGTCGATGCAGCAACAATTGAGTTATATATATCGAGCCTTGGCAAAAGAAAACATAGTTGGGCCGGGTGAAAATGAATTGGTGGATCTATGGCTTAATGAATTAGATAAGCTTGACCTCTAATAATCAGTGATTGTCGATATAACGTTCAGATAGTTCATGTGCAAACGCCATAATAGTACCCTGGGGGCTTTCTCCGATATTGGAAGGCAGGATACTGGCATCCATGATATGCAAGTTTTTGCAGTTTGCCAGTTTTCCCGTTTCGTCAACAAGGTTTCTCCTGTCCCGCGAAGCCATGGGGAGAGAGGACATAACATGAACCGAGACCAGCTCAAAATCCTTTGCACGGGTCCCGGCCAATAACTTTTCTGCTTGCGAGAAGGATGTGACGCAGGGAGTTCCTGCCAGCGGCAGATAGACCTTTTTTGCCTTGGCGGCAAAAAACACTTTTATCGATCTCAGGCAAGCTTCCCTGATCAATTGATCGTCAGACTTATCGAGTGTTGACCAAAGCAGGGGTTGTTGTCCAAGGGAGCTGTTGATTCGCCCCGTGCCCTTCGGTCGAATCATTGCTGTGCATATCGCAAGGTGATCGTATCGGGACAAGACCGACTCAATTTCCTTCGCACTCCGAGTTGAGAATGAAAGAGCTACGTAGGCCGGCTTGATGTTAGCCGCAGTCAACAGCATCCCGTCACGAGCGAACTCCTGCATCTGGGTTGTGAAAATGGTGCCATTCTCTGCTTCGACAGGGGTGGAAAATTCCACAACAAACTTTAGATTGAGATGGAATTGGAAGGCAGCGCCCTTTGAAATTAATTTACTACGCCTTAAAAGGTGCGGGGATTGTATTGCGCCGGCCCCAAGAATGAGATGGTCGCATTTGAAGCGAATAATTCGGTTTCCAGTATTTCCAACTCTTACCAGTATCCCCGTCACTTTGTTGCTTGAGTGCTCAATTTTTAAAGCCTTGCATTCTGAGTACAGCCGGGCTCCATGGGCGATAGCCGTGGGGATGTAAGTCTGATCTACGCTTTGCTTGGCCCCGGTTGGGCATCCTGTGGGGCAGAGATTGGAACTCTTGCAACCGCGAACAGCCCGTGGAACAACCACAGACTTCCATCCCAGCTGCATAGCGCCTTCGTGAAGCCTGATGGAGTCCAGGTTTCCCGAGTTTTCAATAATCTCGGTTGGGGCAACGTAAAGATTTTTCTCTACGGATTCAAAATGTCTTTCCAGGCTGACCTGGCTGAAACTCTGCAGACCATATTCTTGTTCCCATTCATGAAAAATCCAGGATGGTGTCCGCCAAATCAAGCCACCGTTTATGACGGTAGTGCCGCCAATACATCGGCCTTCGGCAAATGCGATTGAGGGCTTGCCCAGGATTGGTGTGATTCCACCGTTTCTGTATAGCTCAGCGGTTTGTCTGCCGATACCTGGGCCAAACGACTCGGTTGGATGGTGTCTGCCTTCCTCGATTACAACAACATCATAACCCTGTCTGGCCAGTTCCAGGCTGGCAACGCTTGCGCCGGCACCAGAACCTACAATCAGGTAATCGCACCTAATATCGTCTGTGATATCTTCAGGACCGTAGACGTGCAAACTCTGAATTCCTCAATATGGATGGTTGTCAAAGTAATGGAGAAGAGCAATAGAGCTAATTAACTTGTTGAATAAACCCCAAAATGGAAGTTTGGAGGCACCACTTATAAATTGTTCGCGCTTAACTTGATCCAGTTTGTCCAGTTTTTTTTGGTGGCGAGCTACACAAAATATTGTTGTAGCCGTTGCAAGTATCAGGACAGGAATTCTATGGAACCAGGCAAGTTCATCTAGAGCAGAGAAAACATTATGATAATCCTGCTCAATGTCGGCGTCCGGCACATTTGCGAGAGAGAAATTTGTTTGATTTAAGATAATGCCACGGACACTTGATTTCCACATGGCAAGCCTACTTATTGAATTTAAATCGTGCAAACTTAAGCATAAGTTTCAGTCTGCCAATTGATAGTGTTTGATCGAGGGCGTGCAACAGAAGTTCAATATCCTTCTCTTCTGCAATCAATGCAGGAGAAAGAATCAGCGGGATTTCCCGGTTGACACCATAGAATGTCAGTATCGAATGTTCATTATATAGCTCTGAAATCACTGCAGCCGTCAGTAACTTGGCCAGAAAACGATCATCATTAAAAAGCTCTATCGGTACAAAAGACAAAGCCTTTCTAAGGCCCGGGATTAGTGAGTCATTTAAAATTATGCCATTCAGAGCGCCGCTACCGCGAACTTCGGATATGAATTCGGGATATTTTTCTTGTAGCTTTTGTAAGCCTCCGTTCAATTGGTTGAATATTCTCTTTGATCGGCCTACATAGTCATCTTCAACCGTTATATTGATGGCTTCAATAGCGGTAATAGTTTCTTCTCCAAAGCCATTGTAAGTGGTTGAATGGATAATTGAATGATGGAGGCTGCCATACGCTTTCAGAAAAAAAGGTTTTCTGGTTGTGTAACCGGAAATGGATGCCTTCCCCCCACCCATCGACTTGGCCATGGTCACAATATCCGGTACTACCTGATGACCCATAAAATGAAAAAGCTCCCCTGTTTTTGCCCAACAGGAATATACTTCATCAAAAATCAGTACAATATTATTCTCAGTACAAATATCTCTTAATTCTCTCAGGAAATCAGTGGTGCATCCGCGTAGAGTAGTGGCATTGAATGGTTCCAGAATAATAGCGTAGATATCCGATTTACCGGAGGCTGATCGATAATTATCAATCGCATCTTTGACACTATCAATAGAACCGTAAGTAAAGCTCCCTATGCCTGGAATTGTTGGAAAATCAAAAGTAAGTTCTGACGACCCGGTTAGCCCGGCAGATCCAAGCAGTTTGCCGTGAAATGAAATATCAGCGTGCAAGATATGCTTTCTTTTGCCGCCATGATATTTGTAAGCTAATTTGACAGCTCCCTCTACCGCCTCAGCGCCTGAATTGCAAAAATAACTTATATCAAGATCTTCTGGAAGAAGTTGGGCGATATTGTGGCTGAGGGCGGCTACATATGGGGACAGGAAGTTTTTGTGAACTTCCATACGATTTTGTTCCTGGAACTTTTTTCTCGCCTGGAGAATTCGTGGATGGTTGTGCCCATGGTTAAGCACTCCAATTCCGCCCGTAAAGTCCAGGATCTCTCGACCGTTGGCCGTCATGATTCGCAATCCGGAGGCAGATTTTGCAAGTATTCTGCCGAAGCCAAATGATCCAATCAGATCGACTTGTCCAGGATTAACGTAATTCCTGTACAGATCTTGAACAGTATCGATATCCAGGCTCAGGCAGTCTTCCCACCCATATAGCTTCTGGCCAGTTACATTCACGTCGCAGATCCTTCATTTCTGGGTGTAATGGGGTGTGAGAACCAAACTCTTCCTCGATGTTCATGCAGCGAATCGAATCCACATTTTCGGTAAAATTGATTGAGATTTTCCATGGCTGCAAAGGTTTTGAGAACGCATCGACCAAATCCAAGTTGCTGCCCTTGGCGAAGAAATTTCTCTATTAACCTGGCTCCGATACCTGTTCCCTGGTAGCCCTTGGCTACACAGAGGTAAAGTAATTCAAGATCGTCATCCAGGGGATTGAAAGCATCGACACCGAACATCAATTGCCCGACATCAAAAAAATAGTTCAGCTTGCTAATATCACGCAGGCAAGCTGTAGTAGAGTATATTGCCAAAGTCATAAAGTGCATTTTGATGAAATTTGGGTAGTATCCACCTGCCTTGGCACCTAGTGCAAAACCAGCTATTTGACCGCCTTGTTTGGCCACATAGCCAATATGAGGATGAATGCCCAGAAAATGGGGCAGGAAATGCTTGCGTAGAAATCCGGACCCCATAAGTGAGCAGAAATCCTCAGGCAGTCGATCCATAAAAAGTTCGGCAACTTCGTCAATTGCCGTGTGATCGAAAACCTCGATTGTTTCTGTTGTGGCCTGCACTTGATCCTCCGATTTACCGAGCAGAAAGTATTTAGATTTCCCGTGGTAAGGTCAAGACGAGTCTGTAATCGGGCAATATATATCGAAAGTTGTGGGTACGTGTCGGAAAATTACGGTTCAATACGATTGCACCAATCTCGGTAGACGGCTTCCAGTGTTTGACGTATCGAATATTTTTGTTGCCATCCAAGATTTTTTAATTTTTGGTTATCACCAAGAAGCAAAGGTTCATCAGAATGGCGAATCAAGTCAGGGTCCTCTATCACTTTTACATCCACTCCGGATATTTCAATTAACATATTCAGGATCTCGGAAATTTTAAACGCAGTGCCGGTGCAAATATTGATCGGCTCTCCAGGTGTTCCTTTTTCCAGCATAAGCATCATCCCGGTCACACCATCGCGGACATCAATAAAATCTCTCGCGGATTCCAGATTACCAACATGAACAACTGGTTCAAGTCTTCCCCTGGCTATTAAAGCCAGTTGACGGGCAAAGTTTTGAATCGCAGTTGCCGGTGGGTGACCGGTGCCAACATGAATAAACAGGCGGGGAAGAAAGATTTGCTGAGAATAATTGGAGAAGTATTGGTAGCCCAGATTTTCGGTTGCGACCTTTGATACCCCGTAGGGGGTAACAGGTTTTAGCAATCTTTCTTCAACCAAGGGGCAATCAGAGGGGCTGATATCACCATATTCAGCGCTACTGCAGGCCATGATCACTTTAGCCTGCGGCGCGAATTGCTGGCAGGTCCGAAGCACGTTCACGGTGCCCTGATAGTTTGCAAAATGAGTTGTTTCCTCGGTTTCCCATGAGAGTCCGTTAAATGCCTGTGCCGCCATATGGATGACTAAATCGGGTTCGATCTGTTGAAATACGTGCTCCAACGCACCTCTGTCCAGGATATCGTAGCGGAGAATATTGGCATCCGGTTCAGCGGCCATCCTGCTGGATGCGCTGTTTCGAGCAATGCCAAAGGTTGGCCAGTTTCTCTTCCTTGTTTCATGGGCAAAATGTGAACCGATCATGCCCGTGATTCCAGTAATCAGTGTTTTCAAAATTAATCTCGTTTTAGTGCAAAAATTATTCCAGTCGGGCAAAATTTCGATATCAATGTCTTGTCCGCGAAAAAAGGTATGACTTCATCAGTACAATGGTGGCCAATACACAATATTTAAGTGCCATTTCTATGGTTGCCTTCCTGATAAATAATCCCGGTAAACACGCAAATGTATTACAGCGTAGTCTCGTAGATGATAAAACCTGATAGTTCTGATATTAAGCTCTCTGTATTGGTTACAGTATACTCTGAAACGTTTTCAGTCGTGGAAACAATTAATAGGGTGCGTGCAAAAAACCGACAATATATCCATGAAATTATTCTGGTTGTAGCGCCTAAATCTTCAGATGAATGTATGGAAATATGTGAAAAATTGGCTGTGGAAAATGACGATATACGACTTCATCTGCAAAAGAATAATCCTGGTGTTGGTTGGGCAATCCGTGAAGGAATGGAATTGGCTCAGGGAGATTATATTGCTCTTTTATCAGCAGATCTGGAAACGGAGCCGGAAGCAGTTGACCGAATGGTCAGAAAATTCGAAGAAACAGGCTGCGATTTGGTTATTGGGAATCGCTGGATGAAGGGGGGTGGTTTTACGAACTATGACCCTTTTAAATTTATCTTGAATTGGAGTTTTCAGCTATTTTTTAGAATCTTGTATAATACTAAAATAGGTGATCTGACCTATGGTATGAAAATAATGCGTAAAGAGATGGTCGACGCTATAACATGGACAGGCACTCTTCATGAAATATTTATTGAAACAACAGTCAGGCCGATCAAGCTTAATTACCATGTGGAACAGGTGCCAACGGTATGGATAGGCCGTTTAGAAGGGGAAAGTAAAAATTCATTTTCTGGAAATTTCCGCTACGTAAAACTTGCTTTTGATGTTCTGTTTAACCGTTAACCTGAATTTAACTAGAAGTTCTTCCCACCTTCCAGCGTCAAATGATATCCTTTTCCAAGTTCCCCATCCTGCGGTTCTATCTAATTGAAACTCTGCTCGCATGAAATTAGTTGAAGTAAGGAAAAGACTCGGCCATTTTCTCAGGTCCCTATTAATGGTGCTGATTTCAATTAGCCTTTGTTTGTTGATTGTCGAAGTTTCCCTCAGGTTTTATTTTGAGCGGAATATCAGTTTTGATATTGAAATGAGTCGATACACAAACCTTGGTAAGAAAGCGTCTTCAAACCCGCGAATCGGGCACATACATAAGAGTAATATTTCTGAGCGTTTGATGGGGGTGCAGGTAGAAACAAATTCTGACGGATTGCGTGATCGGGAATACCCTGTTGAGAGAACCGATAGTTACAGGATTATCTTTCTCGGTGATTCGTTGACTTTTGGTTGGGGCGCCAAGCGTGAAGAAACATTTGAGTATCTGTTGGAAGAACGATTGAGTAAAACACACAACGCTGAGATACTTAATTTTGGAATTGGAAATTACAATACGGTGCAGCAGGTAAATCTGTTCCGGGAAAAAGGACTGAAATACAAACCTGATCAGGTATCCATGTTCTTTTTTATTAATGATGCAGAATTGCTTAAAAAGCCATCTTCTCTGGAGTTTCTGTCCCAATCACAACTGGTTACATTTTACTGGTCGAGGCTCAGAGGTCTCTTCACGAACAACAGTTCCGAGTCCGGGTATTTGGATTACTATACTCAGCTGTATTTGGATAGTTCGCAGGGGTGGCAAGAAGCGAGAACCGCCCTGCTGCAAATGAAGAAATTAGCTCTGGAGAACGATATTGCTTTCCAGGTTATTTTGTTGCCCGAGCTGCATGAGCTGGTTAATTATCCTTTTAAAGATATATATGACTTGGTGGAAAGCTTCCTAAAGGAAAATGATATTGATGTGTTAAATACTACACCTGCGTTCAAGAATGAGGTTGAGCCGATGAAATTATGGGTGGCAAGAGATGACGCTCATCCAAATGCAAGGGCGCACAGAATAATTGCGAATTCTTCAATAGAATTTATCGCGAGAAGAATCGGAGAATAGAAAGTGGAATTCTTGCGCAGGTATAAATATTATATTTTGGTGCCGGCTATTTTGTTTATTATTTTAACTCTATTGATGTTCTTTTTTACCGGATCTGACGAGGGGGATCCTTTCGTCTATCAGTTCTTTTGATGTTCCGCCAGAAATCGGTAACGTTTTACGAACTCGCGAGATGCGTTTCAGTTTTGCGCCAATTGCTGTGTTGTCAGGGCACTCAGAGGAACAGCGCAGTACTTGTAACCGGTTTTCGAAGTATTAATAGGATTAACTGCCCAGGAATGATCGCATGCGGTCAATAAGCCTGGGTCGCGCTATATATCGAAAGACATCTCAATGAGTGCTGTGAGCAGGGGCCAAGGGCCGACCGCAAATGTATTTAGCTGGGAGGTTCTGGCAGTTGGAGTTATTTTCCTGTTGTCCGGAGCAACGGCGCTGGTCTATCAGGTTGCCTGGATGCGAATGCTGTCACTTTTCTTTGGCAGTGATGTCTACGCGGCTGCGATCACATTGAGCGTCTTTATGGGTGGGCTTTCACTTGGGAGTTGGCTGGCCGGGCGGTTTGGCGATGAGTTCGGTCGACCGCTGCTCATTTATGGCTTCCTGGAAATTGGAATTGCTGCCTATGCACTCGTGTTTCCCATCCTGTTGGCTTCCTTTGAAGTCGCCTACCAGTCCATATATCGGGAAAATTTTGAGATGCTGCCCTGGCTGTACCAGGGCGCCCGCTTTTCTATTGCCGCCCTGACAATGCTGATTCCGACCATGTTGATGGGCGCAACTCTGCCACTCATAATCCGTCAATTCGCGGTGCAAGCCCCTGAACTAGGCAAGCACGTAGGTTTTTTCTATTCAGTGAATACAGTCGGCGCCTTATTCGGCACTGCCATTGGTGGGTTTATTCTGATTCCGACATTTGGTGTCAACGGTTCTATCACTATAGCCCTAACGGTTAATTTTATTATCGGGTTGGGCGCCATTGGCATCATTTTTCGTGGTCGATCCCAGGGGTGCTTGCCACAGGCTGCTCTCCGTGCATCGATCCGGGCTCCTCAAAGCAAGAAGCGGCAGGCTGTACTATTGGCGATCGCGATTTCCGGTATGGCGGCTTTAGCGCTTGAAGTCGTCTGGATGAGAATTCTCGTTCAATCGTTCAGTAGCACGGTATACGCCTTCTCCATCATGTTGACTTGCTTCCTGTTCGGTATTTTCTTTGGTAGCTACAAGGTTTCGCGGGTCATCGACCAGCACGACGACCCGGTAAGGTTTTTTGCAAGCTTGGAATTCTGGCTTGGTGGGACCGTAGCGCTATTAGGTGTTTTATCCTTCGTCGTGCCCTTTGTTTTTGGTACGCTCGTCTGGGGTCTAACAAATGTGACAGGTGGTGCATTTGGGGTGTCGAGTATAATTGCTCAGTTCATCGTTGCCAGTATTCTTATAATAGGTCCGACAATAATGTTAGGGGCCACGTTTCCCATTGCCGTGAAAATATATACCCATGATATTGAAGCGCGTGCGTTAGGAACCGGCAGTATTTATGCAGCCAATACGGCTGGTGCTGTAGTCGGTGCGTTAGCTGGTGGGTTTCTTCTGTTACCGATATTCGGAGCCCGTGGAAGTCTTATAGTTATTGCAGCATGTTTTTCTATCGCAGGATTCATTTTAATTCGCAGCAAGGGGCAGGATCAGCTAAGGCATTTCCTGGTTGAGCCTGGATTTGTGCTTGCCTTGGGCCTTCTGGTTATATCGGCTGTCGCTATTGTTCTGTTACCGAAACAGACAGTATTGAATTTTAATCAACAGCAATCCACGCAACCCAACGTGATATACCATGGAGAAGGGGTTTCGCATACGGTAGATCTGATTCGCAGCGAAAACGGCAACACAATTATGATGATTAACGGCAATATCGAAGCAGATACGACGATGTTGCAGCGACGCCATTTTATCCTCAAAGGGCATCTACCTCTTTTGCTGCACCCCGAGCCGACGGATATTGCGATTGTCGGGCTTGGTCTGGGCATTACACTCGGTGCATCGGAGCGGCACCCAACAGTAGAGAATATCAGGCTTGTAGAGCTGAGCCCGCACATCGTCGAGGCTCATTCATATATTGCCGATGTAACGGGCGATGTTCTTGCCAGTTCGAAAATTAATCTCAGGATTGATGATGGGCGTAATTTTATGGCCATGTCCGATGAGAGTTTCGATATGATTACAGCCGACCCGATACATCCGCGGATTACCGGTGTTGGTTATTTGTATACGAAAGAGTATTACGAACAAATCCGCAATCGACTTCGGCCTGGTGGGATCGTCACGCAGTGGATGCCGATGTACCGTGTCTCAAAAGAGTCCTTTGACGTTGCATTTCGAACTTTTATTTCAGTTTTTCCCAACACATCATTTTGGTATGTGCGTGGTCATGGTCTGTTTGTTGCGACCGTTGATGAATTCTCAATTGATTACAAAATACTTGCCGAACGCTTTGACGAGCCAGCGGTGCGCACCGACATGGCGTCTATTGGGATTCATTCTGCTGAACAGTTCCTCGGCCACCTTTTGATGGATGCGGGTCACATAAAGGAGTACCTGCTTCGCTACGACTCGAATATAATTAACACTGATGATAATGCCTACCTGGAATACCGTACACCTTTCGAGTTTACCGAAAAGACCGAAAGTATCGTAAGAGACCTCATTCCATTTTCCGGCTGGGATATAAATGCACTTATGCCGGGCTCACCATTGGGTGCAAGAAAAAAGGTGCGTGAATATTACGAGGGCCGGCGAGCTGTGATCGTGTCAGAATTATCGGGCCCGATTGAGTGACGGATGATGCGATGACAGACCGAAAATGTGTCATTTTGCTTTTCCTGCTCGTCAGTGTGGCCTTTATGATTCGCTTCAAGGGCATATGGTTTGGTTATCCGTTGCCTGTTCATCCTGATGAACCTGTGTTGGTAGACATCGCGCTACGCATGGTAAACACAGGAGATTTGAATCCGAATTTTTTCAGGTACCCAACCTTAAATATATATATTCAGGCATTTATTTTTAAAATCATGCAGATATTTGGAGTTCTGTTTCTTGATAAATCTCCAGTAGATATCCCGCTAATCTGGTATTACCTGGTCGGCAGGTCATTCAATGTTTTGATGTCGGTTGTGACGATAATTATCACCTATGCTATCGGAAAGCAGTTGTTTTCTTCTGTCGCGGGTCTTCTTGCTGCTTTTTTCATGACCTTCTCTTTTCTTCATATTGAAAATTCATTTTTGATAACGACGGATACTTCTGTCGCGTTCTGGGCCTCGCTTGTAGCATTAATGGCCGTGTTAATATTTTCGAACGGAAAGAAGGCGAGATACTATCTTCTTGGAGGTGTCTTTACAGGTTTGGCGGTCAACTCAAAATACACCGCATTTGTTTCCGTGGCACCACTGTTGCTTGCTCACTACCTGCAAAGTCGTGACAGTAACGGTTGGGTCGATAAGAACATCATCATGTGCCTTGTTGCCGTCCCCATTGCGTTTTTTGTTACCAGCCCATATGTGATCCTGAATTTTGACAGGTTTATGGCTGACATTATTTATGAGGCGAGGCACTACGTCAGTGGGCACCCCGGGGCAGAATCCCACACCTCTACGTCATACTATCTTTACGGAAAGTACCTGGTCACAAAAGGTTACGGGGTATTTCCGATGATCTTTGCCGGCTTTGGGCTTGCCTGGTTATTGAGGAAAGCGCCGTGGAAGGCCGCAATGATTGTCGCAATTCCGTTGCTCATTTTTTTGTTCGTGGGCAGATACAAAGTTTTCTTTCCGCGAAATCTAGTGGTGGCTATACCGTTCCTTTCCCTGTTAAGCGGAGCTTTTTTGTTATTTGTATATAAAGTATCGGTGGAAAAGCTGCATTTTATTTCAATGCCGGTTCGTGCGGTGGCTGTAAGCCTGGTTTTGGTTGCGGTGCTTGCCGGCAGTGTTTGGCAGCAAACCGTTTTTGCGTTAAATCACATTGAGACAATTACCCTTCCCGATACAAGATGGGCGAGTCTGAAGTGGATAGAAAAAAATCTTCCTGCCGGCTCCAGAATTGGCCGTGAACACTACACGCCACCGGTTGAAAAGTTTACCAATAAGTTTGATGCTGCTTATCTTGGTTTTATTGTTGTCGTGAACAACCCGCAGGCGATAAAGGATTTTGACTATATGATAGTCAGCTCCGGTGACTATGGGCGCTACCTGTGGCAGCAAGATGTGTACCCTAAAGAGTTTCAGGCTTATCTTGATTTCTTTGCAAGCCATGAGCTTGTCAAAGAGTTTGTTCCGGATCATGAAAAACTGGAAGGGCCTAGAATCAGCATCTATAAGATTCGGCATTGACGGGGTCAGGAGTGCTATGGCACCAGGTCATTGGCAATCAGCGCCTTGTATAGCGTGTCGGCGATAACTTTGTACCCGGCCGGTGTGTGGTGGCGGTCGCGAGCCCAGTACAGAGGTGAGGTCGTAGTTTCGTTAGCCGTCAGCAGCGCCGGTGTAACGTCTGCAAATATCACGTCATTTCGTGCGGTCCAGGCGCGTAATCGCTGTGCGGGGTAGTGACGCTCTTCGCCGCGTTCAAACAACGTGAAATCGGGGATATAGAGAATGACCAGTCTCGCTCCAATCGTATTGGCGATTTCGGAGATCTTCGAAAACTCAGCCTCGATCTCCTGCCATTGTTTTTCATACATTCCATCGGGCTTATAGATTTCGTCCCAGTTTGTGGGTCGGGTGATCTTGTACTTGATGTAGCGGTCCAGAACGAAACGCGCGAGCTGTGAGTGCCTGTATAGCAGCAAGCCGACGCGACCTATCTCGGGGACTTCTCCGGATTCTGAGTTCTCTGTCTCTTGAATAGTGATCGCACTCAGACCCTGAAGGGTATCTACCACGTCACTGCTGCCAAAGCCGACCGTGATTACGTCCGGTTCATAACGGATCCCGTAATGTTCGAGCAGCATCCGCTCGGGTTCGGGGTAGTATCTTGGGATACCGGCCTTTATCACCTCTATGCCGGGATGATCGCCAGCCCGTTCATTGAGCATCCGTTCCACGCGTCGCAGGTAAGAGTCTTCGAGCGACGCCGCTCCACCATAGGTAGTGCTGTCACCGAGGCCAAGGATCCTGTAGATGCCCTCGGGTTTCTTGTAGGGGCGTTCGAAATCTCTGAGCCCGACAGAATTGATTTCGACATGGTAGTCAAATTCGTCATATCTGGAGCGTCCGGAAATTACCGAATTGGGGCGAGGCATGAACGGCAGGTAAGGGTCTGGAACCATGTTTCCATATCGGTTTGTCAGTGGTGGCGCCAGTTTCATAATGCGCACCGAGGCTTCGGACAGAACCAGGAGTATCACGCCAACAACGGCGAGATAAATGATAAAAAATAAGGGCTGTTTGAAGGTTCTTCCCATATATGAAGAATATGCAATTCAATCTCGCCCGTCGAGGGGGGGGGAGTTTATTGACCGGGGATGACCTGGTTTGCTTATACATAATCGCAATATCTGCATGCCGTTTTTCTGTAAAACGCTGTTCGTCGCTCAGATGAGTTTGTTTGATTGTATTTAGTGGCTTCAATGGGCAATAATTGATAATTCACAAAGACTTATTGTTGTCAAACGTGTCGGTAGACATATCTCAAACAGGTTGAGAAGCCCTCCAAGCGTTGCCCGCCCGAAAGAGCTACACAGACCGATGTTTAACTTGGACGGACTCGATGCCAAATAATCAAGAGCAAGAAACCCGGGAGCTGCCAAAGGGCAGTCTTCAGGTGTCCATTGTTATACCTGTTTACAATGAGGAGGATATCCTCAGACGATCGGTTTGCGACCTTGTTAATGGCTGTGATGCCCATGATATCCCTTACGAACTGGTGCTGTGTGAGAATGGCAGCACGGATCGTACTGTTGAGATTGCCGAAAAACTCTGCGAGGAACTGGCGCCAGTTCGCTTGTTGCGTTATCCGGAGCCAAATTATGGTGGTGCGCTCAATGCTGGTATTCAGAGTGCTCGCGGAGAAAATATAATTTGTTTTGAGATTGATTTCTACGATATCCCGTTCTTCGAGATCAGCAACGTGATGCTAAAGAAATATGATGCGGTCATCGGCTCGAAGCGTTCCCCTGGTGCCCGTGACCGACGGCCCTGGATTCGCCGCCTCATTACTTGGGGATTTAATACGTTTCTGCGTATCTTTTACGGGTTTAAAGGCACCGATACCCACGGTATCAAGGCATTTCGCGCCGCGCCGGCCAAGCGCATCGCCGCCGGTTGTCAGACCGGGCGTGATATCTTTACCACCGAACTGGTTATTCGTATGGAACGCGCCGATCTTCGTATGTGCGAAATCCCGCTCGAGATTGTGGAAATTCGCCCTGCACCCATTAACATTATGAAGCGCGTACCAGGTACCCTGAAAAACCTCTGGCGCCTTTGGAAGGCCACGCGCAATACCGGGAGATCCGAGTATGCCCTTGATCGTATAAACAGGCCGAAAGAGTTCGTTGATGAGCGCACTGACGAAAAGACCGATGCGGCAGAGTGACTGAGCAAGGGAAACCCCTGGTGGAGAAGACTGTCTCTGAGTCAGTCAACGCCCTGACAGTGGATGTCGAGGATTGGTACCACTCTATCCTGGCAATCGACCCGGTTGACTGGCCCAGGTATGAAGATCGAGTGGAGTTGGCTACAGAGCAGCTGCTTACCTGCCTGGCCGACTGTGGTGCACGGGCGACATTTTTTGTACTCGGCCACGTCGCCGAGAGGCATCCTGATCTGGTGCCAAGGATTGCTGCAGCCGGCCATGAGATCGCGTGCCATGGTTATGCTCATCGGCTGGTTTATACGCTCACGCCTGATGAGTTCCGCGCCGATCTCTGTCGTTCATTGGAAATCCTGCGTTCCCAGACAGATTGTCCGATCCGTGGCTATCGTGCCGCATATTGGTCTGTCACCCGCCGCTGTTCCTGGGCGCTGGATATCATTGCGGAGGAAGGTCTGGGCTATGATTCCAGTATCTACCCGACGACAACGAGCCTCTACGGTATTCCAGAGGCGCCGACTGAGCCATATCTCCTGGTCACGCCCAAGGGCCATCAAATATTGGAGTTTCCACCCTCAGTACTTAGTTTCCCTGTCCGCAATCTCCCTTTTGCGGGCGGTATATATCTCCGCTTGCTTCCGTATTTCTTCGTCCGTCATGCCATGCGGCACTTCACGCGGAGAGGTCGACCAGCGCTGGTTTACATCCATCCGCCCGAGTTCGATCCGGGCAAGCCACGGTTGCCTATGACATTCAGCCAGCGAGTTTTGCATTACGCGCACCTCGATGCATTCCGGCGCAAGGTGCCAGTCCTGCTCAAGGATTTTGCTTTCAGGCCGGTTGGTGAGATTCTGGACAGCCTGGTTGAAAAGGATCGGTTACGGCAGTGGAAGCTGGAACGTACGCCGTAAGCACGAGGTCAGGCCGCTGCTGGTCAATGTTGGAAACAGAACCTGTTTTTCTGCGCTTGTTGACGTATTCGGAGCGGCTGGGTAATTTGTTTTGGATGGTGTTGATCATGAATGAGGCGGTTTGATGGATGTAATTATCGGTGCGGGAGTAACAGGGTTAAGTTATGCCAATTTCTGTTCCCATGATTATCTCGTCATTGAGGCGGAAGATGAAATCGGTGGTTATTGTCGAACCATAAGGCAAGATGGCTTTGTCTGGGATTATTCAGGCCATTTCTTTCATTTCCAGGATGACAATATCCACAGCTGGATCATGGAAAGGATGGATGAACAGCGCCTGGTCACAGTAAAGAAACGAACGCAGATTTATTACGAAGGTCGCTATATTGATTTTCCATTTCAGAAAAACATTCACCAGCTGGAAAAATCTGAATTTATTGACTGTTTGTATGATCTGTATTTTCGAGACCAAACAAATGAATTTACTTTCAAACAGATGCTGGTTGGGCAATTCGGTATATCGATTTGTGAGAAATTTCTTTTTCCTTACAATGAAAAATTATATGCCTGCGATCTTGATCAGCTGGATCGCAACGCGATGGGACGTTTTTTTCCTCATGCCGATATGGATTCAATTATCCGCAACATGAAGGAGTCGGATGAAAGTTCTTATAACAGCACTTTTTCTTATGCAGAAGATGGTGCGCAGGCCTATGTTGATGCCCTGGCAAAAGGGGTAAAAGCAGAGAATATACGTACTGGTGAGAAGGTCTGTGAAATTGATATTCAGACCAGGGCGGTGGTGACAGAGACAGGCACCTATGAATACGATAATTTGATCAGCACAACACCGCTTCCTCGCCTTTTAGGGCTTGTCGGGAATACTGAAAATATTCAACACTATGCGTATAACAAGGTGGTGGTTCTTAATTTGGGGTTTGATGGCCCTGCCAATAATGAAAATCACTGGATCTATTTTCCAGGCAAAGACTTATGCTTCTATCGCGTAGGTTTTTATTCAAATATATTACCGAGTGAAAGAATGAGCATGTATGTAGAGCTTGGGCTTGGTGCCGGGGAACAATGTAAGGAAAGTGACTATTATTTGGAGCAAGTGATGGCTGACCTCAAGAGGGTAGGGCTGGTTAGTTCCCAGAAATTGATTTCGTGGAACCTGGTAGTGATGGATCCGGCTTATGTGCATGTTAATGAGGAATGCGAGCGTGCCAAGAAGGCTCACCTGGCCGATCTAAAGGCTGACTCAATATATTCGATTGGACGCTATGGTGGATGGCGGTATTGTTCGATTGAGGACAACATCATTGAAGCCAGGCAATTAGCACATGATTTGGATTGAATGAGTCACACGCGTTTGCCGTTAATCTCCATAGTGTTGCCCGTCTATAACGGGGCAAATACAATCGCAGGCACTGTAGAGAGCGTACTTGACCAGCTTTTTGCAGATTTCGAGCTTCTTGTTATCAATGATGGCTCGACGGATGCAACACTGGACGTTCTTGGGAAAGTTGACGACCCCCGTGTCAGTATTCACTCATTCGAGAACCGTGGATTGTCCGCAAGTCGCAATCGTGGGATAAGGCTGGCAGGCGGCAAGTATGTGTCATTCATCGATGCCGATGACCTGTGGACGACTGATAAGCTACGTAAGCAACTGCAGGCCCTGGTATCAAATCCGGATGCCGGTATGGTCTACAGCCTGACCGACTGTATTGATGAACATGGTAATTACCTGGGGCCCGGTAGCCATGTTGTCCACTTTGGTCATGTCTATGAGCAGTTGCTGGTCAGAAATTTTGTGGAGAGCGGCTCAAATCCATTGATCCCGCTTAGTATCCTGGACAAAGTCGGTGTATTTGATGAGAGTTTGAATGCTGCCGAGGATTGGGATTTCTTCTTGCGGATTTGTCACGACTATCCGGTTGTTTGCGTGCCGGAGGCGCAAATTTTATACCGAATCCACAGTCATACAATGTCATCCAATATTGAACGGCAGGAGCTCGCCTGTAAGCAGGTCTTCGAAGAGGCATTAGAGCGTCTTCCCCGTGGCGCTGAACGAGACCGTGTTGATCGGGAGGGTCGTGCTAATTTGAACCGATATTTTGCGCGCCGGGTAATCACCACCGCATCAGGTCAGCGGGCTGTTCTACCGGCGTTTGGATATATTGGTCGATGGATTTCAATGGCCACGGATCGTATCAGCATTTTCTGGAAGGTGATTTCGCAACTCTTCCAGGTGATTGTTCTTGCCATTCTGCCGCACTCGGTCGCGCGACCGTTACTGGTCAGTATCGAAAAAATTGTCAGGAATGTTCGAAAACTTCGTCGGGCCGCTAAGTGGATATCGCACAGGCTGAGAATCAGCCCGGTCTGGTGGGCAAATTTTGGCCCGGTTTCGAAAAAGATCGGAACACTGATCGAGCCCGCAGGCAAACCACTGTTGATCGTATCGTTGCCCAGGAGCGGTTCGAGCTGGGTGGGTGAAACGCTTGCTCAGGCTGGTACCGCCGCATACCTGCGGGAGCCAGTAACGCAGGCTTACACTGCGATCCATCCGAAATTTTCTGTATTTGAGGTTGATTCCAGTGCGGTTCCTCGTGAATACAGGAGGCTTTCCGAGCTGGCCTTCGGCGGCATTCCGCGCTTTGGCCGCAAGGTCGTTTCACTTCGCTCGCAGTGGCGGCTCGGGCTTCGTAGTCACAAACGAATAGTCATCAAGGAAGTCAATCCGCTTGCTGTCGCATACTGGCAGTCATCATTTGATTCTGACGTCATTTTTCTCGTCCGGCATCCTGCTGCGGTAGCGGCCAGTCTTCAGGCCATGCAGTGGTCCCGCGATACCTTTGGACACTGGTTTCCTGGTTCCAGTCAGGCAGAGTTAATATCCAAAATCGGGCACACGCGAGGGTCAAGCTGGGCAGAACTCGGCGCCAGCCAGGCAATTATTCATGAAAAAATTTGTGCCTTAATGGATGTGACGGACCGCATCAAGCTCATTCGATATGAGGATATTTGTACGGATCCGTTGCATCACTTTCGTCAACTGTTTGCATTTGCAGGATTCGAATGGAATAGCAGTATCGAATCATTTATCCTGCGCCAGACCACCAGCCACGAGAATGAGAGCCCGGGCGGCTACAGCACAAGACGGAACAGTGCATCAATGCCTGATGCCTGGAAGTCCCAGCTGGCTGATGATGAGATCGATGAACTCCGTCTTGGCTATCTGGGAGTTGGTGGTTGCTTGTATGATGCGAGCCATTGGTAGATTAGACAGGTAATCTGTCAGCCAGTAAGTCACTGCCACTGTCCCGCAAACAACCGCCGTAATCGCATAAAGGTCGATCAGGAAAGGATTGTGCAGGGTTGAAAAATGTCACCTAAACGACACATACGTGTTGTCCGTCTTCAAACAAATGTTACAGCTGAGCGTTTAATCTAAGCGAGTGTTTTGCTCATCAGTTTTCATCTTACGCAGCGTGCCGTTGATAATGCAAACGACGTTCTGCAAGGGTATTTCTTTTAATCTTGCGCCTGTCTCTCAGTATTGATTCTCCGCGCCCAAAGTACACATCGGCGGGTGTCAGGTTATCCAGGCTTTCATGGTAACGCCGGTGGTTGTAGTGATCGACGAACGCTTCAATCTGCTTTTCAAGATCGCCCGGTAAAAAGTAGTGTTCCAGCAGTATTCGATTCTTCAGCGTCTGGTGCCAGCGCTTGATCTTGCCCTGGGTCTGCGGGTGGTACGGTGCACCGCGGACATGACTCATGCCCTTATCGTTAAGCCACTCAGCAAGCTCGTTTGATACGTAACTAGAACCATTATCAGAGAGCAGTCGTGACTTCTGAACAACCTCAGCCTGGTCACAGCCCGAGGCCTGCAAAGCAAGTTCCAGAGTCTCTGTAACATCATAACTGGTCATGCCGGTGCACAACTGCCAGGCAACCACGTAGCGTGAGAAGTCGTCCAGTATCGTGGACAGGTACATCCAGCCCCAGCCAATAACCTTCAGGTAGGTAAAGTCCGTCTGCCATTGTTGATTGATGGCAGTGGGCTGGTCTTTGAACTCACTGGC
>PVBE010242605.1_pt1 | contig 149730 bp, 135 predicted proteins | sample 1631181 | NCBI WGS metagenome assembly PVBE01 (sample SAMN08397723, study PRJNA350692) | Marine metagenome, whole genome shotgun sequencing project. | isolation source: water | place: Pacific Ocean | collected 2012-04
AACTGCGATCCTGACACCGCGCCACCGGTTACCGTCGTTACTGGCGCAGGACTTCTCGGGCTATTTCAACAACGCTATCCGCCAGGTAATGGGTAGTCTGGACTGAACCGGCCTTCGACAACTCACCCGCAACTGGCGACAACTGCTCATGACCCGTCGTTACAGCGGCCCGCCGGGTCGTCGCCCACGAGCACGCCATCGACCGGCGGTGCGACCCTTCTCGAATAACGCCTCGAGTTCCTCACCGGTCAGGTTTAAGTGCTTCTCAATCGTAAAACCCTGCTCCTGCAGGGCCAGCGCCCCAGGCGCACTCTCAAGGTCCGGCCAGGCGACATTCTGATAATCCGCCGAGCCGACCAATGATTCCAAGAAGGGCATGATCGTCGTGCATGGAACCGGAATCCACCCCAACTGGGAGCAGGTCGTACAGCCAATCCGCGTGGCGCTGACGGAGCACGGCTGGCATACCCTGTCGATTCAGATGCCGATCTTGCATAACGGCGCCGAGTTCGAAGAATACGTGCCGTTGTACCCAGAGGTTCCGCCGCGCCTGAAGGCGGCGGAGCAGTTCCTTAAGCAAAACGGTACTGAAACCCTGGTCATCGTTGCCCACAGCCAGGGCGCTACGATGTCGAGCTATTACCTCTCACGTAATGTGAACGACATCCAGGGTTTTGTGGCCATCGGTATGAGTGCGACGCAGAAAAACAGGGACGTCAACAGCGCGATTTCACTACAGACCATAAACATTCCGGTGCTTGATCTTTACGGTTCAGACGACCTCCCCGGTGTGCTCGAGACTGCAGTATTCCGAAAACAGGTCTCGGCACACAATGCGCAGTACAGTCAACAGGTGATCCAAGGTGCAAACCACTTTTTTGACGAGATGAATGACGAGTTGATCAGAGTGGTGGCAGACTGGAGTCGGCAGGTTTAGTAGGGTTGTGAGGGATAAGAGAACTCTAAACGTCGTCAATAATCTTCGGGTAACGAGGGCTTGTAAACTGAACAAGAATCGGAGTTGCTTATGACATTAAATATAACCGGTCATTGTCTATGTGGTTCAGTCAGTTTTGAATGCAGTGCTGAACCTATATTCCATGGCTCTTGTCATTGTGATGATTGTCGCCGCTCGAGTGGCAGTCTCTATGGTTCGTTCGTTTTTGTTCTGGCAGAATCCGTGACTATCACTGGTCAGACGCACTCCTATCAGCACAAGAGTGATCGGGGTAGCACCATGACCAAAGAGTTTTGCCCAACGTGTGGATCACAAATGTTTTCGTTGAACAGCCACTTTCCAGAACGTCGCGGAATAAGAGTGGGCATCATCGATGACGCCAGCTGGTTCAAACCAGATGCTTACTTATACAACTGTAAGAAATTGCCGCACACCCCCGTTGACCCCGAGATCACCACTTACGAAAGATCGAGACCAGGTTAATTAATCAAAAATGTTCCCCATCAGCGTGGGGCAGATGTACCAATTCTGTTCATAATTAAAAGGGGTTGGTACTCAGTGTGACCAGAATGTGACTGATCAGTGACCTGACGATGGTAGCATCTGAACGATGAATTCTAGCTATGACGTGGTAATCATTGGCGGTGGAGTGAGCGGCAGCTCGACCGCCTATTTCCTTGCGTCTCAGGAATCGTTCGATGGCAAAGTGCTGGTTGTCGAGCGCGATTCCACATATGAGCACACACCTTCTGCACGCGCCATAGGCGGCATCCGTCAGCAATTCTCTACGCCCGAGAACATACTCATTGGTTTATTCGGTGCTTACTTCATCAAACACATTGAGCAATATCTCTCGGTAGACGACGGGGCCCCCGATATAGGATTCAAAGAAAGTGGCTACCTGCTGCTCGCAAGCCCAGAGGCACTACCCATGATGCACGACAATCACGCCGTCCAGTGCAAGCATGGGGCTGAGATTGCCTTCCAGTCACCATCCGAGCTCAAAGCCCGCTTTCCGTGGCTCAATACCGAAGATCTCGCGGGAGGATTTCTCGGGCTTAATAACGAGGGCTGGCTAGATCCCTACGGGCTGCTTCAGGCTTTCCGCCGGCGAGCTCGTTCGCTCGGAGTAACTTATATAGACGACGAGGCTATTGGCGTTGCTAGGCAGGGCTCCCGCGCCGGACCCATAACCTTGCGCGACGCTGGACAGATTGAGGCAGGAGTTGTGATAAATGCGGCGGGCGCCCGCGACGCTGCCCACATCGCGGGGCTAGTGGGAATCGAACTTCCGGTTGAGCCCCGAAAGCGTTGCGTGTTCGTATTCGAGTGCCGAGAGGCGATGGGTCGCATGCCGCTCACCATATTCACGAACGGCTTGGGAGTCAGACCTGAGGGACGCAGCTTTCTCTGTAACATGGCTCCCCCACCGGGGCACGACCCGGTAACCAGCAATGTTGAGGTCGACTACGGACTTTTTGACGACGTTTTGTGGCCCACATTAGCGCAGCGCATCCCTGCATTCGAATCGATCAAGCTCACGAACGCCTACACCTGCCACTACGATGTCAACACTCTTGATGGGAATGTCATTATTGGCCGCCCACCCGAGCTCGACAACTTCTATCTCGTGGCCGGATTCTCTGGACATGGTCTTATGCAATCTCCAGCAATCGGCCGTGCCATGAGCGAGCTCGTCACTTTTGGTGAGTACCGTACCCTCGACCTCACACGGTTCGGATACGAGCGGGTACTTACAGGAGAAAAAGTTCAGGAGACAAATTGCTATTAACAGTCCAGAGCAAAAAAGACAGATCGCTTCATAATGCCTATCCTACTCCTCTTTGTTGGTCGAATTCGGTTAACAGGTAGGACTATTGATGACTTTGAGACTTATTATGATACCGGTGAATTAGAAGAAGTGATCTCCGCGACCGTCCATTCTGGAACGCAGTTCGTATATTTCTCGATGTCCTCCCTTAATGGCACCACCTCGGAGCTGCGGCGAAATGCTCGGAAGGCTTCCACATCTTCCCTGGTCTCAACGTAGAGCACGAATACACAAGGCGAGCGAAGGTCTTCTTCTTCCATCAGCACGCGTATGTCAAATTCTGCATGCATCTGCAGGTAGCGAATGCGGCCGGCGAGCTGTTTCTGCGCAAGTGGAATGTGGTGTTTAATGTAGTAGTCTCGATCAAAATGCATGTCTTCTCTTGGAATGTATGTTGCACGGATCGAATACATACGAATACCTCCATTTGCTGTCCAATGTCCAGCTATTCATATCACATTTAATGTACAGATGCCTAAAGCACTCGAGACGAAACTAAAACGATCAGCAAGACGACGTGGCATGAACCAGAAACAAAGCGACCGGTATGTCTACGGCACACTCCGAAAAACGGGTTGGACGCCAAAGAAACGTAAGGCGTCATCCCGTTGCAAATTTTGCACGACGATTCAGAAGCCTATTGAAGAGCTGAGAACGGAGCTAGCTGACCTGATAGGTAAGACCCAAAAACCGGAAGTCGAGTACTTCCCGAAGAACCTCAACTGATACGCCAAGGGGCGTAGGGAATAAGGCACACCTCCACTGTGGCCGCCATCACATTCTACGGTAGATTACTGGTGACATACTGCGAATATCGGGTTAATGGAAGAAAGTGGGATTTGCAAGATGCGAACTGGTCAATGGATATGAAGAATTTACTTTTGTTGATTTTCCTGTCTGGACTAATGTTCTTCAGTGCGCCGGGGTTTTCTAAGGAACGCGACCGAGTGGGCGGCGATTTCAAAAGGTCTGATAATGACGGCGACGGCAAGCTCAGTCGCGATGAGTGGCGGCGGGGTAACTTCGACCGATTGGACGTGGACAAGGACGGATACCTGATCCTTCCGGAAGTGCGCTCAATCTACGAGGGCCACTCGAACAGGTCATACAACTGGCCGCCCCGTGGGTTCAACCGATCGGCACCGGAGAATGATTCCACCGTGGATAAGGATCTTGTTGATTGGGGCGCGCTCGAGCGCGAGACCCTATGCGCCATCAGTCGCGGGCGGAAATGCGAGATGGCGGCCGCGATCAAACGGGGGCTCTTCGAAACGGGGCTGGGGCCAGTGTTCCCCGCGGATGCAGTTTGCCACAGTATTGACGATTATTTCGCTATGGATTACACGTTCAAGCGTAAGCGGACAGCTTATCATGGTGGAATCGACCTGCCAGCACGTTGGGGAACACCCATGATCGCGGCGGCGGCAGGTACGGTCGTTGGCAAATTCATTGGAGAAAGATCGAAGCGCGGGATTGAAATCGTGATCCGCCACGCTCCGGAGGACACGGGGCTGCCCGTCTGGATTTACACCGGATATGGCCATCTAGACAAATTGCCGGATTTAGAAGTCGGTCATCGTGTACGCCTAGGGGAACTTATTGGCCCGACAGGAAATTCCGGGGTCAGTGGAAAGAGTGGAAAGAAGAAATCGAAACGCCGACCTGGCATTCATTTCTCCGCTTTTTTTAGCAAAAATAGAGAATTTGCCATTCACAGGGGGGTCGTCATTCCAAAGAATGGCCACTGGATGGATCCCATCGCGCTCTATCGCCAGAGACTTCCTGTGGATTCCCACTCCATGAAAGCGCTAGCGGAGGACAAGAAAGAGGTGCCTATACCTGTCATGTTAGAAGACAGGAAGGTGTTGCCTGTCGGCGCGAAATTCATATGGCCCTATTTGTGTAAACGTGACTAAACGGGACCGAGAATCCCAGGACAAAAGCAATTGAGGTGAAGGAATTCCTGGGGGGAAACGGTGCAACTAAGGCTGATCCAATTTCAGTTCAGTAGAACCATGCACTTTGTCTACTTCCAACAGCCGACTAACACTGCAAAATTTTCAACCTTTTCGGCAACATCTTGTAGTCAGAGCCGTTACTAGATGAAGAACTTTCTTTATCAACAGTCCATTCCCATCCAACCAAATCCAGCACTTTTGACGGTAAGTTTGACAGTAACTATTTGGGTGGGATAGAAAACATATAAATAATTCTATTAGTTACCGCTCTGTTGGATCCCACCCATAGCCATCATCTTCCTGTCTTATGTTGTCCAGAAATGGCTTACTCCTCTGGTTCCCAACCTGCTTTAACCAGACCTTCAATCAATATATCTGCAAGGGATGAATTCGGGACAAATATCTTTTTATAGTCAGCACGTGTTTTTAGATTTGGTCTCAATTTAAGATATTCATCCAAAGCAAGCTTGGCTTCTTCTCCTTTATCCAGATAACCCATTACGGACGCTCTGAAACCCCTATAAAAACCTGTATTTGGAAACTGCAAAATGCATTCCTCAATCAAGTCATGCGCCAATTCGTAATTTCCCAATCCCATTTGGGCAAAGAAAAGTCCATCTTTGTAAACAATGGCGTTAGTGTCTAAAGGGTTTAATTCAATTGCTTTCAGAAAGTGTTTTTCTGATTCCGCATATTCACCAGAATGTACAAAAGATTGTCCCATTCTGTTCTGAGCTTCTGGATAACTGGGGTTGAGTTTGATAGCACGCTTTGAATACTGCTTTGCTTCTTCAAATTTTCCTGAAAAAAAGTAATAAGAAGCAATACTTTCTGCAGCTATTGGGTTTTTTGAATCAAGTTCGGTGGCTTTTTTTGCATTCAGCAAGATGTCATTAAGTGTTTTATTTGAATCTTCTGTGGTGAATTGTAAAAGTTCCGAGACGCAAATTTGAGACAGAAGTGAATAAGCATGAGACATGGAGTCATCTAATTCGATGGCTCGTTCACACAGGCTTCTAGCTTCCTTTAATTCAATGTCTTCGTGATCCGAAGGGTCTCTTTCATTAAAGCTATGCAATGATTTCAAATAAGTTTCCCAAGCATTAAAATTAACTGGCCTCGACCTCTCTATTCTGTCTCGCTCATAATCCTCAAGAGTCGGGTTCACCTGTGCGGCTATGGATGCAGAGACTTCGTCCTGGACATCGAAGATATCTTCTAAACTTTTGTCCCATTTTTCAGACCACAAATGATGATCTTGTTCTGCATCAATTAATTGGGCTGTGATTCGAACTCTTTCGCCCCCCTTTCGGACACTGCCTTCGACTATATAACGGACTCCTAATTCTTCGGCCACATCTTTGACATTTACAGATTTATCCTTGTAGGTGAAACTTGAATTCCTTGATATGACAGGGAAAGTCCTCCATAAAGATAGATTGGTGATGATGTCCTCAGTAATGCCATCCACAAAATAATCTTGCTCCGGATCTCCACTCATGTTTGTAAAAGGAATAACTGCTATTGAAGGAGGCCTGCTGTCAGTTGATTCTTTTTTCGTTCTATCTTTTTCATCTTCCTTACTGTGGGATGCCTCTGTAGAACTCGAATCGGAATCTAGTTTAGAGAGTTCAGAGATCTCTATTTTGTAGGTAATAACTGGAGTACGGATATTTTTCATCTCCCGCTCACCCGTTGACACAAAACTCATATCAAGCTTTCTGCAGACCTCCTCATGAAACTTTCCCGACAAGGAAATACCTCCCGGTTCAGCCATGGCTTCAAGCCTTGCCGCTACGTTCACTCCGTCTCCGTATAGGTTTTCTCCCTCAACGATGACATCGCCGAGATTTAGACCGACCCTGAACATCATCTGATCTTCTTCTGCGACACCCTCGTTCCTTTGCCTTAGACTTCTCTGAAACTCAGTTGCAGCAACAACAGCATCAACAGGGCTTGCAAACTCGGCTATGATCGAGTCCCCCGCGCTGCCGAAGATCCTGCCGTGGTTTGAGGTGATGAACTCGTCTGTGAGAGCTCTACTGGCCTTGAGGTTTTTTAGGGTACGATCCTCATTTTCTTCCATCATCGTGCTGAAGTTGACTACATCTGCAGCTAGAATGGCCGCGAGTTTTCGCCTGGGCTTCGAATCGCTCATATGTATTCGGTCAAGAAAATGAGAGGACAGGAAGAATAAACCCCGTTTTTTGCCGGGTCCAGTGGTAATTCGGCATCCATTGCCGGCCAGCTTCAGCAGTTTCTTGTTTTATATCGTCTGATACCGTCCAACTGAAGCCAGCCTTTCCGACGGGAAGTTTGACGGTAACTGTTGGAGGGCAATAGTGGTGCATTCACGATTTTAGTCTCATACACTCCTGTTTGATCCTACCCATAGCCACCATCCAATCAATGTTTTAGGTATGACTGTGATGACGTTGACTCGTCAGGATGTAGATACGACACAGCAAAATTCCCAACACTCATAAAATTCTGTGTTTCATCGAGGATAGAACAGAATGAGTGATATTCGGTCACAACGTTAGTCGTAGTTAGAATCAAAGCATGACCCAACGTCATGGTATCGGCTTCATCGGCCTCGGTAGCATTGGACAGCGCATGCTCGCTCAGGCCTGGAATCATCCGCGGGTCCAACCTCGCGTCGCCTGGGACCTGGCCGCAGAAAGATTAGCCAAAACTGTGGCCAACTCAACTGGGTTGCGGGCTGCAACGGACGTGAATAGCCTGATTAACGATGATGCGGTAGATGTGGTGTATATCGCATCGCCCCCCTTGACCCATGCGGCACATGCCAACGCTGTCCTCCAGTCCGGTAAACCGGTACTTTGTGAGAAACCTCTTGGTATCGACATCGCGACCAGCGAGGCATTGGTAGCACGTGCAACTGCCAGTGGCATTACCCACGCTGTTAACTTTATTTTCGCCTCTGCACATCCCGCCACGCAGATCGAGCAGGCGTTGGCACGGGCTGAACTCGGTGAAATCAAAGGTGTGGAAGCCCAGTTACACCTGCCAAACTGGGCGAGGCGCAGATATGCTGAGGCCCCTTGGTTAATGGAGTCCGATCAGGGTGGTTTTGTCCGCGAAGTACTTTCCCATTTCATTTACCTGACCGAGCGTCTGTTTGGGCCGGCCATCGTCAACTATGCGCATTGCCGTAAAGGGCTTCGACAGGGTAGTGCAATCACCGGCGTAGTCGCAGAGCTCACCTGTGGTGATGTCCCGATCAACATCCATGGCAGTACACTGGGCTGGGGTCCGGACGTCTGCAATTACACTGTCTGGGGCGAACACTGTTCGTACCGTGTGTACGACCTCTACGGATTGCAGGTCACTACCGGCGAGCGTTGGCTCGATTCAAATGCTGCTGGCACCAATCCCACAAGTGACTGGCACCAACGACAATATGATCAACTTGCCGCAATGCTTGACGGCCAAACTCATACTTTGCCCGATTTTGCTGCTGGTCTATCGGTACAGAGACTGATCGAAGGAATATTGGCAGACTGATTCGATGACCGGGACTGTTGTGGTGCTCTCAGAATACTGCCGATATCAAAGGAGGTCCAAAATCTCGCGACCTCGAAATCGTACTAATGCTTCTGCAGGCTTACAGAACTGCCTCGCGTAAACAGTGTGGGAGAAGGCCTTGGCCTGGCGTGACCCGGGCTGGTACGACTGTTAATATGCCCGAACAACGTAAATCATGAGGAGAAATCAGAATGACTACAGTAGGAACGTGTCTTTGTGAAGCCATCGAGGTGACCTGCGATGAAAAGCCCAAGGAAATCATTGCCTGTCATTGTGAAAATTGCCAGAAAGCCACGGGCGGGCCCGGCACCTACAATGTGGTGATGGCCGAATCGTCCTGCCGAATTTCTAAAGGGCAACCGAAGGTCTTCAAGGAGCAGGCCGACAGCGGTAACACACTGGAACGGCACTTCTGTGGGGATTGCGGCAGTCCAATTTATTCCGCGACGCCCACGTTCGCCGGCTTCCTGATTCTGAAGGCCGGTTTATTCAGTGGGCTGGACGGCATGAAGGTGGTCACTAACATATACATGGACAGTGTTCCATCCTGGGCGCACCTAGACCCAGACATTCCCAACCACGCAAAGATGCCCGGCTAACGGGTAACGCGCTGCTACGGGATCGATAGGATACGAAACGGCCTCTGTCACCCGCTAACAGGGTCGTGTTGTGATCACACGTGCTCTACTGCCATCTGCCTACCTGTCGGTCATCGGAGATATCCTGCTTCACCGAGTGACATCGGTGAAATGATTATGGTCTGTCGCAGGGTAATCCCCGATGTCTGATATGGCCCAATGGCTGGCCTCGCTCAACCTCGAGCAATACGCCGAGGCCTTCGAGAACGATGCCATAGAGATCGACCTGCTTCCAGAGATTACCGATGACGACCTGAAGGCCCTGGGAGTCGTCGCCCTGGGCCATCGCAAGCGCATTCTGAAAGCAATCACCGCGCTCTCACCGGAACCGGAATCTTCTCCAGGTCCAACGTCCAGATCGACACCAAGTACCGACAGCCAACTCCAGTCCCCATCCGCGGCCCAGCCAGCCGTCAGCCAGGCCGAACGGCGTCAGCTGACAGTGATGTTCTGTGATCTGGTTGGATCGGTCGCTCTCGCCGAACAGATGGACGTTGAAGACTACCGTGACCTGCTGACCGGGTTCAGGAACGCGGTGGTATCTCAGATCGAAGCAGCACATGGGTTCGTGGCTAAGCACCTGGGTGATGGGATCCTGGCGTATTTCGGTTATCCCCAGGCCAGCGAAAATGATCCAGAGCGTGCCGTGCGGGCAGGTCTGGGTATTGTCGAGGCCGTAACAGTTCTCGATTCTCCTGGCGGTGCAGTTGCCAAGGTTCGAGTCGGAATAGCCACTGGTGAAGCCGTGGTCGGCGACGTGCTGGAGACCGGTGCTTCAGATCAGTCCGAGCTCGCCGCACTCGGGACCACACCCAATCTTGCGGCACGCCTGCAGGGGGAGGCTGAACCGGACAGCGTCATCATCTCGGAAACGACTCAGCGTGTCGTGAGTGGTCTGTTTGAACTGCAGGAACTTCCACCACGTACGCTCAAGGGCATGACGGAAGACGTTTCGCCGTTCCGGGTGGTCCGGGAGCTGCGCGGCCAGTCCCGATTCGCTGCACGGACGGGATCGCAGCTCAGTTCCTTTGTTGGGCGATCCGAGGAACTCGGCTCCCTGAATCATCGATGGTCAAGGACACAAGCCGGGGAGGGGCAGGTCGCGATGGTTGTCGGTGTGCCGGGGATCGGGAAATCACGCTTGCTTCAGGAACTGACAGAGCAGCTCGATACAGGGCCGGCAGGCAGTGTTTCGTTTCAGTGTTCGCCGGACCATGAAAACAGTGCATTTTACCCAGTGACCTCAGGATTCGAACGAATGCTGGGCTTTTCTAGTTCGATGTTGCCGCAAACGCGGCGTGACCTTTTGACAGAGCACCTTCAAGTGTTCAGCGGTAGTGAACAGATGGAACTTGGGTTTCTTCCGGAATTTCTGGGCATTGAAAGCGACGACACTCTTGCCGAGGCCGATCTGGAAGGTCCGGCCCGCCGCCGTGAGCGTACCTTGCGTGTTCTGGTTGACTACGTCATCAATCGCGCAGCCGGGTCGGCCTTCGTTTGCATCATCGAGGACGTGCACTGGGCCGATCCTTCGACCAACGAACTCATCAGTCGTCTGGTTAATGCGATCGAAGACCAGAAGGTGTTCCTGGTTCTGACCACGCGTCCTGGATACCAGGCGGGCTGGACCGATTCCCCGCATGCGCAGGTGCTCACACTGTCAAGACTCGGGCGTGTCGAAGGAGCTGAACTTGCCGAAGCGGTCGCGGTGGCCACGAGTGGGCTGAATCCAGAGACACTGAAGGAGATCCTTGCTCGTGGGGAAGGCAATCCACTTTACATCGAAGAACTGACGAGGTCGGTGCAGCAGCATCATGCCGGTGCCACAGCCCAGACAGCTGTCCCGGCCAGTCTGCGGGATTCACTTATGGCCCGATTGGATGCGCTGGGAGCTGGAAAAGCGGTGGCGCAATGGGCGAGCGTTATCGGCCGGACATTCGACTCGGCCGTGTTGCACGCCGTCTGGGACAAGGAACCTGAGAATCTTCGTCAGGGACTCGAGGAACTGGAGCGGGCCGGCCTCGCTTCACGTGAAGGTGAAGGAGAGCTGACCCGTTACGTCTTCCGCAATAACCTCATCCGCGACACCGCCTACGATACGCTGCTGCGCGATGCGCGCAGCGTCTTGCATCGCCGGCTGGCGTCAGTGATCGAAAACGAGTTTCCGGATCTTCGTAAACGTCAGCCTGAACTGCTGGCTCGACACTATGCGGCCGCTGGCGTGGCCGACACGGCTATTGAATTCTGGTTGGATGCGGTGCGTTTGACGTTCGGCCGCTCGGCGATGGCCGAAGCGCTGGCGCATGTCGCATCGGCTGAAGCAGAACTTGCCAGTGTTGCTGACACAGCACATCGGGCACAGCTCGAACTTGCAACGGCGTTGCTGAAAGGCCCGGCATTAATGAATGCGCATGGTTCGGGTTCGCAGGTGGTCGCCGATACGTATCAGCACGCGCTGGAGTTGGCTGAGCGGGTGGGGCGTGCGGAAGACAGGTTCACTGCGACCTGGGGCCTCTGGTTGCATCATCAGATGGTTGGGAATTTCGAGTCAGCCCAGGCCAGTGCCGATGACATCGTCACTATCGGCCGTGATCTATCCGATTCGACTTACCTGCTGCAGGCACACCATTCTGCTTGGACAACCGAAGGACACGTCGGAAACCACGAGAAAACGCATCGGCACACCGAAGAAGGTCTGGCTCTTTACGATTTCGAGAAACACAGGCGGAGTATGGTGATGTACGGCGACCACGACGCCGGTGTCTGTGGCTACGTGCATCGAAATCTCACCAGCTGGTCTCTGGGTTACTTCGACCAGGCCGAAGAATTGGCAAGCAGCGCAGTCGAATTGGCCCGTAAGCTGAAACACCCGCCATCATTGATGATGGCGGAAACCCATGCCGCGATGTTCTGTCAGTTTCTCGGTGAGGCAGATCGCGTGCTCGAAATCGCAGAACGGATCGAGCAAAGCAGTGCTACATATGGCCTCACCTCCTGGAGGTTGAATGCCGAGATTCTTATTGGCTGGGCGAAGGCCCTCTCAGGTGAGCCCGGCGGATTTGCGCAGATGGAGACCGCGATCGCCGCTCGAGAAGCAGCCGGAAGTCGCCTTCGGCAGCCGTACTTTCAGGCGATCTATGCCCAGCAACTGGCGAGTGTGGGGCGCCAGGAGGAAGCAGTCCCGGTGCTTGAAAGTGCCCTGGCAATCCTTGATCAGACGGGAGAGCGACGCTGGGAACCCTTGCTGCAGGCCGTCAAGGGCGAGGTCTTGAGCGTGGGAGAAGACGCTGCAGCTGCAGAACGTCAGTACCAACTGGCGGTGGCGATAGCCCGGAAACAGCAGGCTCTGGGATTCGAGTTGGCTGCGGCATGTGGACTGGCGCGCCTTTGGTCGGGCCAGCAGCGCTCAGAAGAAGCCAACAACCTGTTGTCCGGGACCTTCGGCCGTTTCAGCGAGGGTTTCGAGAAACAGCCCTTGCGCGAGGCCAGGGTTCTTCTGGAGAGTGTGTCCTAGGACCTAGATCGCCTTTCTGTCGCAATCCGAAGGTGTCTGCGACGAGTTGTTGCCTTAAGTGCCGGTTCATGTGCTGTTAGATACCTTGATCATTCTGAAGCATCAGTGAACGCGGTCAACGCATTGCTTTGGGTATCAGTTTTTGAGAGTACGGTCGAACAACCCGTAGAGCAGTTCCCAGTGGCGTTCGGCCGCAGCCTTGTGAAACTTGGCCCTTTGAGGGAAAACGAATCCATGATGGGCCTCGTCCACCCATTCACAGTGGGCGCTGGTGCCGGCTGCCTCGAAGGCCGCGACCAGGCGGTCGTAATGCGCCCGATCGACGAAGTCATCATGTTCGGCCGCCATCACCAGGACCTCCCCGGAGATGTCGCCCACACGCCGGTGGGGCGAGTCGTCGGCATCGACCGCGAGCTTCACACCGTGGATCGAGGCAACTGATTTCACGACCTCTGGAAACTCGGCAGCAATCCACAGTGCGAACGGGCCGCTCATGCAGTAACCGGTCGTTCCGACCCGGTTGGCATCGGCTGCAGTATCCGCCCGGGCGTGGTTGATCATCGCCGCGGCGTCTCGCGCAACCATCGCGTTACTGAGATTTGACATCAGCTTGAACATGAACTGTGAGCTGGCGGGGTCTTCACGGTGTACGATAAACGATGGGACATCGCGGTAATAGAGGTTCGACAACATGACGTAGTAACCGGCGGCACTGATACGGCGGGCCATGTCGTGAAGTTCCTCACGCTTGCCAGGGGCGTCCATCAGGAACAGAACCACGGGATAGGGGCCGCCGGCCTGGGGGTGGGTGATGAAAGTAGCCATAAGGCCGTCATCGGTCTCGATGTCAACGTCGCATTCAATCATTCGTCAGCTCTCCAGATTACGTATCTTAGATGCCCGGGGATTCTATCGGTCACTTTTCCTGTAGCACATGTTCGATGTATTTTGCCACTCGGATTGCAGTGGTGCCAGGTTCCACCTACACTCTAACACCCCATGAACAACTTTAAAGGAGGTGATCACATGTCTAGTGATATGCGTTTATTCTCAGTGAGCTTTGGTGTTTCTTCGGAACTTGTGAGCAATCTCCTGAGTTAAGGGTAACGCCCTGTTCAGTGACAGTGTTCACTGAGATGACCAATCACGGCGCCCACTTCGGTGGGCGCTTCCCTTATTGTGTTTCGTAAAATGCCGTTGTAAGGCGCACCATCTGGATATGACTCCGCTGCAAAGAGTCATGCCAGGGATTCCATATTAGATTGAGCCTGCGGGTGGCTGGCTTATGGCCGTCTCCCAGGGCACGGTCTTTCTAAAGGAATAATCGCAATCCCAGTCGCTCAGATTGGTTTGATCCACCAGTTTTACCGGCAATTCGATCCGCGCTGGCACCTTTTCTCCTCGCAGGGTTCTGACTGCAGCCTCGACCGCGAGCGCTCCCATCGACATGGCGTCGAATGCGGCACTGGCGATCATCCTGCCAGTCTTAATCAACTCGATTCCATGTGGTGTGGCGTTGGCACCGACGACGGGCACCTGGCGGCCGGTCTGGGTCAGCGCGTCCAGCACACCAAGCGCCATGAAATCGTTGGCGACGATCACACCGTCAAGGTCGCTGATTGATCGGAGTGCTTTGCTGAATGCGGTATATGCGGTGTCTCGCTGATAGTCACCCCGACATTGGGTGACCACCTCAATGCCGGGAAACGTTTCAAGAGCCCTGAGAAAACCTTTGGTGCGTGGTGCTGAGGTGGCTGCATCGGGATGCCCGCCAACGATCGCCACAGCACCGCGGCCTTCCAGATGCACCGCCAGGCGCCAGGCCATCGCATGGCCGAGCGCCTCATCGTCGGACCCGACGCAGCTCACGGCGGGTGAGATATCGGTCTCACTCACAAAAAAGAAAAGCGGTGTACCGCTGGCCTCGATGGACTGAATCGCCCCGGCGAGGCGGGTCGGGTGCGTGGGGCACATGATGATGGCGTCAGGGATCCTGTCGAGTGCCTTGCTGACCAGGGTAATCTGCTCCCCAACATCGTCCGGTCTGCGCGGTACATAGTGAACCGCCCGACAGCCAAAATGCTCAATCATCCGATCGATCCCGACGCGCGCCCCGATATAGGCCGGGTTCGTGTTGTTCTTGGTCAGCACTGCGATGCTGAATGACGTTTCAGTCAAGGAGCTCTCCAGAAGAACGATAGCCACCAGCTACTTACATAGGGGCATTTTATTCCCGCAGGAACGCTTTCTGCTGATGTTCCTTTAAGGGAGCCTTCATTCGGTTCATTGGCTGGATCCGGCAAATTCCGTGCACTTTGTCGAGTAGAACACCAGGGCACGGTATGGCTGGTCTGGGGTTCGTTGCCGAGCCAACTTGTGGGCCGTAGACTTTGCACTTAGACAGAAATATTCTCGAGCCAAAACCAAGTATGAATCCTGCGCGACAGATCCTTTTCCGGGATGTTTGTATCTTTGACGGCCGCCATAATGGCCTGTCCGAATCTTCGAACGTGCTCGTGCGCGATGAGTTGATCGAGAAAATATCACCCGAGGCGATCATCGCCGAGGGTGCGACCATTGTTGAAGCCGGTGACCGTACACTGATGCCGGGGTTGATCGACGCTCATGTGCATCTGGATATCAATCGGGACATCCAGGATATTGTGCTCCACGCTGACCGCAGTGATCTGGCGATACGTTCTACTGTTGTCGCCCGCGATATGCTGATGGACGGGTGGACAAGTGTGCGCGATGTGGGCGGCTCTCCATTTGGCTTGCGCCGAGCGGTCGATGCGGGGCTGATGCCAGGACCGAGGATCTATGCGTCCGGCCCTTTTATCTCACAGACCTCGGGTCACGGAGACTTTGGTTGCGTGTGCCGACCGAATCTTCACCTGCATGGCCGCGGAGCTCTGGATCAGTTCGAGCAACTGGGACTTGCTCACATTGTCGATGGCCGAGATCAGGTGCTGGCTGCTGTCCGTCAGAACCTGCGCAGCGGAGCAAACCTGATCAAGGTGATGGGCGGCGGCGGCGGTGCGTCGCCCTTCGACCCGATCGATACCACGCAATATACCGAAGATGAGTGGGACGCCGCGGTAGAGGCGACCGAGGACTGGGGAACGTACGTCACATCGCACATTTTCACACCGCGGGCGATCAAGCGCGCAGTGGATGCCGGTGTTAAATGCCTCGAGCATGCATTCTTTATGGATGAGAAAACCATCAGAATGGTTGCCGAACACGACATCTACGTTGTCCCTCAGGCATGGGGGATGTCCCCAGAACTTTTCTTCTCACCTAATCTTGATGCTGGCAAGCACGACGCAATTCGAATGCTGCAGGAGAAATTTTCCTATCTGCCCGGCATGCTGTTGGACTATGGGGTCAAGGTGGGCTACGGGTCCGATACACTGGGCCCGCCTGAGGTGAGTCATAAATGTCGACGTTACGAGATGCACTTCCGTGCGGAGTGGTTTGGCAGTCGATTCGAGGCACTTAAACAGGCCACATCGGTATCTGGCGAGATTCTGGCGCTGTCCGGACCGCGCAACCCGTATAGCAAAGGCCCACTGGGCGTAGTCGAGGAGGGTGCCTATGCAGACCTGCTGCTTGTCGACGGCAATCCGTTGGAAGATTTTTCACTACTCGGAGCTCAGCCACAATGGTGGGAGGCACCGGCACCAACGGACATCAGGTCGATGCCGGTCATCATGAAGGGTGGAGTTCTGGTAAAGAACACGCTTCCAGCGTGCTGACGGCATGTGGATGTGTGGGCCATCTCAGACTGTGCGACTTGGAGCCATAGAAATTGAGCCAGTGTTCGACACAGTGGTTGGATTCAATGTGCAAAGTCTTAACTGAGTGTCCTTGGGCTTTGGGCTGTCAAAGATGGGAAACCCGGGGTCGCAGTGGGTCCATCTGAGGTCGTTCCAGGGGGAAAGGTGTCCTTTTCGTCAGACATCACCGCACCGAAAGAAATATCATGTAGACTGGTTGTCTTGAGCACAACGCCAGCCTCGAGTGGCCAGACCCGGATGGGGAATCTGCAGCGGGTGGTCCTGCACACAAGCCACAAAACAAACCGGATACCAGGGGTCCAGAATGCTAACTTTGACTGTTAACGATACGACACATCAGGTCGATGTCGAACCTGAGACACCGCTGCTGTGGGTACTCCGCGACACGCTGGGTCTGACCGGTACCAAATATGGTTGCGGCATCGAGCAGTGCGGGGCCTGCACGGTCCTGATCCGGGGGGCGCCGTTTCGCTCTTGCGGCCTTACTGTTGGCGAGGTCGCAGGCAAGAAAATCCAGACTATCGAAGGCCTGTCTGCAGACAACACTCACCCGGTACAACAGGCCTGGATCACCGAGCAGGTGCCGCAATGCGGTTACTGCCAGTCCGGACAGATCCTGTCAGCGGTGTCGCTGCTCAGCAAGAATACGGACCCGACCGACAAGGATATCGACCGGGCGATGAGCAACTTGTGTCGGTGCGGAACCTATCCCCGGATACGAAAAGCCGTCAAGCGGGCCGCAAAGCTTACGGAGGCCGGGCAATGATCGGCTCGGCGATGACCCGGCGGACCTTCCTCAAGGTCACATCGGTGGCGGGTACAGGGCTGGCGGTCGGATGCGTCTTCGGTTCTGCTCCGAATCTGACTACGCCCCAGGGTGAGGACGGTCAGCTAGGGCTGTGGGTCCGGATCACTTCCGACAACCGGATCACACTCGTTGTCCCGGCTTCCGAGCTGGGACAGGGCGCCCATACGGGTCAGGCCATGCTGTTGGCAGAACAGCTAGAAGCAGACTGGGACACCATCGAAGTTGTCACCGCCCCAGTCGGGTCAGCGTACAGGAACAAAAAAGTCATGTACGAGCAGGTCACCGGTGGAAGCAGCAGTATCACCGCGTGGTGGGAGAAACTGTCTGAGGTGGGCGCCGCGACCCGGGAACTGCTGGTGAAGGCGGCCGCGCAGCAGTGGCAGGTGCCAGCTTCGGAGTGTAGCGCCCGTGCGGGGCGGATACACCACGAAGCCACCGCCCGCGCGCTTGATTATGGCCAGCTGGCCGCAGCAGCTGCCAGACTCAGCCCGCCTTGGCGGCCAAAGCTAAAACCAAAAGAGGCTTACCGCCTGGTCGGCAAGTCGATTCCCCGGCTCGACATACCGGCAAAGGTCAATGGGAGCGCTGTTTTCGGTATCGATGTGCGTCGACCCGGAATGCGCTTTGCCGCAGTCAGTCAATCACCGGTGTTCGGTGGCGAAGTGGCGTCCTACGACGAAACCAGTGCCCTGGCGGTCAAAGGTGTCGAATCCGTGGTTGCCGTTCCCAACGGTGTCGCAGTAGTTGCCGACAGCACATGGCATGCCCACAAGGGGCTCGAGGCTCTCGCGCCCAGTTTTACCGGCGGCGTCACCCAGGGTCTTGACAGCGCCAAGGTGAGCGCAATGCTGCGGGCGAAACTCGATGATATAGGCAAGGTTGAGATCGAAGGAGCCGGAACGATCGATGTCGAGTACCAGGTGCCTTTTCTGATGCACGCAACGCTCGAACCCATGAACTGCACCGCTCACGTCACCGAGAACTCGTGCGACGTCTGGGTGCCAACCCAGAACCAGGGCCGGTGCGAATCGGCAGCAGTCGAGGCCTCGGGACTGTCCTCCGACCAGGTCAACATCCACACCACACTGAGCGGGGGTGGGTTTGGCCGACGCCTAAATTCAGACTATGTGACCCAGGCAGTGACAATATCACGGGCCGTGAGCAAACCGGTGCAGGTGGTTTGGAGCCGTGAAGAAGATACCCGACATGGTTTCTATCGTCCGGTGAGCATGAGCCGTTTTCAGATCAGTATCGGTGCGGATGGCAAGCTGGAACGCTGGGCGAACCAGCTGGCCTGCCCATCGGTCGCTGCAACATTCTTTCCACCGGTGACGTGGTTCGACTTCGATCCGACCACCTACGAGGGGGCCAAGCCGATCCCCTACGCCGTTGCGGATTTCGACATGGAGTACTCGGGGGTCGAATTTGGCGTGCCGATCGGATCACTTCGATCAGTGGGTGCACTGCATAATGGTTTCTACGTGGAGAGCGCCATCGACGAAGCGGCCCACCTGGCCGGTGCAGACCCGTTTGAGTACCGCCTTGCATTACTGGTAGAACATCCCCGCTACAGAAAAGTACTGGAGAGTGTCGCCAAGGCATCGAACTGGGGTGCTGCCCTGCCTGAGGGTCATGGTCGCGGCATCGCGATCACTGAGTGTTTCGACACTGTCGTTGCCCAGGTCGCCGAAGTTTCAGTCACGGACCGTGGCCGGCTGAAGATCCATCGCGTGGACTGTGTCGTTGACTGCGGCCGGGTCGTCAATCCCGACATTGTCAAGTCACAGGTACAAGGCGGTACTGTTTTTGGTTTGTCGATCGCGATGCGCGAAGAGATCACAATCGAAGACGGGCGCGTGGTGCAAAGCAACTTTGATGATTACCGGATCATGAAAATGAAGGAGTCACCCCTGGTCAACGTGCACGTCATGCAGAGCGACAAAGAAAGCGGTGGCGCGGGCGAGCCTGGTGTGCCTTCTGCGGCACCTGCGCTGACCAATGCGATCTTCGCAGCCACCGGCAAGCGTATCCGTCGTCTACCCATCGGTAAGCAGCAACTGATCTGACTATCAGGTACAAAGTCTCTGCAGAATGAGCGATCCGCGAAGCGACCGGGGATCGAGTCCGAACTTAAGCGCTCGTCCGAATCCTTTACAATCCAGGCCAGGCCCAGCCTACTGCTTTTTCCCGCTAGATCTCACCACGGCCCGCGGAGTTACCCATGGAACTCGAACAAGACCCCAAAGAATTTGACGATGCTGCCGAGCAAATGATCGAGCTGGGTAATCGCCTGCTCGATGCCGACACTGACTCCGATCGCTGGGAAGTAGCATCAGGACTGCTGGCTGGGGCCGTGCATTTCTGGCTGTACACCCGGCAACCGTGTGGTGAGCCTTACTGCGAAAACTGCGTGGATATCGATACAGCTGAAAAAAGGGTTCAAGAGCTGGTCAGGGAATCCCGTCAGTTCGCTGAAGAAAGCGAGTATTTCCACACCCCGCTGGATGCCAATGCCGGCTCCGCGTGAGCATTATGCTGGCGGTTTCGAAGTCTCGTCGAGGGTTGCGATTGAGGCCTCGGCATGGCGGCGTAGATCGGGAAAGAATTCCTTGAAGTCTTTGCGGTAACCGCTGTAACAGCGCCCGAGCTCTCTACCGCCGCACTCCATTCTCGACTCAAACCGAGCCCGTGCTGCCATCTGAGCCAGCACTTTGCCAATGCCAGAAATGGTCGCGTAGCTGGCCAGTACCTGGTTGTCTACCATGTAATCCAGAAACCGCCGGGACCGTTCCGGGAATTCGTTCAGGCGGGTGTTAAGAATCCTGCAGATGTGACTGGAATAGCCCGCCAGTGGCATAGGGTGGTAGCGGTGCCAGTCCCGTGCAAGGAAGTGGTCGAAAAAGACATCCGCCACGACGCTCGAATAGCGGCCGAACTGGTGCCACATGCGTTGTTTCGATCGGCGAACAATTGGGTGACTGTCGGTGAAGCTGTCGATGCACCTGTGCAGCCTGACACCGTTCTGAACACCGGCAGACAGTGCCTTGAAACAGTCTCCCCTGACTGAGTCGCCAATGAAGTTCCCGACCACGAGGTCTTCTGAATCACCAGAGAGGTACAGGTGAGCGAGATAGTTCACACCGGAACTGGTCCGGATTGTGGGAGTGTGCCCGGCTGGCCAGAGAAATAGCGGTGCAAGGCCTCAGGTTGCTCAAAAATCAGGTTGGGCCTGGCGCTTTCAAGCGTTTCGAGGGACTGCCATCCCCAGGTAACCGCCACGGCGTTCACTCCAGCCTGTTTGGCAGCCCGGATGTCGCCGACGGTATCGCCGATCATCCAGGTGGATTCGGCGCTGGCTCCATGTGAAAACATCGCCTGTCGGATGTGTTCGGCCTTGCCGCCCGGTTGCTCATTACCATAAAGATGGGTCATCACATCGACCAGGCCGGCTGATTCGAGTCGCTGCCGAACTACAGCCGAGTGATTTGCGGACACAATACAGAGCGTGTAAGTCTTGGCCAGGTCACGGAGTAATTCCGGGATGCCGTCGAACAGCGGTACGCGGGAGGGGTTCTTGTTCAGTTCCCTGAAAAGAAACCGCCCATAGTCGCGCACATGTTCACCGGTGATCCCCGCGGCCTGAATGAGGCCTGACAGCGTTGCCGACCGCATGCAGGCGATGGCGGCAGAAGCCAGTCCTTGGCCCAGGCCACGATCCCGGCAGAACGCGGCTGTGTGCTCTGTAATCGCAGTCAGGGAATCCGCCACCACGCCGTCATAATCCAGCAAGAGCAGGTTGTGTTTCTTGGAAATTTGCGCAGTGGTCAATAGCTCTCTCCAGGATCGGGACGCCGACTGCCAGGGTCAGGCGGACGGTACCCAGGAGTCGGAATTGTCGCACCACTTGTGCATTTGGGGTGAAAAATCATTCGGGCGCAATTCCAGGTTACCGGCTTGACTTCCGCATCCCATCCCATTCCGGCGGGCCCTTGCCCGGTATTGGCCGCAGATTCTCGGTGTCCAGTTTGAATAGCGAGATGGGTTGACTACAATCCCTGGCCATCACTCTCACGAGGTCCTCGTACAACCCGTTGCCGGGTCAGTCTGACCATTTCCCGCCTGCCAGTACCCGGCGAGCATCTGCCCATGAATCCTGCTGACTTGATCGATCTGGACCGTTATCCGATCACCGACGATGTGTCGGCGGATGGTCAGGCCTTCAGGATGCACAGTCGTTTGAAGTTCCAGCACACGGGTCTGCTGGCGCTTAATGGTTTCCTGCACGAGGCCGCGATCGCCGAACTGGCAGCCGAAGCCCGCGCACTTGAACATCACGCCCATTTTGTCGAAAGCACTCACAATGTTTATCTGGCCACGCAGCTGGAAGATTTTGCCGGCGAGGGCCCTGCTGCAAAGGGGGAGCATACCTTCGTTGGCTCCGTAGCCTACGATCGCCTGCCACACGGTAGCCGCCTGAGAAGACTCTACCAGTGGGATCCGTTGATTGCATTTATCCAGTCGGTACTCGGTACTGCGGAACTACACCGATTCGCCGACCCTCTCGGCGCCTGTAGCATCAACGTATACCGCGACGGTGGCAGACACGGCTGGCACTTCGATGAATCTGAATTGAGCGTTACACTGATGTTGCAGGCGCCCGAATCTGGCGGCGACTTCGAATACGTGGCTGGCATTCGGCATCGCCATGACGAGGAAGCCGTACTGACCAGGGTACTTGACGGTGACTGTCGTGAGACACAGCATCTGCCGTTTACCGAGGGGACTTTGTTGATCTTCAATGGCCAGCAGACGCTGCACCGGGTCACCAGGGTTGCGGGGCCGCGCGCCAGACTGGTCCCCGTGCTGTGTTTCAGTGAGCGACCAGACATGTTCAACAGTGATGAGGTCAGAAGGTATTTCTGGGGCCGGGCCGGCTGAGATACGCGCTGCCGCCGTCTTGATCTTCGCTGAGTGGGGCGCCAGCGCCGGGTAGACCAGGCACGGTGGCCGGATCTCGAACCGGTTGCCCGCTTTCAAAGGGTGTTTTCGTCGAGTCGCAGCAGCACATCGGCTGCCGAACAACCATCAGGGTGAGCGATCAGTGGATTGATGTCGAGTTCATCCAGCCGTGGGCCAAGTTCGCTGGTGAACGAAATGACAGCACACACAGTATCCAGCAGTCGGTCGAGGTTGGCTGCCGGCCGGTTCCTGTAGCCTCTGATGAGGGCTGCAACCCGCAGCGAGTTCACAGCTGCAGCAATCTCTTCTCGCGCGGCCGGCAGGAGCACGGTGGCACTGTCTGAAACCAGTTCCACCAGGGTGCCGCCGCTGGCGAGCGTCAGCGTGTGACCGAACTGGTCGTTGTTACGAACCCCAACCAGCAGTTCGGCGACCGGGTTACTCACCATCCGCTCGACGAGGAAACACCTTGCCGGTACTGCGACAGGAGTCCCCTGTACGGTGTGCTGAATGGATGTTACCGCCTCGGCAACTGCGGCGGCCGATTCTAGTTGCAACCGCACCGCACCGGCCTCAGTCTTGTGTGGAAGGTCTGAGCTGACGAGTTTCACTGCGACCGGATAGCCCAGGCGGTCGGCGGCATCGGTGGCCCCCTCGGCGTCTGTCAGTTCACCGGCAGGGACTTCAATTCCGGCTTTTGCCAGGAGTTTCTTGCCCTGCCACTCGTCCAACGTAACAGTGCTTGCAGGGTGTCCGGTAATCTCCAGTGAAATCGAACCGGGTTGCGCCAGATGCTTCGCACGTTGCCTGCCAAAGGTGGCCGCTGCGGCAAGCGCCTGTACAGCCTCGCTGATGCCCTGTAAGGGTGCTGTCTGGCGGGCGATCAGAAATGCTTGAATATCGGCATCCAGGTTCTCGGGTAGGCTGCTGCACACCGCGCCTGGAATATCGGCCTGCTGTGTCGCACGGATGAAGGCGCTCGCATCGGCCTGGTACAGGTGCCGGTCCTCGTCCAGATGCGGCGGTGGGTAATCCTGGACCAGCAGCGCCGCGTCGTACCCGTCTTCGACTAGGGCACTGAAGATTGGCTTGAGTCTTTCCTCGTGTCCCCAGAGCGGTGTGGTGTAGTCCAGTGGATTAGAGACCGTTGCGATCTGGGGTAACAGGTCTTTGAGCACGGCGCTGGCCGAGGATGACGGGGCCTGGAACTCGATACCGCACTCGACACCCCGGTCTGCCAGCATCGCAACATCACCGCCAGAACAAGTAAAAGCCGCGAGTCGACGGCCTTTCGGTGCACCCGCGATCGTCAACAGATTGAGAGTTTCCAGCATCAGGCTGGGCGTACTCACGCGGATCACGCCCAATCGGTCGAACAGGGCCTGATAGAGGATGTCGCTTCCGGACAGAGACCCGGTGTGGGTCAGGGTGGTCCGCGCAGCGATATCCGAGCGACCGACCTTTAGGACGACCAACGGTATATTCCGATCCAGCGCTCGAAGGGCGGCCGTTACAAACTGGGGAATGTCGCGGAGCGATTCGAGATAGATACCGAATGCGGTGACTTCGGCTCGTTCAAGAAGTGCCTCCAGGTAGTCTTCCACACCCAGGACCGACTGGTTACCCGCACCAATCACGTAGGAAAAATTGACCGATCTACGGTTGGTGAGGAGGTAGCCGGACAGCATCCCAGACTGTGAAATGATCGCCGGCCCCCGGGTCACACTCTGGCCACCGTGGCTGTAGGGCCACAAGTGCGCGCCTTGTACATAATTAAGCATGCCAAACACGTTTGGCCCGACCAGGGCAAGATCACCGGCGGCTTCAACGAGTGCCTGCTCCAGGACCGCACCTTCAGTACCCAGTTCCCTGAAGCCGGCGCTGTAACAGACCACGCCACCAGCTCCGCAGTCGCTAAGCTGCCTCACTACGTCGGCTACAGCCATCGCCGGTACTGCAAGGAATGCTGCATCCGGCGCTTCAGGCAGGTCGGCAACAGTAGCGAAACAGGGATGGTTATCCAGACTGTTGCGTTTTGGATTGACGCCCCAGATGTGGCCTGTGAAGCCGCCGGCCTGGCATTGGCGAGCAGCGAAAAGGGCCTCGTCACCACCAATGAAGGCGATGTGCCTGGGTGCAAGCAGTCGCTGCAGGCTTGCTGCCTGTGCGGGCGTCATGCGCCAAGTGGACGCAGCAGTGAACGGCTGATGATGTGGCGTTGAATCTCGGAAGTACCTTCCCAGATGCGTTCAAGTCGTGAGTCGCGCCACAGTCGCTCGACAGGTAGATCCTCCATCAGGCCCATGCCACCAAAGATCTGCACCGCGTTTTCCGCCACACGGTGCAGCATCTCCGATGCGAAGAGCTTGCACATGGCAGCGTCGGTCGGTGTCATCTGACCCCGGTCAGCTTTGTGTGCCGCGTGCATGACCAGCAGATCCGCCGCTTTGAGTTCGGTGGCCATATCGGCCAGTTTGAAGGATGTCCCCTGAAATTTACCGATGGCCTGTCCAAACTGTTTGCGAGTGGCGGCCCACTCCAGTGACAAATCCAGCAGACGTTCAGCTCGCCCGCAGCACCCAGCACCCACCCAGACGCGGCCCATTTTGATCCACTTGTCTGCCAGCACCAGACCTTCACCTTCTTGGCCGAGCACCTGGCCCGGGCCCACCCGGCAGTCGTTGAACGAGAGCACAAAGTTCAGGTAGGCCCTCTGACTGACACAGCGGGGACCCCGCACAATGTCGAACCCGGGGTGTCCGCGGTCAACCAGAAACGCGGTCACTCTTTTTCGTGGTCCGCGTTCAGACTCATCGACTCCTGTCGAGGCAAATACGATGGCAAAGTCCGGCAGGATATGGCTACTGACGAAATGCTTGGAGCCGTTGATCACCCAGTCGTCTCCGACCCGCTCTGCCCGGGTGGCCATCGACATGATGTCAGAGCCCGCACCGGGTTCGGTGATCGCGAAACACTCGGTCTTTTCTGCTTTGACGCACGGCTGGAGGTAGCGTTCGACCTGTTCACCCTCGCAGGCCATCAGCAGTTCGGTGGGACGCCAGGCGAAGCCCTGCAGTGCGTGTGAAACCTTACCGAGCTCCCGTTCGAGGATCGCGAGGCTGGCGCAGTCAAGCCCACCGCCACCGACAGATTCAGGCAGGTTGGCCGCATACAAGCCCACCTCAAGGGCCTTTTGAGTAATCTGCTGGCCGAGCTCTGCGGGTACTTCTCCTTGTTTTTCCACATCAGACTCGTGGGGTAGCAGTTCGCGGGAGACAAATGCCCGCACCGATTCGGACAGCATGCGTTGCTCTTCAGTGAGTTCAAGGTCCATATTCTTTCAGCCTGAGTCGATTCCGCTGTTGGGAACGGATGCTGGCCTGGTGGGCAACAGCGCTCCTGGTTCCTGCTCAATAGGTCATCATATTGTGGGACAACCAGGATTTCCATAAGAACAGAGACGGTTTCACGGCTATGGCCTAAAATCACCTGCCCGGCGGGAGGAATTCCGATTCCACTTGAGCTGTTGGTTGTCAGCTCGAAAACCCAAACCCTGCCACCACAAAGCGGACTGCAGTGAGGAAACAGATGCCCGAACGTAGTGAAGAACTCAAGATAGAACGCCGTGGCGCGGTCCTGGAGATCACCTTGAACCGGCCCAAGGTCAACGCGATAGATTTTGAACTCAGCCGTATGCTGAACGAAGCGATCGTGATCCTGCGTGATGATCCGGAACTGCGGGTCGGCCTGCTGACCGCGGCGGGTGAGCGGGTGTTCTCGGCTGGCTGGGACCTGAAAGCCGTCGACAGCGGGGAACAGGAGCTGGACAACTGGTGGGAGGCCGATGTCGATCTGCCGGGGGGCTTTGCGGGCCTTACGGAAATGTGGGATCTCAACAAGCCTGTGATTGTGGCTCTGAACGGACTCACTATCGGCGGCGGATTTGAGCTGGCGATGGCCTGCGACCTGATCATTGCGGCCGATCATGTAGAGTTTGCCCTGCCTGAGATGCCTCTGGGTATCGTGCCGGATGCCGGGGCTATACAACGTCTGCCGCGTCGTCTGCCCTACAACATCGCGATGGAAATGTTGCTCCTGGGCAGACGCATGCCGGCAGAGGAAGCTGCCCGGCACGGGTTGGTCAATCTGGTCGTGCCGGCAGCGGATCTGATGATCAGGGCTCGAGACTGGGCCGATCAGATCGCCGACTCGGCACCGCTTGCGGTTCAGACAGTAAAAGAAGTGCTGCGTTCCATCGAAGGCGACACCATTGAACATGCCTTCCAGACCATGCGGACCGGGGACCTGCCGATCTATCGAAAGATGTTGAGATCAGAAGACGCCAAGGAAGGTGTGCGTGCGTTTGTTGAGAAACGAAAACCGGTTTTCCGTGGGGAATAGGAGTTGGCGATCTATGAACAGTGAAAATATTCAACGCGTTGCGCTGGTCGGTGGGGGTGTAATCGGCAGCGGCTGGGCGACACGCTGCCTTGCCCACGGGCTGTCGGTTGTTGTGACGGATCCCGCTCCCGGTGCGGCTGAGTTCGTCAGGAAAACTATCGATAGTGCCTGGCCGGTTCTTGAGCAAGCCGGGCTCGACCAGCAGGCCAGCCGAGACAAGCTGGAATTTGCTCCCGACATCGAAGCGGCCGTGGTCGGGGCAGATTTTGTTCAGGAAAACGTGCCCGAGCGAGAGGATCTCAAGATCTCGGTTCACGAGGAGATAGGGCGGCACGCAACGGATGACACCGTCATCGCCTCGAGTTCCTCAGGGCTTCTACCTAGCCGTCTTCAATCACGCTGCCGGCGGCCCGAACGGCTTCTGATCGGACACCCCTTCGCACCGGTCTACCTGTTGCCACTGGTAGAGGTTGTGGGCGGTAAACAGACCAGCCCGGAGGCGATTCGAGCTGCCGGCACGTTTTATCGTCGCATCGGTATGCGCCCCTTGCATGTACGAAAAGAAGTCGAGGCGTATATTGCTGACAGGCTTCAGGAGTCCCTTTATCGCGAGGCCTTGCATCTGATCAATGACGGGATCGCAACTGTGCCGGAGATAGACGCCGCGGTCACCGGTGGTCCGGGCCTGCGTTGGGCGTTCATGGGCACGTTTATGGCCTGGCATCTAGGTGGTGGCCCGGGTGGAATGCGCCACACCATTGAGCAGTTTGGTCCGGCACTGGAGTTGCCGTGGTCACATATGGAGGCACCCAAGCTGACCGAAGAGTTGAAAAACAGGATCGTCGACGGCTGCGAAACCGAGTCAGGCGATCGGGATTTCCACGAACTGGAACAGCGGCGTGACCAGTGCCTGGTCGAGATTCAGAAGGTATTGGAGAAATACTGGTATCCACCCGGCGAAGACGGTTGGCCCGAGATGAGTTGAGAAAATGATGAGGCAGTTCAGCGTTTTGTATTGGTCCGATGGACGAGCAATGACAGGGAGAACAACATGGAGATGAACACAGAAGTAGTCGTCACCTGTGCAGTGACAGGAGCAGGAGACACGGTGGGCAAGCACCCCAACGTACCAGTGACACCGGAACAAGTTGCTAACGCTGCAATCGAGGCGGCCGACGCCGGCGCTGCGATCGTGCACATCCACGCACGTGATCCGGAAACCGGGATTGGCAGTCGAGATGTGGACCTGTTCAAGGACACGGTCGAGAGAATCAGAAACAGTGGTCGCGACGTGCTGATCAATCTAACCGCCGGCATGGGTGGTGATTTGGTGGTTGATGATGACGACCCTACAGTTGCCGGCCCGGGTACTGACATGGTCAATGCCGAGACCCGCATTAAGCATGTCGAGTTGCTGCGCCCGGATATCGCGACGCTGGACTGCGGGACGATCAATTTCAGTGACAGTAACTATATCTATGTGCAGACCCCCAACATGCTCCGCAGCATGGCGGCACGCTACCAGGAGATCGGCGTCAAACCGGAAATGGAGGTATTCGACCTGGGCCACCTCAGGTTTGCCAATCAGATGCTGAGCGAGGGCCTGATCGATGCGCCAGCCATGTACCAGGTGTGCCTGGGTATCCCCTGGGGTGCTGGTGCTGACCCGGCAACCATGAATGCTATGGTCGGACAGTTACCACCGGATGTGTTCTGGTCGGGGTTCGGTATCAGTCGGGCGCAGATGCCGATGGTGGCCCAGGCCATGTTGCTGGGAGGTAACGTTCGGGTCGGCCTGGAGGACAACCTTTATCTGGAAAGAGGTGTCTTTGCCAGCAATGGGGAACTGGTTGAAAAAGCGATTCGGATAGTGCGTGAACTGGGTGGGCGGCCATGCAGTGCGGACGAAGCCCGGGCCAAGCTCCGCATAAAGTAACCCGTTATCTCGGCTGGCGGACCGGGAGGTGTCTGCGTCACTGAAGAAGCCACACCGCCCCACCCTGGTGATGACCGGTGAGCTTGACGTGGGCTAGCCCATGTTGCTCAGCGAATGGGTCAGGATCTTCAACACCGAGAGGTTGTGGGGCTGCCGGGTCTCCGGCACCTGGCGTCGGAGGAAGATCCCGCTGGAGCAAACTAGGGACTACCCAGATTTCTCGGGATTACTTCGGCAGCTTGCTGAGTGGTACTGTCAATACCTCAACACAAGAAAAGGAGATCAGCATGGACAAGGAGCTGTATGAAAAGGGCCTGGCCACCCGCCGGGACGTGCTCGGACGGGAATACGTGGACAATGCCCTTGCCAACGCCGGTGAATTTGCCCAGGGGTTCCAGGAGCTGTTGACAGAGTACTGCTGGGGTGCGGTGTGGGGAGATGAAACGCTGGATCGAAAGACCCGCAGTATGCTGAACGTAGTGATGCTGGCGGCCCTTAACCGGATGCACGAGTGGGAGCTTCACTTTCGCGGCGCGATTGTCAACGGTGTTTCCCGTGATGAACTCAAGGCGATACTGCATCAGATCGCGATCTACTGCGGTGTCCCGGTTTCAGTCGAGTGCCACCGTATCGCCAAACGGGTATTTGCCGAACTCGATGGCGGGTGAGGTTGAGCAATTCCCCCGCTCGGGCGCGAGTGATGAACAGGCCTGACGAACACATCGAACCCGCTGTTTTTGCTCTGTCATGGGAGCGGTCGGGCTCGTGCGTCCGGGATGATCGGTGTGGCTGAGTTTCAGACCATTGAGCTCTCGATCAGCGACGAAGTGGCGCTCGTCACGTTGAACCGCCCAGAGGTCGCGAATGCAATGAACACCCACATGGGTGAGGAGCTGCTGGCCGTACTGGCGGGTTCCGACGCACCTGTCGCCAGCGCGCGCTGTGTGGTTCTCACCGGTGCAGGTGACCGAGCGTTCTGTGCTGGTGCCGATCTCAAGGAGCGTAACGGCATGACCGATGCCGAGTGGCTAAAGCAGCACGCCCTGTTCGAGACACTCGCTCTGGCCCTGATGGATCTGCAGGCGCCCCTGATCGGTGCGATCAACGGTGCAGCCTTCGGTGGCGGGATGGAAATGACGCTCGCTTGTGATTTCGTCTACGCCGCCAGTACGGCCAGATTTGCTTTGACCGAGACCACTCTGGGCATCCTTCCCGGAACGTGCGGCACACAGTATCTGCCCGGGGCCGTGGGCATTCGGCGTGCCAAGGAGATCATCCTAACAGGGCGGCCCTTCAGTGCCGAGCAGGCGCTCGATTGGGGTATGGTCAACGAGGTCTGCGAAGCTGCTGATCTGCTGGCAGAAGCTCGCAAGACGGCCACTGTCATCGCTGGCAATGGGCCGATCGCGGTGCGTGAGGCAAAACGGGCAATGAATCATGCGGCTCACGGCGATCTCAAAGCGGGATATCGGATTGAACTTGGGGCATACAGCAAAGTGGTTCCGACGGCAGACCGGCGGGAAGGGATACTGGCCTTTAATGAGAAACGTAAGCCGCAATTCAAAGGAGAGTAGCGTCATGGCAGACCAGACCACACAAATGGAACTGGGAGAGGATTACCCGGAGATCCGGGAGGCGGTCCGGCGTATCTGTGATGACTTCCCCGGGGAATACTGGCGAGAGATGGATGCAGCAAGCGCTTACCCGGAAGCGTTCGTCAAGGCTTTGACCGAATCCGGTTGGTTATCGGCTCTGATCCCGGAGGTCTACGGGGGCTCAGGTCTTCCACTTCGCGCGGCTGCAGTGATCCTGGAGACGATTCACGCATCCGGCGGCAGTGCGGCCGCCTGCCATGCGCAGATGTACACCATGGGCACCGTATTGCGGCACGGCAGCGAAGAACAGAAGCAGGCCTGCCTGCCGCAGATTGCGAGCGGCGAACTGAGACTCCAGGCGTTCGGGGTCACTGAACCGGCCTCCGGTACAGATACCACTAGCCTCAGGACGCGCGCCGTCCGGCAAGGGGATCACTATGTGGTCAATGGCCAGAAAGTCTGGACCAGCCGGGCGCTGTACTCTGATCTGATGCTATTGCTCGCACGGACTACATCCCGTGAAGAAGTTTCCCGCCCCACTGAAGGCCTGTCGGTGTTCTTGATCGATCTTCGCGAACTACACGGAAACGGTGTGGAGATCAGGCCGATCGAGACCATGATCAACCACAACACGACCGAGGTCTTCTTTACCGATGCCAGGATACCTGCCAATACGCTGATTGGTGAGGAGGGTCGAGGCTTCCGCTACATACTGGACGGCATGAATGCTGAGCGCACGCTGATTGCCGGCGAAAGCCTTGGTGACGCCCGCTACTTTCTGCGCCGGGCGACGGACTACGCCTGTGAACGCGAGATCTTCGGTGGGCCGATCGGTAGAAACCAGGGCATTCAGTTTCCGCTGGCCCGCGCCCACGCTGAGGCAGAGGCGGCAGAGTTGATGGCCCGCAAGGCGGCTGCGCTGTTCGATGCGGGCAGATCCTGCGGTGCCGAAGCCAATATGGCCAAACTGCTGTGCGGCGACGCCGCTTGGCACGCTGCGGAGGCCTGTATGCAGACCTTTGGTGGGTTTGCCTTCGCCCGCGAATACGACATCGAACGCAAGTGGCGTGAAGCACGTCTGTACCTCACGGCGCCGGTCTCTACTAACCTTGTTCTGGCTTTCATCGGTCAGCATGTCATGGGACTGCCCAAGTCGTACTGACAGACGTTGGCCCTTGCAAGGCCGGGGTACCAGTCAGCTATTCTCGTGGCGGGTGCCGATCTCGAGAGTCAAAGGTCGGCCGGCCGGTTGACGTTGTAGAAGATACCATCGTCGTCGACATCGACCTGGGTGATGCTGTTCGCAAGTCCGTCCAGCAGCTGCCGGGCTCCCGTATCGCCAGTCAGCTGTAATAGATCTTCAAAGAAGGTCGACCCGAAGAGCACCGGATTGCCCCGCCGGCCCCGGTAGAAGGGAGCGCATATGCGGCCGGGGTCATAGTTCTCGATCAGCAGATCGAGGTGATTCGATGCGACCAGCGGCATATCTGCCAGGCAGATAATGACGCCCTCGCTGTCGTCGGCAAGGCTTCGAATTCCCGTTGCAATCGAACTGCTCATTCCGGTCGGGTAAGCAGGATTGTGGACGAATTTCAGCGGCCGGTCGTCCAGTGCTGCGGTCAGTGTCTCGGCCTGGTGCCCGGTCACGACATGAACGTACCGGGCCCGGGAGGCCAGCGCAGCATCCGTAGCGTGGGCCGCCAGTGGTTTGCCGGCTACAGGCAGCAACAGTTTGTTCAGCGAACCGGCCCGGCTCGACAGCCCCGCAGCCAGTACCACAGCATCGATCCGCTCACTCATCGGGTTAGTGACTTGAGCGCGATGCGATCACCTGGGCGAGGATGGAGACGGCGATTTCACCAGCACTGTGGCCACCGATATCGAGTCCGATCGGCGCTTGAATGCGGTCGAGCTGTTCGGCAGTGGTCCCGTCCTGGCTGAGCCTTTGCAGTCGTCGTTCGTGGTTACGGCGGCTGCCGAGGGCCCCGATGTAAAAGGCGGGTGAATCGAGCGCCGCCCGCAGTGCCGGGTCGTCGATTTTGTGATCGTGAGACAGGATCGCGACGGCGGTCCTGGCGTCCAGGTCCATTCCCTGGAGGGCACTATCGGGCCAGTCGTTGACCCTTTCAAGATCCGGGAACCTGTCAGCCGTCAGGTAAGGTGGGCGGGGATCTATGACCGTGACGTTAAAACCTGCCAGTTGTGCCATGGTCGACAGAGGCTGTGCAATGTGGACTGCACCGACGATCAGGAGCCGCCATGGTCGGACAAATGGTCGAATCAAAACCTCCTGGCCATCGATCTCCTGAAGAGCTGTTCTGCCCTGTGCCAGCAGGGGAGCAGCAGCTTCCAGGTGCGTGTCGTCTACCAGAAGCTCACCCGAGCGGTGGGTGGCGTTGCCTACGGCAAGATCACCGGTCGATACACGGGCAAACAATGCGACCGGCGTATGATCCAGAATAGCCCGCACCAGACGGTGGTCGTTCAACCTGATGACCAGGAGATCGATCGTACCGCCACAGGGCAGTCCCAGCGTCCATGCGGTTTCATCCGTCACTCCGTAGCTGAGGGTTTTCGGTGTGCCGGTGCTGATGACCTCTTCCGCTTCCTCGATTACGGCATTCTCGACACAGCCGCCGGAGACCGATCCCTCGAATTCACCCGAGTTGGAAATGGCGAGCAGGCTGCCCACGGGCCTTGGTGCCGAACCCCAGGTGCGCAGGGTAAATGCCAGAGCCACAGGGTGGCCACGTTGCAACCAGGATTGGACTCGTTCCAGCAGGTGTAGATCGTCATTCAACATTTTGGTCGTGGCTGGTTTGCGTACCTTGGGCGTCTAAAGGTGGCGGTCTTCAGTTCAGGGCTGTCATCAAACGCCCGGACCGTGAATGTTCCCGATTCTATTCATTTGTGGTGAGGAAAAAAATCTCTGCTGCCTGGACCGCAGTGCAGTGGTGGGTACAGGGGGTGTTTATCCAGGTGAGATCAGCTTGTCATTGCGACCGGCACTGCCGGCAGGGAAATCGGGCCGATTCAGGACGAGCGTGACAGCAGTGCAGCCGACTGGACTAGATGGATGTCCGCTCGCTTCATCTGATCGAGCGCGACAGCCAGAGACCCATCCAGATCGATTGCGCGGCAGGCATCCTCGATCAAGTACACCTCAAAACCCTCTTTTCGCCCATCAAGCGCCGAGTAGAGCACACAGAAGTCAGTGGCCAGGCCCGCAAGATAGAGCTTTTGGAATTCCCGCTCTCTGAGGCATCCAGCAAGCCCTGTCGAAGTGTGCTGATCGTTCTCATAAAACGCGGAATAGGAGTCGATCTCAGGCCTGAAGCCCTTGCGGACGATCATCTCGCAACCCTGCGTTTCCAGCCCGGAGTGGAATTCTGCTCCTGCACTGCCTTGCACGCAGTGATCGGGCCACAACACCTGAGGGCCGTAATCGAGTACTGCGGTCTGCATGACCGACGCGCCGGGGTGGTTCGAAGCGAATGACCGGTGGTCTGCAGGGTGCCAGTCCTGGGTCAGTATACGATGCGAGAAGACCCGGGCGAGACTGTTGATGACCGTGACCACGGCATCTCCATCAGGGACCGCCAACGCACCGCCGGGGCAGAAATCGTTCTGAACATCGATGATGATTAGGCAGTCATCGGAGTTCATGATGGTACCAGGATCGTGCCCTACGCCATGACCGAGAAACTGCTGGTTGAGTTGATTTTTCGGTTTCGAGAGAAAAACTCCAGCCCGATCGACCGGTCAATTCGCTGCAGGTGAAACTGGACCGGGTCGCGGTCATGATCGTGGCCGGCCTCACAGGCCGACACCAGCTCGGCCATCAGTTCACCTACCGCCGGTGCGGTCTTGAACTGATTACCGCTGGTGCCGACTGCGAGGTAGAAGCCGGCCAGGTCGGAACAGTCATAGATGGGAATCCAATCATCACTCACGTCCCACAGGTCGACGATGCCGCTCACGTTGTTGGGAATGCCCAGAGAAGGGATACGCTGGGCGAGCCGGTAGATCGGTTCCATCACGGCATCGCTGAGATTCCTGTCGAAATCATCCGGATCTTGGGTCTGCTCCCCCTCCGCTTCAGTGCCTTCGCTGCCACTGAGAAAAGTGCCGCCGAGATCAGGCCTGGTATAGCTACAAACATCGTTGTCGAAGGTCACAAATTCTGCACCCTTGTTAGCGGGTGAATCCGGTCGGGTCAGCCGAACATACTCGTGTCGAATCACGCGGGTCTTGATGGCGCTGCTGTCGGCAATTCCGGCGAGGGCGCTGATCTTGGCTGAATGCGGGCCCGCGGCGTTGACAATCACCGGTGTTCTGATCGTCTCGGACCCGTTGAGATCGAGCCCTTCGGTGCGTCCGTCACGGGTGTGGATGGCGCTTACCGTGCTGTTGAATCGAAACTCAGCACCGGCAGCCTGTGCTGCCGCCTGCAGATTGTGTGCCGCCAGGCGTGGGTCATTGCAGTATCCGGCGCGCGGAAAGAACACCCCGCCATTCAGGTCAGACCCGGTCGGCTGGCCGAATTGTGGATCATCCGACAGCACCGGTGGCCCAAAGCGGTGGAATTTCCAGCCGGGGAGTTTTGCCTGAATCGTCTCAGTGGACCATTCCTGGTAGGGGATCTGCAGGGCGTCAGACAGAGCAATCTGCTTTCCCAGATTGTCGTTTCCGTCGGTCTTGAGTACCAGCACACCGGTCTGCCTGAATTCGGCCATGCCGGCCGGATCGTCGGTACCGATGTGGCCCCGCCAGTCCTCCCAGCATTGGGTCCCCTCCCAGGCCAGAGCCGAGCCTTCCAGGGTCGAGTAATGGCTGCGCACTATGGCGACTGAACTACTGGTAGAACCCTGCCCCGCTGTTTCCAGTCGATCGACGTTCAAGGTGTGCCAGCCCCGCCGGGCAAGGCCACAACCGATCGCTGAGCCGATGATGCCCGCGCCGATGATGACTGCATCGAATCGGTTGTCCATGTCAGAGGTGTCCTGTTGGCCGGTCGCGAGTGTTGGGTTGCGACGAATCCGCGCTGGTCTTGGCACACTCATTCTATGCGCTCATCAAACTAAGGGCCACCTCAGGCAGTTAAGACCGGTACCAAGCAGAAACTTTTTAACCAAAGAACAATCGTAGCGCCAGGCGAATGGCACTTGAATACTGTCTGTTCAGCACCATATACAGAAACAGAGTGCGGCATCGTAATGGTACGGTGCCCCAGACAAACGTGGAGACAGTTATGAACAACTTGGTCAGAATTGCAGACGGACGTCGAGCTTGGGACCTTTTGGGGGATCTCGATGGTTTGGCGAACGGTTTCCTGCGCTCGCCGGTTACGATGACTCACACGGGTAGCAACACCCGTGTCCCGGCCATCGATGTTACGGAAGACGACTCGAACTACTTGGTCAAAGCCGAGATGCCGGGGATGCGCAGCGGTGAACTGGCAGTGACGGTGCATGACGGTGTGTTGGCAATCAGCGCTGAGCACAGCAAAAGCGAGCCAACGCAAAAGGGCAGGGTCATTCGTCAGGAACGCTGTTACGGAAAATTCGCCCGCTCGATCCGTCTCGGTAAAGACATCGACGAAGAGCGTGTAACCGGTGACTACCGGGACGGTGTGCTGTCTCTGGTGATTCCCAAAGCCGTCGGTCTGCAGCCGCGCAAGGTCGACGTCAAGTTCGCCTGAACAACCCGGTTGCAGAACGTTGTGGAGGGCCGGCTTGCCGGCCCTTCTCCTTATTCAACAGGAAGTGTTCAACGGGATTCGCTACAGTGAGCCTGTATACTTGACAGACAACCCGTGCGGGTAGGTTTTTCACACAATATGACTCAACAGCGAGAAAACGCGACCGATATTGCCCGGGTGCTGGCCGAGGCTTTGCCTTACATACGGCATTTTCACGGCAAGACTATTGTCATCAAGTACGGTGGCAACGCGATGGTCGACGAGGAACTGAAACTTGGGTTCGCACGAGACGTGGTGCTGATGAGGCTGGTCGGCATGAATCCTGTGGTGGTCCACGGAGGTGGCCCCCAGATCGGCAGCCTGCTTGAGCGGATCGGCAAGAAGTCAGAATTTGTTGAGGGGCTGAGGGTGACCGACCGGGAGACCATCGATGTGGTCGAGATGGTGCTAGGTGGTCTGGTCAACAAGAGCATCGTTGCCATGATCAATGCTCAGGGTGGTAGCGCCGTCGGCTTGTCGGGTAAAGACGGTGGCATGATCCGGGCACGCAAGCTGGTGCTCAGGCAGACCGGCGACGGGGTCGGTGACGAGGGCATTGATATTGGTCATGTGGGCGAGATCGAACAGATCAACCCTGCGGTCGTCGATACGCTTGATCAAGCGAGTTTTATTCCCGTGATTGCGCCGATCGGGGCCGGTGACGACGGCCACGCCTACAACATCAACGCGGACACCGTGGCAGGTCGCCTGGCCATTACGCTGAATGCCGAGAAGCTGATCCTGCTCACCAATACTCCTGGCGTACTTGACCCCGAGGGTGCACTGCTGGAGACGCTGACCGCAGTTGAGGCGGAACAACTGATCGCGGATGGGGTGATCAGAGATGGCATGTTGCCTAAAGTGAAGTGTGCCCTGGATGCTGTTGCCGGCGGTGTGCAGACGGCGACAATCAGTGACGGCCGAATACCGCATGCGACCCTTCTGGAGACCCTGACCAACCGAGGTGTCGGTACCCAGATCGGTGTGTCCAGGCAGGTGCAGAACACTTCACCCTGATCAGTTGCCTCGCTGAGGCAGTATTGGTTACGGCACTCGCCTGCCGACCAGGGTCCCGGAGCTACGCCTGGACTTTAATGCCTGTACGGCCGTCGTCGGTCGTACACGTACGTTACGTTCTGCCAGAGAAACGCTGTACTGATCTTGGGAATGTTTTTGTTGAGACGCGGAGCTATAGGGATAATCGGTCCCTTCAGAATAGTCACTGATGAGTGAACTTTCACAGTCTTTCCTGATCGCGCTTGACCTGATCTCGGGCCTCGATCCGGATCTTGTTGAGATCGTGCAGCTGTCCCTGCAGATCAGCCTGTTGGCAGTAGCGCTGGCCGCATTGATCGGGTTACCGCTGGGGGCAGCTGTTGCGATCTACCGTTTTCCCGGCAGAGCCGCAGTGGTAGTCGTGTTGAACGCAATGATGGGTCTGCCGCCAGTGGTCGTGGGTCTGGTGGTTTATCTGCTGCTTTCACGAGCCGGACCGCTGGGCGAGTATGGTCTGCTCTATACCCCGGCCGCCATGGCCATCGCCCAGTGTCTTCTGGTCACGCCGATCATTGCTGCGTTGACCCGTCAGACTGTCGAGGATCTGTACACGGAATATCGAGAGCAGTTGGATTCCCTGGGGGTACGGCCTTATCGAGCCATTTTCACGTTGCTACGCGATGGCCGCTACAGCCTGCTGACTGCGGTGCTGGCAGGTTTTGGCCGTGCCAGCGCCGAAGTGGGTGCCGTGATCATCGTCGGTGGCAACATCAACCACGTGACTCGTGTCATGACGACGACCATTGCCCTTGAGACCAGCAAGGGGAACCTGGCCCTGGCGCTTGGCCTGGGCATCGTGCTGCTCAGTATCGTGATCCTCATCAACGGGCTCTCCGTGCTGGCCCAAGCGATCGCTACTCGAGTCGAGGGCTGACATGGTAAATCCCCACGGCGCCGGCAAACGGGATGATTGTGGAAAGTCAGACCCGGATATTCTGCCGCTCGAAGTTGACGGCCTGGGTTACGCCGTTAGGGATCAGTGGCTCCTGAAAGATGTCAGTTTCACTCTCGGAGCCGGTAAGCGAACTTGCATCGTGGGCCCCAACGGTGCCGGCAAGAGTGTCCTGTTGCGCTTGTGCCACGGCTTGTTGCAGCCCAGTGCGGGCAGTATCTGCTGGGCCGCAGGCTCTTCCCGCCAGCAACGCCGGCAACAGGCGATGGTCTTCCAGAACCCGGTCCACCTGCGCCGGTCTGCCCGGGCCAACGTTGAGTTTGCTCTGTCCGTGCAGGGTCTTGACCGGAGCGCGATTCGGGAACGCACAACGCGGGTGCTCGAAGCGACCGGGCTGGACGGTATCGCCAGTCGCCCGGCTCGGGTCCTGTCCGGAGGCGAGCAACAGCGTTTGGCTCTCGCCCGGGCCTGGGCACTACAGCCCAGGGTGCTGTTCCTGGATGAGCCAGTCGTTCATCTGGACCCTGCTGCGACCCGCATGGTCGAGGACCTTATTCTCAGAATCGATGGCAGCGGGGCCAAGATCATCATGGTGAGCCATGACCTGGGCCAGGTTCGACGTCTCGCTGACGACGTGATTTTCCTGCACAACGGGCGCCTCATCGAGCACTCGCCGGTAACGCGTTTTCTGGGCGATGCCCGCTCAGCCCAGGCCCGGGCATTCGTCAAAGGTGAACTACTCTATTAGCCCGTGCGGTGACCGGGTTCGATCAGGGGTCACCCGCTTACCAGCCAACCGCAGACCGCTTCACTGAAGCCGTCCTGGTCGTGGTCGACTACGGTCTGGAAGTGGTCGGTCAGATCAGCGGGCGCATTGGCAACGACCCGGGCGTTTGTTGCCCAGTGCAGCAGGTCCAGGTCATTGTAGTCATTGCCGACCACGAGGGCGCTGCCCGCATCCAGTTTGTTCTGGCGGCAGACCCAGGCCGCAGCCTCTGATTTTGAAACATTGTTAGGAAAAATCTCATACCAGATTGACCGATGGTCCAGCGGTGAGGTGGTGCGAATGACCGTCAGTTCGTTCAGCCTTTCCTGCAAAGCCCCGTGCAGCTCGTCACTGTTGTCGGCCGCGCAGATGGCCAGTAGCTGGGTCGCCCGGTGAGTCTGGTGAAGTGGTTTGCGCATTGGACTATGGTGGCCTTCGTAAAGCGACAGGCGCCGGTCGAAGTCTTCATTGCTCGCCCCGCACCGATGCCAGCGGAACCGGTGGTTGTCGGGTACCAGCTCATGCACCATAAAATCCAACTCGAACTCCAGCAGTACCGAAGCGGCCCGAGTGACCTCGGCTGGTGTCAGTGCGTGGCTGGCCAACAGATCCAAGTCGGGAAAGCTGAAGATGCCCGCTCCGGACGAAGTCACCAGCAGGTCAATCGGGAAATGACGGTCGAGTACCCGACGGGTCGAATAGAGAGACCGTCCGGTTATGACCACCCGAGTGATCCCCTCGGCGCCGAGCCGGTTGAGGGCTTGCCGATTGACCGGGCTGAGAGCCTGATCTGACCCGAGCAGTGTGCCATCGAGATCTGTAAACACGACAAGGTTCATGGTCTTTCGTCCGGGAATGAGTATCTGGCGCTCTGGCTGACCGTCACTACAGGAATACAGTTCTAGAGCAGAGATTCAATCTTAGACAACAGCCCCTTGTTGTCGGGGCGCACCAAACTGCCATAGCTGCCGACAACCCGGCCGTTTCGGTCAAGCAGGTACTTGTGAAAATTCCAGCGGGGATATTGACCCGCCTCCCTGGCGAGGGTGCGGTAGAGCGGTTCCGCATTGCTTTCGGCGACTCGTGACTTCTCGAACATCGGAAATTTGACGTCATAGGTGAGTTGGCAGAATTCCTTGACCTTTTTCTCCGAGCGAGGTTCCTGAAAAAAGTCGTTGGACGGGAATCCCAATACGGCGAAGCCGGCTTCATGGTAGCGGCGGTAAAGTGATTCAAGACCCTTGTATTGTTTGGTAAAACCGCAAAAGCTTGCTGTGTTGACGACCAGCAGGACCTTACCGGCATACTCGTCGCACAACCGTACGGATGTCTCGCTGGCGAGATAACGCTTGGTGAAGTCGAGACTGGTCGGGCAATTGGATTCGCCTGTCGTCTCAAATGACACCAGTAGCAGGGCGGCTACCGTGAACAGCATGGTCTTTTTCAAAACAGAATTTCCTTGCGGTGATTGACCAATGATGAAGCGCCAGGCCCGACGTTTCAACTGTGAATGCAAGGGGGGTGGCCCGGTTAGTTCAGCGCAACGACCAAGCCTAAGGCTCTGTGGCTGGCTCGTGTAACTGTTCGCGAATGTCAAAGTACTGTGCAATGAATGCCAAAGCGCACCTTGCCCTTTCTTCGCCAAGACCTTTGACCGGCTGGTAGTGGGCCTGGACATGATCCAGTTCGGACACAAATGCCTGGTGTACCCGGCGCCGTTCTTCAGCCGTACCCTGGCCCCGTTGCAACTCTTCTTCGACCCAAGGAAGGTCTGTGCTGCACAACAAGTAAAGGTCGGCCTGTCGTTCGATGGCCTGCCGGACGATCCAGTGTGGACAGTGCTGATGGTATTGGCGACTGTAGACTACGGTAGACACAAGATCAGTGTCGAGGATCACCAAGTGGTCAGATGCCCGTATTGCCCGATCCTCAAACTCGATCTGCAGGTGTGCGATCGGTTCGATGTCGGCAGCCGTCAGAGGTCGGTGGATTCTATCGAGGTAAGCCCGTGCTCCTTCCTCTGAGCAGGGGACCAAGAGGCGCGTCGCAATGTCAGCAGCCAGGGTGGTCTTGCCAGTGCACTCGCTGCCGGTCACGACGATCCTGATCGGGGTGCCGCGGGATGTTTTCACAGCGGAAGCCTGTCCCCGAGTTCGAAAGTGGTCCCTTTCCACGTTGCGCATCATAGAGTATGGTGGAGTCCGGTCAAGGGAAAGATCTTGGGAACAACGCGCATGAGTGATAAAACCGACCAAACGAGCGGGGTTCCCGACGAACGGCTGGCGGCATGGGGGGAAATCTACCGGCCGCGCTACACTGGTGTGGCGACTTTCATGCGTCAATCGCTGCGGGAAACAGATTCCGATTGGCACGATGTTGATGTGGGGCTCGTCGGTGTACCGTTTGACGGCGGCGTGACGAACCGGCCCGGTGCTCGTCACGGACCCCGCGCCCTACGCGAGCAATCGACCCTGATGGGACGAATCAACCATCAGACCGGGGTGAAACCCTATGACCAGGCTCGGGTTGCCGATCTTGGCGATGTATCCATTGAAGGCGTCTACGCACTGGACCGGGCCATAGAAGAAATCGAGCAGTTTTATGACAAAGTTGTGAAAGCCGGCGTCATGCCATTGTCAGCCGGTGGGGATCACTGTATCAGCCTGCCGATACTGCGGGCGATCTCACACCAGTTGGGCGAGCGGGTCGGTATGGTCCACTTCGATGCCCATTGTGATACCGGCCCGGAGTTGTTTGGACACAAGCACCATCATGGTGGTCCGTTCAAAGTGGCTGTAGAAGACGGTGTTCTCGATCCCGAACGAACCATCCAGATCGGAATCCGCGGTCCAGCGGAACCATTGTGGGGATTCAGCTATGAGTCGGGTATGACGGTCATCCATATCGAGGAACTCTATGCCATGGGCATCGATGAGGCCATCGCCAGAGCCAGAGAGATCATTGGTGATGGCCCGACCTATGTCAGTTTTGACGTCGATGGCATGGACCCGGTTTATGCGCCTGGAACCGGTACGCCGGAGGTCGGTGGATTTACCAGTTACGAGGCCCAGCAGATGCTGCGTGGGTTGACCGGCATCAACATTGTCGGCGGTGATGTTGTAGAGGTGTCTCCTCCGTTCGACAGCGCGAACACGACCGCGCTGAACGGTGCCCAGATGTTGTGGGAGATCCTCTGCTTGATGGCTGCACGCTTCCAAGGCAGCACCGGTACGGTGTCGGCCGGATGATCCATAGCATTCAGCCGGCTACTCTTTCTCATAACGTGCCGGCATGATTGATGCGATCCGGCAGTTCTTTGCCGAAAAACTTGAGACCAACGACAGCGGTGTGCACCCCGATCACGAACTGCGTCTGGCGGCGTCGGCTCTGCTCTTTGAGGCGGCACTGTCGGACTACGATCTGAGTAATGGCGAGAGTGCGTTGATCCAGACTCTGGTACGGGAGCAATTCAAACTGACCACTGAAGAGTCCGCACAACTGCACTCCCTGGCTGAGTCACAGGCGCGTGAGGCCATTGACCTGCATGGGTTTACGTCCCTGATCAACCAGACATGGTCGTCTGAACAGCGGATCGCACTGGTCGAGAAAATGTGGCAGGTGGTCTACGCCGATGGCCGGCTGGATGACCATGAGCTCCATCTGATGCGCAAAATACAACGTCTGCTGCACATCCCGCAGAAAAGTTTTGTCGCAGCCAAACTGCGCCACAAACCGGCCTGAGATTCTGGACGGTGGCCGGGCACCTTTACTGCGAGTTGGTCGGCCCTTAATGTTGGGCACACCCGCCTGATCATAGTGTCTGGCTGGTACCGATGATCCGGGATCCTGCTCAGCCAAGGTCAACTCTCCCTCGTCTGTTGGGCTGCTGGCTATTCCTGGGCGTTGTGGCATTTGTGATCGCAGTGCTTTTTTATCGCTATCTTTTGCAGGACGGCGATTTCGACGTTTACTGGGCCGCGACCTTTCGCTACCTCCACGGGTTGCAGGTGCATGTCGCCGAGTCGAACCTTTTTACTTACCCGACATTTGCAGCGTTGCTGCTGATGCCGCTCTATCCCCTGGGTTATACCACGGCCAAGGTCTTGTTCTTTCTGGCCAATGTCGTTGTACTCGCCGGCGCGCTCCAAGTCTGTCACAACCAACTCCTGGCTCCAGGCCGTGAGCGGTTTGTGGTGATCACCTTGAGTCTCATATTTGCCGTGCGATCGATCTTGGCTGTATTCAACAACCAGCAGACCGACATTCTCATATTCGGACTGATAGTCTTCGGACTCGCCTGTTTCCCGGTTCGCTCATTCAAAGGTGTCGGGCTGATGGCGGTTGCGGCAGGACTCAAGGCCAACCCTTTGTTTATGTTTCTGTTGCCTGTTCTGACCGGGCGATGGCGTTCTGCTGCAGTGTTTGTGACAGTTCTGGCCGGTCTTGTGATGATGCCGGACGCCTTCAAGTACGCAGTGACGGGCACCTTTTTGGCCTCAGAATTTTCTGTCCCGGGGGCCGTATTACCAAAGAACGGCGTTGTCCCCCTTGGGCAGTTCAAGGCAGTACCTGCCAGTGATGAAGTATTCGGTTATCTCAAAGAGCACTACCGAGTAACGCTCTCGGCGTCGCCTTCCAAGATCCATTGGTGGCATGACCGGCACAGCAAATATGCAAAAAAGAACCAGTCGCTGTATCGCATCCTGGCATCGAGGCTGGATCGTTCTGTCCCGTCGAATTATGTTCTGTTGGGCCTGTGTGTTTTTTTCGGGCTGTTGTTGATTCCACTGACCCGGCGATGTAGGGGCCAGCTCTTTGTTCTCGGCATGTTGTACTACACGGCGTTTATCCTGATTGGCCCGCAGTCGTCCAAACCCCATTTCATCGGGTTCTACGCGCTGCTGGTTTTCTGCTGGCAGGATGCCGTACTCGCCCGCTCTGTGACGAAACTCGCCGCTCTGGCAGTTTTATCCAGCCTGATGGGGCTGAAGTTTTCGGTACAACTGTTGCCTGATGGTGCTCTGGCACAGGATTCCATTGGGCTTGCGGGCCTCGGCATATGGCTGTACAGCTATTGTCTGCTGATGTCCGGTCGGGCCATGCTTGGAGAGTCAGCTACCGAACCGTAATTTCCACACCAGTAGCAGCGCCTCGTTGAAGGTCGAAGCCGACATCTTGGAGTCACCCCTGACACGATCGGTGAAGACAATCGGAACCTCGCTCACCGATAGTCCGGCCTGCAGGGCACGCCAGGTGGTTTCAATCTGGAACCCGTAACCAACGGACAGAACCGTGTCCAGGTCGATGTGCTGCAGTGCCTGTCGCCTGAAGCACTTAAAGCCACCGGTCAGGTCACGGTACGGAAGCCCAAGAATAGTCCGTGCGTAAAGATTGCCGAGTCGACTCAGCATTAATCGGCGAAATGACCACCCTGAAACGCTACCGCCAGGCATCCAACGACAGCCGAGTGCGATATCCGTTGTTCGGGTTGCCATCAGCAGGCGTGGCAGGTCTTGCGGGTCGTGGCTGAAATCGGCGTCCATTTCGAAGATGTGACTGTAGTCCCGTTCCAGTGCCCATCGGAAACCGGCAAGATAAGCCCGGCCCAGGCCTTGCTTGGTTTGGTGATGCATGACATTCACCAAAGGATCGTCGCGGGCCCTTGCTGCTGCCAGCTCGCCGGTGCCGTCTGGTGAGTTATCATCAATGATGAGTACGTGACTTGAGGGCAAGTTGGACTGGACAGCATCAATCAGCGGGATCAGATTGTCCCGCTCATTGTAGGTTGGGATGAGGACCAGCGGCATGGGTTGCTGGTTCTTGGTTTGTCTATCCAACGGGTTGAGGTTCATGGCTTGCACTGCCATGACCCCGACCCCAGCTGTGCAAAGAATTCAACCGACGCGAATTGTATTGAGGGAGGCCTTGTCACACGGGTCTCTGGGCAGTTGTACGTCACAATAGAAGATAAACTCTGATGCCTGAGCATGCTTTTCTCGAGTATGACGGGGTACTGGCGTTTGCCCACCGGGGTGATCAAGACGCCGGCCCCGAGAACACACTGGCCGCATTTGAAGGCGCTGTTCGACAGGGGTTTGGTTATCTGGAGACCGATGTGCACTGCACGCGGGACGGCCAGTTGCTCGCGTTCCACGATGACCGACTGGACCGGGTGACGGATCGGCAGGGTGTGATCGCACGGTTGGACTATGCTGCGATCCATCCGGCCAGGGTCGCAGGTCGTGAGCCCATTCCGCGGCTGGAGGATCTGCTGGAAGCGTTTCCGGAGATTCGTTTCAACATCGACCCCAAGTCTGATGCCGTGGTCGAGCCCCTGGTCACGCTGCTGCGCAGGGCCAAAGCACTGGCGCGTGTCTGTATCGGCTCGTTTTCCGGCCGCCGCCTGAATCGGGTACGGGCCATGCTGCCGGGGGTCTGTACCTCCATGGGTCCGCTCGAAACTACCCGGGCGAGAATCGGTAGCCTGGGCCTGCCTGCCGGCACCTTGAGAGCAGCCTGTGCCCAGGTGCCCGTCTGGTGGAACGGAATCAAAGTCATCGATGCAAGGTTCGTTCGCTCGATGAACCGCCAGGGTCTGCAGACCCATGTCTGGACCGTCAATGAGCCCGATGAGATGAACCGACTGCTCGATCTTGGGGTTGACGGCCTGATGACCGATCGGCCGGCGGTGCTCAAGGCGGTGTTGATCGAGCGTGGCCAGTGGCATCAGGCGGGCTGATCAGGATCGGGTTCTTCTACTTTCCGGAAGATCATCATCCCGCCAAAGAACAGCACCACAATGGACAGAATTCCGATCCGCGGATCACCGGTCGTCACGGTGACCCAACCCATGAGGAAGGGTCCAAAGATTGCCGCTGCCTTGCCCACGACGTTGTAGAAGCCAAAAAATTCGGCACTTTTCTCTGCCGGAATCATCTGGCTGAACATGGACCGGCTGAGCGCCTGTATGCCGCCCTGGACCAGGCCAATGATAGCGGCCAGGATATACATCTCGACTTGGGAGTCCATAAAGAAAGCGAAGACCGTCACGCCAACGTAGACCCAGATGGCGATCCAGATGCCTCGCCTGGCCCCATAACGTTCACCCAGTCGGCCGAACACAAGGGCGGCTGGAAAACCGATGAACTGTACCATCAGCAGGGCGATGATCAGGCTGTCGGAGGGCAAGCCGATGGACAGGCCATAATCCACCGCCATACGCACGATCGTATCGACACCATCTATATAGAGCCAGTAGGCCAGCAGGAACAGCCATGCACCGCGGTACTGGCGCAGGTTTCGGGCGGTCTGCCCCAGGGCAGAAAAAGTCTCGGCGAGATTCGCCCGTCGAGCAGACCTGGGGGCAGGTTCGTCCACCCAGAGCAGAAGTGGGATGGAGAACACCGACCACCACACGGCCACGCTCACGAACGACCAGCGTACCCCGGCAGCGGCATCCGCAAGCCCGAAAAGTTGGGGCTTCAGGGTCATCAGGACATTGACCAGGAACAGTATCCCCCCGCCCAGATAACCCAGGGCAAAACCCAGCGCAGAGATTCGGTGTCGCGTAGCAGTCGGGGACACGACAACCAGTAGCGCATCGTAGAAAGTATTCGCGCCGGAAAAGCCGACCACCGCGATCGCGTACAGCAGTATTGCGAACGGCCACATTCCAGCTTCCACCAAATAAAGAGCCCCGGTCGCCAGCACGCCCACGCAGGCGAATGCCGCCAGCATGCGTTTTCGTAAGCCGCCAATATCGGCCATGGCACCGAGGATTGGTGCCAGGATCACCACGATCAGGCTGGCGAGCGAGTTACCGATGCCAAGGTAATAGGTGCTCTGGGTGACCTCGACACCCTGGCTCCAGTATTGCTTGAAAAACAGTGGGAAAAACCCCGCCATGACCGTGGTGGCAAAAGCTGAATTGGCCCAGTCGTACATCGCCCAGGAAAAGGCGCTTCTGCGGGTGCTCGTCTGCATGAGATCCTCCTGGTTTCTGTCGTACAATGGTCGGAATCAGTCGCGCCCCAGTGTATTCTATAAGCGTGTTGTGCTGTGGAATGTGCATCAACCCGGGTTGATGCACGAAACTGGTGGAAAACTAATCTGAGGAAAAGCAGATGACCTCGAAAATCAGTGGAAGATGTTTGTGCGGTTCAGTCAGTTTTGAGTGCGATCAGGTACCGGTCTTTCAGGCCAACTGTCATTGTGATGATTGCCGTCGCTCGGGTGGCGGTGTGCACGCCTCTTTTGTGTTTGTCCCGGCGGACGGGTTGCGTGTGAGCGGCCGAACGCAGACCTATGAGCACACCAGCGATGCGGGCAATATCATGACCAAGTACTTCTGTCCCGACTGTGGATCACAGATGTTCGGTTCGGGCAGCGGTAAACCGGAACGTCGTGGAATCCGGGTCGGTGTGATTGATGATGCCAGCTGGTTTCAACCCATGGCCAATGTCTACAGCTCTCGCAAGCTGCCGTCCACCCCACTCGATCCCGAAGTCAAGGCGTTCGACAAGATGCCAGGTTGAGCCAGGGGCTGTACGGGTGCTCTGACAGCAGCGCAGAATGTGCTCAGGAAACGGGCCGCGACCTGGCCGCCGGTGTCGAGGCTCCCAGCAGGGCCATTGTGACAATGGCGCCCAGGATCAGGAAGCCACCTGCGAATGCGCCCAAAGATGGCACCTCGCCGATAACGATCCAGACCAGTATCGGACCGGCAATGATCTCGGTCAGTGACAGCAAGGTGAGTTCGACTGCCAGAAGGTGACGCGCCCCGACTGTAAAAAGCAGAAACCCGACTCCAACTTGAAAGAGGCCCATACTGCTGCTGTAGGCAAGGTCAATGGGTGTCACGATCAACCCACTATCGCTCAGGGCGATGCCAACAGCTGCGAACAGCACAGCGAAGAGACTGCCAAAGAAAATTGCGGGCAGCATATCTGTGCCTTGTCGCGTACGCAGTGAAACAGCGAGACCGGAGAATCCCAGTGCGGCCATCAGCGCGAAAAGCTCCCCGAGCCCACGACCCAGCGCGAGTTCCCCACCGGTCATGACTGCGAGGCCAGCGGCGGCCACCATCATGCAGGCCCATGTGAGGCGCGTGATTTGCTCACCCAGGAACGTTCGACCCAGTAGGGCGGTAAAGAATGGTGCTGCGGCCAGGATGAACAAGGCGTTGGCGACGGCCGTGAATTCCAGTGCCAGGATGAAGCCTGTAAACGCGACCGCCAGACACAGGCCGCCAATGACCGCCGGCAGGCCCGCCCAGAAGAAGATCTGCTTTGTCTTTAGTCGATAACGGATGACCAGCCACAGGCAAAGCATGAGCCACAATGCTCCCGATCGATAAAACAGCACCTGCCAAGGTGTTGCCTCGTCGATCAACCGGTAGATCAAGCCACCACTGCTCCAGAAGATACCGGCGGTGAGTACCAGTGGTATCCCCAGTTTGCGGCTGGGAGTCTTGGGCGTGGTGGACGGAATACTGGACACCGTGAGTACGTCTCGCTGGGCAGTGGCGGACCGATAGTACGTTATAGCGTTATCCGGAGGAATCGAAATCGGTGTATTGGTATGGGCTCCATGTCTGAAGCGCAGTCCTGTTCAGAGCCAACCGTCGCCGATTGAATCCATGGTTGCCCCCTACCGGTCGCTTGGTGCATCCTACGGGATCCAAGCCATACGATATTTAACCTATGCAACGGGGCACAAAGCCCAAAGGAGGAGACGATGTCTATCACCATGACCGTGTTGTACCCGAATGAGGAAGGCTCGAAGTTCGACTGGGACTACTACATGAACAGCCACATGAAACTCGTGGCGGAGCGGCTGGCCGGACCCGAGTTGCTCGGTATTAGAGTCATCAAAGGGCTCGCCGGAGGGGCGCCAGGTGAATCGCCGGCTTACCAGGCAGCGGCACTGATACATTATGAGAGCATGGACGGACTGGTAAGCAAGCTCACCGAGCACGGGCCGGAAGTCATGGGGGATATTCCCAACTACACCAGCGTGCAGCCACTGGTCCAGTTCAGCGAAGATATGAGCTGATTCTGCGGCGGGTCAATCGGTCCCGCAGCTATTCCGCCTCCACTGACTGAATCCACCACCTGTTGCTGACGGGTGGTGCTCCTGTGAGCATAAAACATGACCAGTTATCACATGTCTCCCGAAGCATTCCGAAAGAACGGCCATGCGCTCATCGACTGGATTGCCGGTTACATGGAATCGGTGGAAAACCTGCCGGTCCAGTCCACGGTGGAGCCCGGAGAGATTCGGCAGAAGATCCCGGAGTCAGCGCCTGAAATACCTGAGTCGTTCGATGCCCTGTTGGCAGATCTTGACTCGGTGGTGATGCCCGGGGTGACGCACTGGCAGTCGCCCAACTGGTTCGCTTATTTCCCTGCCAATTCGTCGCCGCCGGCGGTGCTCGGCGAATTGGCGGCCGCGGGACTGGCCGTGCAGGGTATGCTGTGGTCGACGAGCCCCGCAGCAACAGAGATCGAATCTGCGGTGCTCGACTGGCTGGTGGATCTGATGGGTCTGCCACACACGTGGAAAATGTCCGGCCCGGGGGGCGGGGTCATCCAGATGTCTGCTTCAGACTCGACCCATGCGGCACTGGTCGTCGCCCGGCACAACACCGATGTACCAATCGAACGCCAGGTGGTTTACGCCTCGAGTCAGGCGCATTCCTCTATTGAAAAAGGCGCCCGGGTGGCCGGCTTCTCCCACGTTAGGCTGGTCGAAGTCGACCGGCAGTTCGCCCTGAATCCTGCAGCATTGTCGGCGGCAATAGAACGCGATCTCGAAAGCGGTCTCACACCGGTTTTTGTGGTCTCCGCACTGGGCACTACAGGTACCGGTGCGGTGGATCCGATCGGGGAAATCGGTCGGCTGGCGAGAAAATACGGACTGTGGCATCACGTCGATGCGGCCTGGGCCGGCAACGCCATGATCTGCCCGGAATATCGACACCACCAGCCGGATCTTTCAAACGTCGACAGCTATACGTTTAATCCGCACAAGTGGATGTTCACTAATTTCGACTGCAATGTGTTCTGGGTAGCGGATCGCACACTACTGCTTGAGACCTTGAGCATTCTGCCGCCTTATCTCAGGAACGCCGCGTCTGACTCCGGAGAGGTGGTCGATTACCGGGACTGGCATGTGCCGCTGGGTCGGCGGTTTCGCGCACTGAAGCTGTGGTGGGTGTTACGCTCCTACGGTGCCGAAGGAATCCGGCATCACATCCGTGAACACATCCGGATGGCACAATCGTTGTCAGCGAGGTTCGAAGCCGATCCCAGGTTCGAGGTAATCGCACCGACGGATTTCGCGCTGGTCTGTTTCCGTCATGCCGATGGCGACCAGGCGACCAACCGGATCGCAGAGAAAATCAATGCTTCAGGCAGAGCGATGCTGACGGCATCGCGCATCGATGGGCAGGCTTTTGTTCGGGTGTCGGTCGGACAGACCCGGACCGAACAACGGCACGTTGATGCTTTGTGGGAGATGATCACGCAACTGGCCTGAGGGCAGGAATATCAGTCATCGCGGCACTCGACTGCGCAACAGCAGAATAACCGGGAAACGGTGCCACCGTCAGATTCGCGCAACTGGAAGATTTGCCTCATCGGGCCCGGGCGGCAGGGGTAATCAGGGCTTGAGGACCAGCAGTTTGCCTCCGATACCCTGCTTGGCAAGATAGGGAATATCCTCCACTGATTCGATGCTGAAGCCGTGGCGTCTGCGACTGTCCTCCAGCAGTTTGTCCCAGCCGAGATCATGCCAGCCTTTGCCGTTGACTGTGGTCACCAGCAGTCCATCTGGCAGCAGGTAGTCCAGCAGTTTGGCTGCCTGATCAGGCTGGTTAGGCTTGTGTGAGAAGACTCCGACGCAGATCACTGCCTGGTATATGCGGGGGATGTCGAGATCGGTCGAGAGGTCCCCTTCCAGCAACACCCTGTAGATCTCAAGTGTGCGGGCTTTGTCGAGCATTTCCGGTGACAGATCGATACCGTCGATATGCTGATAACCGGCCTCCGCCAGCAGCTGTCCGGCAAGTCCGGTACCGCAGCCCATGTCCAGAATCGGCTTGGACCGGTCGGCGACCAACCGACTGAACAGACTGACCGCGTGCTGGGGAGCAACATAGCCGAACTCTTCGATCAACTCGTGATCGTAAGTCGGGGCCCACTTACGGTAGACCTCTTTTTGTTCGTCGCTGGACAGGTTGGCGTAGTTCTTTGCCAGTCGCGGGTCTACTTTTTTAGAGGAGTGCGCCACGCTTTTCAGAACCTGGACAATCTCATTGAGCTTCGAAGAGTTTTCGCCGCGCTGTTCGGCTGGCAGCTCGAGTTAGCGGTGATCAGGCTGTGTTCCAGGATGACTTTGACTGGTAAAAGGTGTTCGTGCAGAAACGGCCGGACGCCGGATTCGTTTCCACCGGCCGGGTCCCGAAACGGGCCTTCGATCAGTGCTTGCCCTTGAATTCCGGTTTCCGTTTGTTCACGAAGGCATCGATTCCTTCCCGCCCGTCGTGGCCGGACATGTTGGCGGCGATCTCTTCGGTTTCGATGTTGGTCTGGTCAATAAAGCCATTGCTGAAGGTGCTTTGCAGCATTTTCCGCGCTGAGGCATATGCCATGGTCGGTCCCTCGGCCATCGCCTGGGCCTGCTTCAGGGCCGCTTCGAGCGCCGTGCCTTCGGCCACCGTGCGGGTGACCAGTCCCCAGTCCACTGCTTCTTGTGCGGACAGTTCACGGTTCTCGAACACCAGTTCCTGTGTCCGGCGCAAGCCAATGAGGCGCGGGAGAATCCAGGTCGAGCCACCGTCAGGGCTCAATCCCGCAGCCGTGTAAGCCAGCCGGAACCGGGCGGTTTCATCCACCAGTACGATGTCCCCAACCAAAGACATGGGCACACCCGCTCCGGCGGCCATTCCGTTGATCGCCACAATGACGGGCTTGGGCATAGTCAGGAACACATCCAGGGCAGCATGTAGTTCATCAGCGATCGGGCGGAGTTTTTCGGGCTTGCCCTCAAAGGCGCGAAATTCCTTGAGATCGCCGCCGAAGCTGAAGACATTGCCTTCGGCTGAGAAGACGCAAGCGCGAACACTCTCGTCATCCCGGGCTGCAGATGCGGCAGTCTTCAGGTCGGTTGCCAGCTGTGCCGAGAGGGCATTACCCGCCTGGGGCCGGTTGAGTTTGATGATGGCGACTGCACCGTCGCGCAGGTAGTTGACTGTCTCTAGATCCACGGCGCCCTCCAGGTGGGTGATGGTGATCTTTGTCAGCACAATGATACACGCAGATGCACGGGTGGCGCTCCGATTCTGCTAGATCATGTCGTGTCATGTTGTCGTGAAATAGCACCGGGTCGGCAACTGTGTAACAATCCTGCGATAGTGGTAAGAGATCTTGGGAGGCGTCAGATTGAAAGCGGTATCAATTTCCGAGCAGCGTGATGAACCGATGCTCCATCGAAGAGAGCGGGTGGCGCTCGCGGCATCTTTTCGCTGGGCGGCGCGCCTGAATCTGCACGAGGGTGTAGCCAACCATTTTTCCCTGGCGGTCAACGATGGGACTCACTTCCTTTTGAATCCCAATCAGCGTCACTTCTCACGAATCCGGGCCAGCGACCTTCTGCTTCTCGATGTGGACGATATGGCTGTCATGGAGCGGGATGATGCGCCTGACCCGACCGCGTGGGGACTGCACGGATCGGTTCACCGCCACTGCCCGAGTGCTCGATGCATCATGCATGCCCATCCGATCTACTCGACGGTGCTGGCGAGTCTCGCAGACAGTAATCTGCCACCGATCGACCAGAATACAGCGATCTTTTTCAATCGCTATGTGATCGACAATAACTATGGTGGTCTGGCATTCTCCGAGGAGGGTCAGCGCTGTGCCGAGTTGCTGTCCCGAAACGAGTGCAAGGTTATGATCATGGGTAACCACGGGATCATGGCCATTGGCAATGATGTTGCGGATACATTTAACCGTCTGTATTACTTTGAACGAGCTGCCGAGACCTACGTCAAGGCGCTTTGGACGCAGAAGCCATTAAGAATTCTTGCCGATGAGTTGGCTGAACGGACAGCGCAGGCTCTGGAGAGCTACCCAGGCCAGGGCGACAGGCACTTCAATGAGCTTCTGGCGATTCTGGACGCCGAGGAACCCGACTACGCCGACTGACCTCGGACCGCGCCGTAAGTCCGCTGTACGACGCGGTTTGGCAACTGCATCAATGGTCCCTTTGGCGCGGGCCAGGTCTCCCCGTGTCGGCGGGTGATGTTCGCGAGTCATCCCAGCGCCGCGAAGGCCGAGCTTCTTCTTTTCCCAGGCCATAGGAAAAAACCCGTGTCACTCCTGTACGAAATAGCAAGTACGGCAGTTCAGTTCTGGTACCTGGTGGTTACCGGGATCGTCGTCGTTGCAGTGTTCGTTCAGAGAGGAAGTCAGCGATTTGATGATCTTGTCGTAGCGGGCCTTTCCTGCCTTGAACGTGAAATGGACAGCTTTCCTGATGTCTTGTACTCGAACCTGCATCCGAACTGGTCGGTTTTCAGGAAAAGGTTCCAACATACTCTGCGCTCAGCCTGCCCGGGCATAACCCCCGAAGCCCTCGCCTATGTGCTCGAGCAGTTTGACACCTGTTACGAGTATGACGACGGCGTTTACTCGAAGTTTGACTCACTGGATGAAAGCCCGCAGGGACCCGACGGTGCGTTTGTGCCGCTGGTGGCGCCTTTTGAACAGCGCCACTTCAAGACGGTCGAATCCCGGCGACGCCGCCGACAGGTCCTGCGGTTTGCCGTGGGCGGTATCACTTACCTGCTGGCCGTGACCCTGGTGATTGGGTTTCTGGTCTTCACCAGGGGGCAGGGTTGGTAAAATTCATGTGCGGCTTGATGTTGAATTGAACCCGGAACCATTCAGAATAGCGAACCTGTGATCGGTTTACCCGTTGCTCCAGCCAACAGAGTGATTGAAACTTGAATGCCCAAGCGATCGAACCACTGCTGACTGCGGACCAGATTCAACTGGCTGAGGTCGTGCTGCCCTGCAGTGAGCTGGATCCGGCACTGAGTTTTTTCGTTGACCGACTGGGGTTTCGACTTGATACGATTTTTCCTGCCGATGCGCCGGCATTCGCAGTGCTCTCAGGACATGGATTGCGTTTGAGACTGGACCGTCACGCGTCAGGACCGAGCGGTGTACTGCGACTGCACTGTGAGGATCCGCAGCTGGTAGGGGACGGCGACCTGTGCCTGGAAGCCCCCAACGGGACCCGTATTGAGTTGGTCTCAAGCAGGTCTGTTGTGGACCTGCCGCCACTTGCGCAGTCGTTCGTTTTCAGCCGACTCGACGAGCATGCCGAATGGGGTGTTGGCCGCGCGGGTATGCGCTATCGTGATCTGATCCCAGGACGGCAGGGTGGCCGGTTTATTGCCTCGCACATCCATATTCCGGACGGCGGACCGGTGCCGGATTATGTCCATTTTCACCGTATTCGTTTCCAGATGATCTACTGCTATAAAGGCTGGGCCCGACTGGTCTACCAAGACCAGGGTTCGCCGTTTGTTCTCAATGCCGGTGACTGCGTACTTCAACCACCGATGATCCGCCACCGGGTGCTTGAGTGTTCCAACAACATGGAGGTCATAGAAATAGGCTGTCCAGCCCAGCATGAGACGTATGCCGACCACGACCTGATACTGCCCAGCCCGGAACTGAAGCCAGAACGGGATTTCGATGGTCAGGTTTTTGTCCGGCATGAGGCGGGGAAAGCAACCTGGGGCCCCTGGCGGATCGAAGGCTTTGAGTGCCGTGACCTAGGGATCGCAGCAGCGACAAACGATCTTGCCGGCGTTCGGGTAGTCCGCGTGGCACATGGCTCTCAGGCCAAAACCTGCAGTCACGACGGTGAGTTTCTATTCGCGTTCGTGTTACAGGGTTCGCTGACGCTGCTGCGTGAAGGGATTGAGCCGTTGGCACTCCACCAGGGTGATGCTATCGTGCTGCCCAGTGGTTTGAAGTATGCCCTGGTAGGATGCACAACTGACCTAGAGTTCCTGGAGGTCGCCCTGCCAGCCTCGTTCAAAACCGACTTTCACGCCGAAACAGCCATCTGAGGCCGGACCTGCCTGCTAGGGGTCAGATCGCTTCAGGCGGTTTTCCGATCCGCCCGGCGACGCCGCAGTTTGATCGCTTGTTCCCTGTCGGGTGTGACCAGCGCCAGGGCGATGATCATCACGACCAGGGACAGCCAGACCCAGACAGAGTGGCTGTCGTTAAAGATCAGAATGCCCCACATCACCCCAGCGAGTGTCACCACGTAAGCGGTCTGGCTGGCGAATACGGGGCCCGCGTAAGAGACGAGGTAAAGAAAAAGACCGTAAGCCGTTACCCCAATCATGGCCATACCCAAAATTGCCCACTGTGGTCTACCCCAGGGCAAGATCAGCGGCTCAAAAGTGCCGGTAATCAGGACCAGCGGCGTCATGATGATCGAGGCCGCAAGAAACATGCCGCCGACGATGCTGTACACAGGGATATCCGGGGGCATCCGCACCGCAATGATCAGGTTTTCAATCGTGTAGCACAGCGCAGACCCAATGGCCAGCAGTACCCAAGGTACAGCTGAACGGTCGGGCAGACTTTCGCTCGGAGCGACCAGCAGTACGATGGAGACGACACCGAGCACGACACCCAGCATCCGTATTGCCGAAAGTCGTTCGATGCGAAGGACAGCAGCAGCCAGAAAGGTCATCAGCGGGACAGTTGCGACGGTAATCGACAGTACACCCGGCGACAGTCGTGATGCGGCGTAGAAGTAAGCGGTGCCGGGGATCACGGAGCCGACTATTCCGCAGATTATGGAAATGGTGATCACGTCACGTCGCAGGGGGAGAGGGCGTTTTAACAAAAAACCACCCGTCACCAGGATAGTTGCACCGATAAGGCAGCACCAGAAATTGATCCCAATGGGGTGTGCGCCACCTTCGGTGGCCATTTTGGCAAGCGAAAATGATAGTCCCCAGAGAACGCCCATGAAAAGAAGCAGGAACCAGGCCCGGCCGCTCCGGTGGACCGCTGCTGTTCCGGTGACCCCTCCCGGGCTGCTCTGATTAGGGTTAACGGCTTCGGGACCGGAATCTTGGCTTTGCATGGCCTTGGGCACTTTGTCAGGGTGCGGTACCCGTGCGGTGTAATCCAATTCAGGCGAACCCGGGATCAATTCGCCCTGGAATCCAGCCGCGGGATTCTAGCCCATGTGCTGGGTGGGGGTGCGACAATATACTGTGCAATGGGCGGTTAAGGAACGGCCTTATTCGTTCTCTTGGCCGAGATGGCCTGATAGGGACAGTCACTGCTAATTGGGATGGTTTTTGTGAATATGCGCGGGCGACAGCGGCGGTGGAATCAGGGTGCCATAGTCACGATCATCGTGCTTGGTTTTGTGCATGGGTGTTCCCTGGGCCCGCCTGACTCGGTGGAAAATATCTGTCACCTTTTCCGGGATCGTCCCCAATGGCAAGCGGCCGTGGTCAGGACCTGGACGCGCTGGGGTGTACCACCGGAGGTCACGATCTCATTCGTGTACCAGGAATCATCATTCAGGTCGCACGCCCGCCCGCCACGGGAAAAGCTACTGTGGATCATTCCCTGGAAGCGACCCAGCACGGCATACGGTTACGCCCAGGCGATCGACGCGACCTGGCAGCGTTATGCAGAGGCCGTGGGCGATTCATCCGCCGACAGAGCAGATTTCGCCGCTGCGACAGATTTTATTGGTTGGTACAACCATCAGTCCTTCACGGGTCTTGGGATAGATAAAAAAGACGCCCGCGCGTCGTATCTCGCCTACCATGAGGGCCACGATGGCTACCGGATTCGAACCTACCTGGCCAAACCGTGGCTGCTTCGGGTTGCCGGGAAAGTTGCAGCTCGTGCGGACCGTTATCGCAGCCAACTCGGCGAGTGTCCGCTGCCTTCCGGGTGAGATCGTCCGAGTCTGACCGGGGTGTCGAAAAGGGATATCCTTAACGCACTACGCTACCTCTTGACCCACGTGGTCTTCCAGCGCATACAATAAAGGTCATGACTCAGGAATACCTCGCCGCACTGTTAGAACATCTGACTGACTATGGGATGGAAGTGGTCGGAGCGATTGCCATTTTGCTGATTGGCAAGTGGTTCTCGGGGCGCGCGCACGATCTGGTTCTTCGGACACTCAACCGTCTCCCGCGGGTCGATGACACCTTAAAACCGTTCCTGTCGTCACTGGTCCGTTATTTTGTGATTGCGGTCACGCTGATTGCGGTACTGTCCCAGTTCGGTGTTCAGACCACCTCAATCATCGCTGTCCTGGGCGCTGCGGGACTCGCCGTCGGCCTGGCGCTGCAGGGAACGCTGCAGAACATCGCAGCCGGGATCATGTTGTTGCTGTTACGCCCGTTTCGGGTCGGCGATTACATAGATGCAGAAGGCATTGCGGGTACAGTCGATGTCATTGGCCTCTTCACTACGGACATGACGACCTTTGACGGTATTTACCGTTCGGTTCCAAATTCAGAACTGTGGAATCGCAATGTCCTCAACTACAGCCGCAACCCGACCCGGCGTCTCGATCTCCCGGTCGGCATTTCCTACGAAGATGACGTGGAGCAGGCCCTGGCGCTGTTGCTGGAACACCTCGGTCAGGACGAGCGGGTCCTGCCGGTTCCCGAGCCGCAGGTACTGGTCACCGGCCTGGGCGATTCGTCCGTCGATCTGACCCTGCGCTGTTGGGCCAACCGGACGGATTTCTGGTCGCTGCGGTTTGACCTGACCCGCAACGTCAAACTGTGGCTGGATGCTGCCGGGATCAGCATCCCGTTTCCACAACGCGATGTGCATTTGTATCAGGCATCCTCAACGCCCGGGACGGGTGAGTCTGAACAGGCTCCGATCAGTACGACCAAGAAGGTCACCAGCGGAACCTTGGGGCCTGATCACGAGGAATCGGAATAAGAAAACCCGAACCGTCGATCGTGAGCAGTGTTGCCAGCGCAGCGGACTGTGAGCAGGACATCTGGGTTTCAAGAAAATATTGAAGGTATCCTGAATCCTGGCTGCCTGCTTGACTGGCAGTGAAGGCATTCGACATCCCGGACTTGGCTTAACTTGGGAAACTCTAGCGAATGGACACCGATAGCAACGCGCTTCGAGAAACCCCCACCGGTTCCGTGGATACCGACGTTGCCGCCGGTATCCGGACCACCGAGCGTTTTCGTTGCTTTCCACAGCGAGATGATATGTTTAATCGCGCGTTCTGGGACGATACCATCCGCGGTCCCGAGACCATGGAGTTTTTTGACTCCTATCGAGTGGGGCCTGTATCGAGGCGGGGCGACGGCTTTACCCAGAAGGATTTCGCGCTGCGCAACGCAGCATGGGCGCTATCTGATGAGTTCTCCAGCCGCGGTCAGCACGAGGGAATCCGGGAGGGTTTCAACGCACTGTTACAACCGACCGTCGAACCGGCCGCGACACAGGTCGAGGTGGATGATCCGGATGCCATGGCGGCCGAGATCAAACGGATCGCGAAGCTTTTCGGTGCCGGAATCGTGGGCATTGCGCCTTATGACCCGCGCTGGACCTATGCAGGGCGAGTGGACTCGAAAACCTTTGAGGCCCGGGAAACCGGGTTGCCTGATGGGATGACCTCCGTGGTCGTGCTGGGCCACGAAATGGATATCGGTATGGTTGCAACCTATCCTTCGGCGATTGCCGGCGCGGCCACAGGAAACACTTATTCCGAAGAGGCATCGACGCTCATCCGCCTGTCGCAGTACATTCGCAATCTCGGCTGGCAGGCAGCCGGTTCCATGAACGATACGGCACTGGTGATCCCCTACGCACTGCAGGCCGGTCTCGGGGAGTACGCCCGCAACCAGTTGGTGATTACTCCGGAGTTCGGGCCCAGGGTCCGTTTTTCCAAAGTATTTACCGACCTGCCGCTGGCACACGATGGCCCGCGAATGCTCGGGGTGCGGGCATTCTGCGAGGTCTGCACGCGATGCACCGATGCCTGTCCGGTCAAGGCACTGCCCAGTGGGCCACCAACCGAAGAAAGGCCCAATCGGTCCGCTCTGCGTGGTGTCGTCAAGTGGACCTCCAATGCCGAGAAATGTTTCGGATTCTGGGCAGTTCTTCGCAGCGACTGTGCTATCTGTCTGCGGGTCTGTCCCTGGAACCGGGATTTCAGTCAATGGCCCAACCGGCTGTGGCGCTGGCTCGCCGCAAGGGGTGCCCGGCGCTGGCTGATCCGACTCGAAGGGGTCACCGGGCGAGGCCAGCGTCGGCGCAGTAAGCCCTGGTGGTTGCGTTCTCAAGCAGGAGAGCCCCAATCAACCCGTTGACCGCGCTACCTGCTTCGCAATGACATTAATTTTCACAGCAAGCAGTAAGCTGTTCTCCCCAAAACTGGCGCTGGGTTGTCGGGTAGTGCCCTGAGTGACTGATCGGCTTCCTTTGCACCGCCAGCAGTTCTGGGCTGGCAGCATTGCCGCGCTGGTTTCTGCGATCTTGTTTGCTTCGAACGTGGTTTTCTCCAGGGTTGCCTATGATTACGGCGCCAATCTGCATGCGCTGAATCTTGTCCGCACGCTGACGTTTCTTTGCTGCCTTGTCGTGGTGGTGTTTGCGACGGGCTCAAGTGCAAAGATGAAACGGGCCGAAATGCTGCGCTGTCTTTGGCTCGGTGTCCTGCTGTGTGCCGAGATGTACCTGCTGCTGGCGTCGATTCTGTTTATCCCGGTCGCGCTCGCGATCCTGGTTTTTTACAGCTATCCGCTGATGATCGCTTTGTGGGCGTGGGTTGTCGGCAAAAGTTCGTTCTCTCCGCTGGTTTTCATGGTCATGCTGGTGGCTTTCTCCGGCCTGGTCATCACGTTGACCGGCAGTGATCTGCTATCGGTCGGCTGGCAGGGGCGGGCCGGGATCGGCCTGGCTGCCTTTGCCGCATTGTGTTTGGCGGCGTTGTTGATTTTGAGTGAGCAAGTCCTGCAAAGACAGCATGTCCACCTGATGATGTTCTATATGCTGCTCAGCGCCACCGGTATCGTTCTCGTCATCTCCATGACCATGGCCGACCTCCACTGGCCGGAATCGTCACCTGGCTGGCTGGCGCTCAGTGCCAGTGCGGGCCTTTACGTGGGCGCGACGTTTCTACTCTTCCGGGCCGTAGATCTGGTGGGTTCGCTACAGACCGCCATCATCGACAATACCTCGCCGGTCTGGGCGATGATCCTTGGATTCATCGTGTTGTCGCAGTGGCTCAACTCCCGCGAGGTGGCTGGCGCTCTCGTCACAGTGGGCGCGGTCATGCTGCTGCAGTGGCTGCGTCGGCCCAAACCCGCTTGAGCGGTGGATCAGGCAGGGTCCTGTGGCTGGCGGTCGGCTCCGTTGCCGGGCGTTTTCGCGTCGGCACGCCAGGCCGCCAACAGAGCCCTGTAGCGGTAGTGCGGCATCTCCATCATCGCCGTCCTGACAGCGTGGCGCAGCACCCGGATGTCTTTTTCTGAAAGGTGCCGAAAAACCTCCCCGGGGGCATGTCGAAAGAGGTGAGCCAGAAGGAACGTGTCGGGAATCTGGTGCATCGGGGCATGGTGCCCCAGTGCCTGTCTCAACAGGTGAGTCCGCGCTGACGATTCCTGTGGGGTCAGGAACCGTTTGCTTGAAAGGTCCGGGCGATGGCGGGTAGCCTGAGCATCTCGGCGCTGTTTATCGCTATGTTCGGGTAATGCGGGGCGGCAGTTGTCCCTGATGCGGCGGACGCCGCAAGCACACGGACCTGGATCGCCGGGTCCCAGCCCGTCAACATGTTCAGGTAGATGTCGGCACTGCTGAGCTGGTGGCCAAGGAAGAAAGGGCCCTCGGTCTCACCCAGCGAGCGGTCGATGAACGCCATGATCAGGTCGAGTTTTCTCGACGCGCTGGAAGCCACGTCGGCTTCGCTACCAGGATCATCGGTGAAGTCGGAGGTATACAATTTACGCAGCAGGGCCTCCTGCAGCGTGTTGGTGAGATACACCATCCACTGCAGGTAGCGGGACCGGTCCGGATGATCGGCTGTCGGGCTCAGGCGGGATTCGGGATACTTGTCGGCCAGGTAGATACAGATCGCAGCCGACTCGATCATCACTTGGTCGTCAAAGACCAAAGTCGGGATTCGGCCGTGTGGATTCAGCTTGAGGTATTCGGGGTCTCGCTCGGTGTCGGCAGAGATGTCGACTTCAATCAGTTCGTAAGGAACACCGGCGACTTCGAGCACACACTGTGGTGAGAGGCTGGCGGCACCCAGTGCGCCATAGAGTTGATACATGGGGATTGGTCCTTAAGTCGATGTCCTGCCCGGACGGTGCCGGGCTGTGTTACAAATGAGTCTAGCGGTCGAATCCGTTCGGGGCCAGCGGATAGTGTCCGTCAGGCGGGCGGTAACACTGTTTATCAGTCGGGTCGGGCTAGATCAGTCAAGCATCGGTTCCAGCACTGGCCAGATATTGTCGAGGATGACCGGTTGGCCCTTCACAGACGGATGTATGCGATCACGCAGCATCAGGCCGGGCTGATCGTGTACACCTTCGAGAATGAAGGGCAGGAAACTCAGCTCATATCGATCTGCGAGGCTCTGGAAGACGTGTGTGAAGCGTTTTCTATAATTCTTTTCATAATTTGTGGGCAGTTGTACACCGGTTAATAGAATCTGCGCATTGCCGGCTTGGATCGTGTTAATAATTTGCTCGAGATTCCGAAAAATGACCGGGATGGGGAACGCTCGAAGGCCATCGTTGGCACCCAGTTCGAGAATCACGATCTCAGGACGCTCTTCTTCCATGAGGGCAGGGATTTGTGCGAGGCCGCCGGCAGTGGTCCGACCAGATTCGCTTTTGTTGATCACGCGATAGAGGGGGCGCTTTTGCGATAATCGCGCATCCAGCAGCTCGGGCCAGCTTTTCTCCTGTGGGATCTGATACGCATCACTGAGACTGTCGCCCAGAATCAGGATGTTGCCCGCGTAAAGCTTGACCGGCAGGCAGGACAACACAAGCGCAAGGATCAGACGGAACATGATGCCGATTCTCACAGCGAAGCAGCTCTCCCGGCAAGTGCAGACCCCGGACGGGCCCCTGACGATTCTCGACCAGGTGGATCTGGCGATCATGCCCGGGGAAGTGGTCGCTATCACCGGACCGTCCGGTTCCGGTAAGTCGACACTGATCGGATTGCTTGCGGGCCTGGAGACACCGACCAGCGGTTCCGTGTGTCTTCTGGGTCAGGAACTCTCGCTACTGACGGAAGATCAGAAAGCGGCGCTGCGGGCGGGCAACGTGGGTTTTGTGTTCCAGGCTTTTCACCTGATCAAGGGTCTGACTGCTGTGGAGAACGTCGAGCTGGCGCTGGAGTTGGCCGGCTCGAGCGGGCAGCGGCAGACCGCCCGGCGACTACTGGAGCAGGTCGGGCTCGGTGCCAGACTGAAGCACTACCCGGCACAGCTTTCCGGTGGTGAGCAGCAGCGCGTCGCCCTGGCCCGGGCTTTTGCCGTACACCCCGGTGTGCTGTTCGCCGACGAACCGACCGGTAACCTTGATGCGTCAAACAGTGAGATCGTGGCGGATCTGTTCTTTGATCTGCGCCGCCGCTACGGAAGCGCTTTGCTGCTGGTGACCCATGATCCTGCACTGGCGGGGCGCTGCGATCGGATTCTGACGCTAGGTGCGGGTGGAAGGTTGCAATCGTGACCCACATCTATCCTGTGTTTCGTGGTCTGAAGCACGACTGGCAGGCCGGTGGTCTGCCGGTCATTGCGCTGGCATTGACTGTCGCGGTCTGTGCCGTTACTTCTGTTGGTGTGTTCAATGACCGCGTGTGGCGGGCGATGCAGGGGCGGGCGGCCGAAACGCTGGGTGCTGATCTGGTGATCCAGTCGCATGACCGGATGCCCTCAAAGATCAGGAACCAAGCCATGGCCCTAGGGCTTGCAGTCAGCCAGCAGATCGAATTCAGCAGCATGATTCTGACCGATAGCGGTATTCCACGGCTGGTATCGGTCAAGGCCATTGATGAACACTATCCCCTGCGTGGCACGCTTCAAACCTCCGGCCGACTCTTCGCGCCGGCTGAAACAGCAGACACACTGCCTGCACCGGGGGAACTGTGGGCACATGCCAGGCTGTTTGCCGAGGTCGGCATCAGCGTCAACGACGAGGCCCGTCTTGGAGAGCAGCGATTCCGTGTGACAAGGGTGCTTGTGCAGGAGCCCGACGGCTTCGCTTCGTTTTTCGCGATGGCGGCGCCCAGAGTGCTGATGCGTCTGACGGATCTCGCGGCGACGGGCCTGATCTCATCGACCAGTCACGCGCATTACCGGCTCCAGGTCGCCGGCGCCGCTGACGATCTCGATGAATTTTCACGATGGCTGGATGCCGAGGGTAGCGAGGGCCTGGAACGCCGCACCGTAAAGAATGCCCAGCCCGCGGTGCGCACGGCACTGGATCGTGCGTCAAGCTACCTCGGTCTCGCCAGCCTCTCGGTTCTGATTGTGGCCGGCGCCGGAATCTTTCTGGCAGCGCTGTTTTACGCCAGAGAACAGTCTTCCGCCGCGGCCGTCATGCGCTGCCTGGGCGCGAGCCACAGACGGATCCTCGGGACCTTCGTCTTCAGAATGGCACTGGTCGCGTTCGTCGCGTCGTTGCTGGGGGCCTTACTGGGGTATATCGGCCAGACTTACCTCGCTTCCCTGGCTGAAAGCAGGCTCGGTTTCGCGCTCCCATCGGCCACGATCTGGCCCCTCGCGACCGGTGTTGCGGTCGGCCTGATTGCCGCGACCGGTTTTGGCCTCGCTCCCTTGCTGAAACTGCCAAAGGTCTCTGTTTTGGGTCTTCTGCGTCAAGAGCAGACCGTCGCCCCGCCTTCGGCGTGGCTGTCGATTGGCCTGGTTTTTCTGACCACTGGCGGACTCGTTCTCTGGGAGGCAAAGGATCCCGTACTGGCCCTGTGGGTGCTGGGTCTCACCATCGCGCTGGTGATTGGCCTGAGCGTGGCGGGTTGGGCTGCGCTCCGGGCAATCGGACAGATCAGGCTGTCTAGCCCGACCAAGCGCTATGTGCTGTCCAGCCTGGCGCGCCGTGCAGGTACCGGCACCGTGCAGGTTCTGGCATTCGGGTTGGGTATCACCGCCCTGCTGATGGTCACGGTGATGCGTAGCGATCTCCTGGAGAGCTGGATGGGTTCGATTCCGCCCGGCACACCGAACCGGTTCCTGATCAACATTCAGCCAGGCGAGGGAAAAGCAGTGAATGAGTTTCTGACCGCAGAGAAGCTCAGCAGCCGCGGCATGTTTCCCATGACCCGGGGCCGCTGGATCCGGCATAACGGCCGCGATGTCAATACCGGGGCCTACACTACGGGGCGCGCGAGTGGCGAACGGGCAACACGGGGGTTCAACCTGACCTCCACAGCGGCGCTGCCGTCCGGCAATCGTGTTGTCGAAGGTTCGTGGTGGATGCAGGAGCAATACGGGGAGAAACTGCTGTCTTTGGAGCGGGATTTTGCCAGCGAACTGGGCATTCGTCTGGGCGACGATCTCACCTTCAGTATTGCTGGCACAGAAGTGACTGGCCGGGTTGTGAATCTGCGCGAGGTGGCCTGGGACAGTTTTGAGGTGAATTTCTTTGTGATCGCGTCTCCTGGGTTACTCGAAGGCCAGCCAAGAACCTACATCACCAGTTTCTTCATGCCGCCAGGCAATACGCAGACCCCGGGCAGGCTCTTGGAACGTTTTCCTTCGGTCACGATGTTCGATGTCGAGGCCTTGTTGCGCCAGGTCAGGTCAATCATCCGGCAGGTGAGTGTTGCCGTGCAGTACGTTTTCCTGTTCACTCTGTTGGCTGGTGTCGCGACCCTGATTGCTGCGGTGCAGGGCGGTGCCGTCGAACGCAGTCGCGACGCGGCTGTGTTGCGGGCACTTGGATCCAGTACCCGCCGCCTGTGGTTGGTGCAGTTTTGCGAGTACACATTGCTCGGGGGGATTGCCGGTCTGCTGGCAGCGGGCTGTTCGGTCCTTTCGGCTTCGATCCTCGCCAGCGAAGTTTTCGGGTTTGTGCTGACGCCCGGATGGTCTGTCTGGGTATTCGGTTTTGCCGGAGGCGCAGTGGGAATCGGCACAGTGGGCGCGCTGGTTATCGTGGGGGTCGTCAGGCGAGCCCCGCTCAGGAGCCTGGCACGGTGATTGATCAACCTGAAAAAGACCGGCGTCTGGTGCGAGTGGCGTTGCTAGACTGTGGGTTCAAATGAAGATGACTCGATGAATCTTACTGCCGAGGAGAAGTCTCAACGCTCCCGCCTGAACGATTGGTATCAGTTGGGACAGAGCCCGCTGATGCTGTCGATTGAACGATCTGTCTGTGGTTGTGACTACGGTGCCAGTAGCTGGACGACGCAGGCCGAGGCGCAGGAGATCGCTTCGCTGCTACAGCTCGAACACCAGACGATGCTGCTTGACCTGGGGTCCGGCTCCGGTTGGCCCGCTCTTTACATGGCAAAGATCACAGGCTGCGATGTTGCCCTGGTCGATCTGCCCGTTGAGGGGCTCCGCATCGCCCGGACGCGGGTGGAGCAGGATAACAATTCGGGTGCCTGCTGGGTCGCGGTTGCCGATGCTGCAGAATTGCCGTTCGGGGTGGCCACCGTCGATGCGCTGTGCCACGCAGACCTTCTATGCTGCCTCAAGAGAAAGCTAGAGGTGTTGTCCGATTGCAGGCGCGTCCTGCGCCCCGGTGGACGCATGGTTTTTACGGTGATATCGGTTGTGCCAGGTCTGGCACCGGTCGACCATGTGCGGGCTGTGACCAGTGGGCCTGAGTTTATAGAATCGCAAGCCAGTTACCCGGTACTGCTTGCCGAGGCCGGCTGGACAGTTATCGAGCAGCGGGATATCACCCGCGAGTTCACAGTTTTGACTCGTCAGCGACTGACCGCTGAATTGAAGCAAAGGTCGAAACTTGAGGCGCAGACCAACGCGACCGAGGTCGAAGAACGTATTGCCGGTGGCAGATCGAGGTTGCTCGCGTTGTCAGATGGGCTGCTGAAAAGAGAACTCTTCATCGTGAGCCATGATCAATGAAAACCAGAGCCTGGAGTGCCGCTTTCATCCTCGCCACGGGCTTTGTCCTGCTGCTCTACAACGGAGGGTCGCGATTCATCATGGGCCTGATGTTGAAACCCATGGTCGACGATCTGAACTGGAGCCGGGCCACGCTGTCGTTGACGGTGACCGTGTTCATGGTGGTCTCAGCAGTTGTCTTGCCTTTTATAGGCCGACTTGTCGATCGTTATAGTATTCGAGTCGTCCTTCTCGCCTCGATTCTGTTGTCAAGCGCAAGTATCGCACTGATGAGCATGATCCAGACACCGTTACAGGCTGTGGTGCTTTACGGTGTGTTGTTTGGTTTGGCCACGGCGGGCACCTCGGCCGCGCCCATTGGTGTGATGATCAGCCGTTGGTTTCCTGAGCGCCTCGGAATGGCCAACAGCATTGCAATCTCAGGACTGGGTGTCGGGCAACTGGCCATCATACTGTTACTCACATCCCAACTTGAGGTCATCGGCTGGCGCGGTGCCTTTCTGGCGTTGGCGGGCCTCGGCCTGATACTGATTCTGCCGCTCACGTTGCTGAAAATTCCACAAGCCACACCACAGGGCACTGGAGACCGAGAGGAGCCCTCGACCAGCACCGGGCCGGGACCGACCGTCTCGGCCTCTTTGCGTGAACCGAGGCTGTGGTGGCTGATCGTGATCTATGGGATCTGCGGGTTCCAGGACTTCTTCATAGCGACCCATGTGGTGGCCTACGCGCGGGACCAGGGCGTTGGAACCATTCTGTCCGGCAATCTGTTTGCCTTGATGGGGTTGGTTGGGCTTGCCGGTGTGTTCGTCGCCGGATTTGCGTCCGATCGAGTCGGTCCGATTCTACCGACACTGGTGTGCTTTGTGCTGCGGATCGTGGTGTTCGGGGTGGTCATGGTGACGGGATCTGTCTTTGCGATCGTCGGGTTTGCCCTGGTCTACGGCTTTACGTTCTGGATAACGGCACCGCTGACCATCGTTTTTGTCCGCCAGTATTTCGGTACAGCACACCTGGGAACACTCACCGGCATCATCGTCATGGTTCACCACGCCGCCGGTGGACTGGGAGCCTACACCGGCGGTGCTGCTTATGATGCGCTCGGCAGTTACCAGGTTGTTTTCCAACTGATGCTGATCCTTTCTGTGGCAGCGTTGTTCATCCCCTGGCTGATGGCTAAGGCCCGGCATTCCACGACCGGAGTTTAAAGAGTCTATTAATCACTTGGGCAGTTACGCCCGGTTGTGACGCCTACACCTCAAAGCGGCGCACCTTTCCGGGGCGCGCTTGTGGCCGTATGATTAGCCGACACTCGTTCACTCGAAGGACCGAAATTTGCCCAGATCAATGGTTGTCAGTCTGCAGCCCGACGCGGTTGAAGCCGGGGCGAACGTGCTTCGGGCCGGCGGCAATGCCGTCGATGCGGCGCTGGCCTTGGCTTTTGTTCAGACCGTAGTAGATCCCATGATGTGTGGGATCGCCGGATTCGGCAGCATGCACCTTTTTCTGCCTCGAAAGGGTGTGCATGAGATCATCGATTTCCACGGACGTGTGCCGGCTGCGGCAACGCCGGAAATGTGGCAGGACCGCATCCTGGGGGAGACCGAAGACGGCTTCGGTTTCATCCTTGAAGACGCGGTCAATGATATCGGCTACCAGTCCATCACTACGCCTGGAACATTGAAGGCGTTCTGGCAGGCCCATCAGCGATTCGGCTCCAGACCTTGGCCTGCATTGCTGGAATCAGCGATCCGCTACGCGTCTGATGGCTACGTCGTTACTCCGGGGGTATATGGCTACTGGACCGGTGCCGGTCTGCCGGGAAGAGTCAGTGTGCGGGACCGACTCGGCTTCTGCGCTGATGGACGGCAGGTCTACTTTGACCCAGATGGCCAGGTGATGCCGATCGGCAGCATCGTACGCAATCCCGGATTAGCACAGACCTACGAGCGGCTTGCGGCTGACGGGGCAGATGTTTTCTACACGGGCGATATCGCCCGGCAGATCGATTCGGACATGCAGCGCAACGATGGGTTGCTTAACGCCCGTGATCTTGCTGACTATGCGACAGAGTCACACGAACCGTTGTGGGGTGACTATCGTGGCTTGAAGGTGGCGACCAATCATCCACCGGGTGGCGGCATCATGGTCATCGAGATGCTCAATATTCTGGAACGATTTGATCTTGTCGCGATGGGCCACAACTCCTCGGACTATATCCGCACGGTCGCAGAAGCGATGAAAATCGCCACCGCTGATAAGGACAATCACGTCGGTGACCCACGCTTCGTCGAGGTGCCGGTCGAGCGACTGATCAGCAAGGACTATGCGATACAGCAGGCCGCTGCGATCTCGCGCGGCGAGAAGGCCCATGTCGAGCGCCTCGGACTGAGCGAGTCGCCCGGTACCACCCACCTGTGTGTATCCGACAGCGCCGGCAACATCGTCTCCATGACCCATTCCCTGGGCATGATGTCCGGTGTGATCACCCCGGGTCTGGGGTTCATGTACAACGGCTGCATGGGAGTCTTCGACCCCCGACCAGGCCGGGCCGGCTCCATTGCACCGGGCAAGTCGCGCTTCAGTTCAATCTGTCCCACCATCCTGTTTGACGGGGATCGCCCTATTTTGACGCTGGGTGCTCCGGGTGCCACCCAAATTGCGATGGGTGTACTGCAGACCATACTGAATGTGGTCGATTTCGGCATGACCCCTCAGGAGGCCGTTCTCGCACCGCGCTTTTCAGCGACCAGCGATGCCATTACCGTGACGGCCCGGATACCCCGCTACAGCTACGCCGAACTTGAAGATGCCGGTTACCGGTTTATCCGCAGTGCTTCGAGCTATGACATCGCCTCCGTGCATGCGATCGGCTTTGACCGGGACGGCGAACCAGCCGGTGGTGCCGACATCGTCTACGGTGCGGGTATGGCACTCAAGGTCTGACCGACTCGACCAGAACCGTCAAGCGGTTTTTTCGCGGCTGCGCAGCAGATTGCGCTGAATCTTGCCGCTGACGGTTTTCGGCAGTTCGTCGACGAACTCGATTGACCGGGGATACTTGTAAGGGGCCGTGTACTGTTTCACGTGGTCCTGAAGTTCACTGACAAGATCGTTGCTGCCACGCTCCAGGCCTGGGTCGGCCAGGACTACGAATGCTTTCACGATCTCGCCGCGTTCTGGGTCCGGCACACCGACGACAGCGCTCTCTTGAACCGCCGGGTGGCTGATCAGGGCGTTTTCGACCTCTTGTGGGCCGATCCTGTAGCCCGCCGAATTGATGATGTCGTCGGTCCGGCCGACATAGAAGAAGTATCCGTCGTCGTCCTGGTAGACGTTGTCCCCGGTCCTGAACCATTGGTTGTCGTCGCTTTTAAAAAGGGCCTGGCCGGTACGTTCCGGGTCATTCCAGTAACCCAGCATCATCTGCGGGCTGGGCAGTCGAATCAACAGCTCGCCCTGGTCTCCACATCCGCCCAGTGAACCGTCGGGCTTAAGCAATCCAGTCTCTATGCCGGGCAGAGGCCGTCCCATGGAGCCCGGCTTGACGGGCATCCAGGGGTAGTTCAGCACTGTCATCAGGACCTCGGTCTGGCCATAGCCATCAAGCAGGGGCACTCCGGTCAGTACCTGCCAGGCATCAAGAATCTCCGGGTTGACCGATTCACCGGCTGAAACGGTAAGTTTCAGTGCTGAGATATCGATGCCGGAGATGTCTTCGTGGATCAACCTTCTAAGCTCAGTCGCCGCTGCGCAAAATACTGTGACGCCATAGCGCTCGATCAGCTCAAAACGCCGGCGAGCCTCAAACGGGCCGTCATAGAACAACACTGCGCTGCCCTGGCTCCACGGCCCGAACAGTATGCTGGTGCCAGCCTTGGACCAGCCGGTATCGGCTGTACACCACATGGTGTCGTCGGGGCCCAGTGACAGCCAGTGCCGGGCTGAAAGTCGCCACGCGTACAGGCTGCGGCCGGGGTGACAGACCCCCTTGGGGTCACCAGTCGAACCGGAGGTGTAGTACATGATTGCTGGCTCCTCCAGGCCGAGATCACAGGCATCGAAATCTTCAGCGCACTGCCTGGTGATGTCATGCGCGGCCCAGCCGGTCATCGATCCGTCGACAACAAGCTTTGCTTTCAGTGCCGGGAGATGATCTTTGAACTTGCTGCACTGCTCGGCAATGGTGATCACGGCAACGGCCTGAGAGTGTTCCACCCGGTAGGCGATGTCTTTGACCGTCAGCATGGTGATACACGGGATCGGCACGGCCCCCAGTTTGAAGCACGCCGTCAGGCAGATCTGCCACTCGGGAATTCTCGGTAGCATGACGATCACACGATCGCCTTGGCGTATTCCTTGTCCAGCCAGCCAATTAGCGACCTGATTTGAGCTCCTGGCGATGTCCGCAAATGTCAGAACGCGTTCGCAATCGGCCGCGTCGCACCAGATAAGCGCGATTTTGTCGGGATCCTTTGCGAACCAGTCGACAACGTCACGCCCGAAGTTGAACGTTGCCGGCAGGTCAAGACGATGGGAACGACAGACCGATTCATAATGGTTCATTCATTAAACCCCTAAGTCAAACGGCAGCGGCAGAGTTAGGCTTTGTGTCGCAGTTGCTACACAGATCGTGTGCCTGTCTGTAGGTTCCATGGCCCTGAGGCTTGGTCCTGTGCCCGGTTCCCCGGAGAAGCAGATCATGCTTAAACCGGGAGGGTAAGTCTATGCGCTGGCTCCGCTCGTTGTCTGAACCTGACCCGGGTTTCTTTGACTGGGTGGAACCATAACCAAGGAGACAACCGTGACATAGATCAAGCCCTGTGGGCGAAGCCGAACTGTTCTAAGGAGGCGAGCGGCGCTGAGATGTGGTTGACTGACTGAAAAAACTATGCGACAAGACCTTCTCGGTTCTTGATACCGGTTTCCCATCTCCAGAGAAAATGGAAAGAAAGCTCAGCACCATACTGGCCTCGGACGTGGTCGGCTTCAGCAAAATGATGGCCGCTAACGAGGAACAGACGCTTGATCTGCTCCGCCAGAGGCGCCAGGTTATTGATGGCCTGATCGTCGAATATAGCGGCAGTATATTTGGCAGTGCCGGTGACAGCGTGATCGCCGAGTTTCCAAGCCCCATCAAGGCGACGGAATGTGCGGTCCAGATGCAAGGCAAGATGCAGGCCATGAACGAGGACGTTCCAGAAGAGCGGCAAATGATCTTCCGTGTTGGCATTAATCTCGGTGACGTAATGGTCGCTCAGGACAATCTGTTCGGGGATGCGGTCAATGTGGCGGCGCGACTAGAGTCGGCTGCGAAACCTTCGGGAATCTGTATCTCCCAATCAGTGTTCGATATGGTCAGCCAAAAAATCAAGGTCTCCTACGAAGACGCCGGGGAGCTTGATCTGAAAAATATCGAATATCCCGTGCAGGCGTATTTCGTGATCCAGAGTAAAGGTGCCACGCGTTACACCCGGGGTGCCTCCGATGCGCCCCAGGTCACGGTGGAACAAGCCGAGCCAGGCTCTCTGGCGGTAATGCTGTTTAAGAACCTGAGCAAAGACGAGGAGCAGGCTTATTTCTGCGAAGGGTTTTCAGAGGATCTGATCTCGGCGTTGTCCAGGTATCGAAAACTGCTGGTGGTCTCTGGGAACGCCAGTTTCGCCTACCGGGACAAAGCAAGCAGCCCAAAGGAGATCGGTCGCGAACTCGGGGTGCGTTACATCCTCGAGGGGAGCGTCAGAAAACTCGGGCCGAAGATGCGAATCAGTACCAGCCTGATTTCGGCCGACCGGGAGAACACGGTCTGGTCGAACAAGTTCGATACTACGATGGACGAGATTTTCGACATACAGGATGAACTGGTCGAGACGATTGTCTCGACCATCGTGGGACGGGTAGAAGCCGATGCGACTCAGCAGTTGTCGACATCCAGGCCGGAGAATCTGGCTGCTTACGATCTTGTTCTACAGGGACTGGAGCATCACCGGCGAAGTGGTGTTACTGGTGAGAACGCCAGAAAGGCCTATGATCTGTTCGAGAAAGCCATCGAAATCGAACCCGGTTATGCCCGGGCCCACGCCTGGCGGGCCTGTTCACTGGCCAACGTCGCAGAGTGGTATCCAGAGGAATTTGACGAAGACTGGATCGATGACTGCACCGGTTCGGTGACCAAGGCCCTGGAGATCGACCCCAATGACCCGGAAGGTCACCGGATCATGGGGGCGATCAAGCTGGAGGCCCGCGATTATGAGTTGGCCCGGTACCACCATGAAAAGGCCCGTGAGCTCTGCCCCAGTGATGCCTACATTCGGGCCCGCTACGCGACACTGCTCATTTACCTGGGCCAGCCGGAACCGGCACTCGAGGAGATCCACCTGGCCATGCGCATTGACCCCTTCTGCCCGGATCTGCTGTTTGAAGATGAAGGCATCTGTCAGTTCTGGTTGGGTTGCCTGAGTGAAGCTGCTGAAAGCTTCCGTAAGCTGAAGGTCCCAACCCGTAACAGCTTGTTCTACCTGGCTGCAACACTTTCAAAAATGGCTGAAGCTGAAAAAGCAACGGAAACTTTGAAGCAGGCGAATACGACGACGGGTCTGAGCGTGGACCGGTTTATCCAGTCCCAGGCTTACCGGGAAGAAGAACGGATTGCTGAACTTCGCCAGGCACTGGAGTCAATCACTGACTGACCTTTGTGGCTTTGCCACTCGCCCGCCTGGGGTGAGGTCATCGGCTGAATTCACTTTGGTTGGATTGAGAGATTGACGATGTCAAACCCGGCACTGCCTGCAGGTCCTTTCGTTACCACTGTGGTTGGCAGTCTTCCTAAGCCCGCCTGGTTGCAGGAGAAACTACCGCTTAACACCCACGGCAAGCAGGTGCACGGCAAGGGCGCGGCCTGGCTGTTTGAGGGTAATCAGCTGCACGCTGCCCAGGACGATGCCGTGCGGGTTGCCCTGCATGACCAGGGTCTCGCCGGTATTGATGTAGTCAGCGATGGCGAGCAACGCCGGACCTCGTACGTGACCACCGTGGTCTCGCAGCTTGCGGGTTTCGATTACAGCGTACTGGCCAAAAAGTGGGTGCGGAACAATCGCCGGCTGGCCGAGGTCGGCCGCTGTACTGGAGAGGTAGACTGGCAGAAGCCCATTCTGGTCGATGACCTGCGTTTTGCCCTGGCCCACACCCAAAGGCCAGTGAAGATCACACTGCCCGGACCGATGACAGTCGTGGATTCAACGCTCGATGAGTTCTATGGAGACGAGCGTACCCTGGCGATCGCTGTCGCGACGGCCCTCAACAAGGAGGCGCGCGCACTGGATGCGCTGGGACCCGCTGTCATCCAGTTCGACGAACCGGTATTCAGCCGCTACCCCGATAAGGTCGCCGAGTGGGGGGTCGACGCCCTGGACCGCTGTGTCGAGGGTATTCAAGCGGCAAGCTGCGTACACGTGTGCTACAGCTACCCGATGCCGGGTGTTCCACGGCCGATCGTCGACAGTTATCCTGCCATTCTCTCAGAACTCGAACGCTCGCAGGTCGATCAACTCGCGCTTGAATTCGAGGCCTCGGGTCTGAATCCGCAACTGCTCGAACTCTGCCCGTCCAAGACCGTGCTGTTCGGCTGCATAGATAATGGCGCCCTCGGTTTTGAGCGCGTCGAGACTGTCGAGCAGGTCGCCGACAGTCTGCTGGCGGCCGCGGAGTATCTTTCTCCTGACCGGATCCAGGCCGCTCCGGACTGCGGCCTGCTGCCACTGGACGTTGCGGTCGCGCGGCGCAAGCTCGAGGTCATGGTGGCCGGTGCCAGGCTGGCGCGCAGCCGCCTTTGAATCCCGGTCGCTCACGCGCCGAGGATCCGGCTGGGTAAGCGCGTTGCGGCCAGGGCCTGCCACAGGCTAATTCACCTTCAGAACGCCACCTGGTCTGCTCCTTTCAGGGCCAGCATCTCTCTGGCCTCGTCCGGTGTTGCAATCTCCAGAGACAATCGTTCCAGGATCCGACGAACGATGGAGACCTGTTCTGCGTTTGACGTCGCCAGGCGGCCTTTGCCTGCATAAAGACTGTCTTCCAGGCCGACTCGGACGTTGCCGCCCATCACGGCACTCATGGTGACCAGTGGTATCTGGTGGCGGCCACCGGCCAGTACGCTCCAGATGTACTGATCTCCGAACAGCTTATCGGCGATCCGGCGCATGTGGGTGACGTTCTCCGGGTCAGCGCCAATGCCGCCCAGAATGCCGAAAATCGACTGAACGAATAATGGTGGTTTGACCAGGCCCCGGTCTAGGAAGTGAGCGAGGTTATACAGGTGGCCGATGTCGTAGCACTCGAACTCGAAACGGGTTCCGCAGCCTTCACCCAGCTCCTGGAGGATGTGTTCGATATCCTTGAAGGTGTTGCGGAAGATGAAATCACGGCTGTTCTCCAGGTGAGCACGTTCCCACTCGAAGCGAAACTCGTCATACCGGGCCAGCATCGGGAACAGGCCAAAGTTCATCGAGCCCATGTTCAGTGAACTCATCTCGGGTTTGATCCTGAGTGGCGCCGCCAGTCGCTCATCGACGGTCATACCATGACCGCCGCCGGTGGTGATATTGATTACCGCATCGCAAGCTTCCTTGATGGGTGGTAGAAACTGCATAAACACATCCGGGTCAGGTGTCGGTCTGCCGTCGTCAGGATCGCGGGCGTGCAGGTGGAGCACCGCGGCGCCGGCTTCGGCGGCCGCGATCGACTGCTCCGCGATATCCTTGGGCGTCAGCGGTAGGTGGGGTGACATGCTCGGCGTGTGTATCGATCCCGTACTCGCACAGGTGATGATGACTTTTCGGCTGGCGGCCATAGGTTTCTCCTGGTATTGGGTTGATCTTCAGAGCCGGGCTTCGTCTTGACTGATTGAACCTGTGCTCGAGTCGGGCTTGCAGGGCTCAGCGTCGCCGAATGGGCCTGATGTTTGACCCGCTATGTTAAGCCCTGGAGGCAGGGCAGAGAAATACTACGAGGGCGCATTCGCCTTGTCGAGGCACCTTCTGTCATCGCTAAATACCATTCAGCCGAAGGTTCCAGGACTGAAAGCTGTAATATCAACTTTTTTTGAGTGAATTGTTTGTCTGGCCAACGGCACTGGTCCGTCGCAGGCCGCTGGAAAGAGCCGGTATTCGGCAACAAAAAGGAGAGCGGGACATGGGCAAGGATGTTGTCGGCATTGCTGGCTGTGGCGCAATGGGGCTGCCGATGGCCCTGCGTCTGGCCGATGCCGGTTATGAGGTCTGGGGTCACGACGTGAGGCCGGCGGCCGAATTTGGTGGATTTGCCAGCCGTATGGTTGCAGATGCAGCAGGGTTTTCGAGTCGCTGCAACATCGTGATCTCAGTGGTGCGGGATGCTGCCCAGACTCGTGCTTTGCTGTTCGGTGATTCACAGGGCATCGTAAGAGGGCCGCAGATCCCGGATGTTCTGGTCATCAGTTCTACGCTGTCACCCCGCTTTGTTCGGCAACTGTGTGAGGAGTTGCCGGAGGGTGTGGCACTGGTCGATGCGCCGATGAGCGGTGCGCCTTACCGGGCCAGAAGTGGCACGCTCTCGTTCATGCTGGGGGGATCGGACGATGTGCTTGAACGACTCATCCCGCTGTTTAGGGTGATGGGGCAGGACATCTTCCGGATGGGGTCGGTTTCCATGGGCATGACGACCAAAGTTCTCAACAATTACTGTGCGGCCACCTCGGTGGTTGCGACCCACAGGGTACTCGGCATGGCGCGGGCGCTCGGGCTCGATCAGAGATATCTTTTGAAGGTCATGAAAGTGAGTTCGGGTTCAAACTGGTTTGCTGACCACATCGATCAGATTGACTGGGCCAGGGAAGGATATTCCGCCTCAAACACCGTTGGCATCGTAGAGAAGGACGTCGAGTCTGTTCTTGACGCCATATCAGAACACCCGGCTGTGCCACACGCGCCGTTGGACGATGCTCTGCTCGCGTCGCTACGCACCTTGGAACCCCTGGAAATCGATTGATCGCTCGGTTGAGAGACTGGTACGCCTTGTCGAGCCGAATGGTCCAGGAGGTCCTCTCAAAAGGCGAAGCGCGGACACGTACAGGGACGGGTTCACGAGTCCTTTTTGGTCGATCGCTACTCTGACGCCTTGAATATATCCACCCGGCACGGTCTCGGTGAAGCCGCCACGATGGTGGTCATTCTCGCTTTTGTCATGAACCTGATGTCGCGGGGAATGGGCGAGACATTTGCGGTCTTTCTGCTGCCGATCGAATCGGAAATGGGTTGGACCCGGGCGACCCTGGCCGGCATCTACGCACTTTACATGGGTGCCCACGGTCTGGCCGGAATCGTTGTTGGCTGGTGTGTGGATCGAGTCGGTCCCCGGGCGGTTTATACCGGTGGTCTGGGGCTTTATGGGCTCGCTTTTTCACTGGCGCAGTTCGGCACTGCGCCCTGGCACTTCTACCTGACGACCGGTGTCATTGCCGGTGTCGCGATGACAGCGATCGGCATGACCACCGCAACAGTGCTGATCACGCGCTGGTACCAGGGCCCAAGGGCCGGTCAACTGTCTCCGGCGATTTCGATCACGTATGCCGGCATGGGTGCTGGCGTGATGTTGTGGATCCCCGTCACCCAGGTGCTGATTGATTCGATAGGCTGGCGACAGGCTTATGGAGTGCTCGGTCTGATCTTGTTTGCGGGGGCTGTAGTCGTCTACCTGTTACCGTGGCAACGCTTGTCTCGGCCAACCGATCCAGGTTTGTCGACCACTTCCAAGGCTGGTGCCGGGAGTCATAAATCTGGTAGCTCCGACCTTAGGTCTGCACTTCGAACACCGGTCTTCTGGTCCCTTTTCATGATTCTGTTTGTCACTGCCGTTGCCATTTACCTGGTCTCACCACAGATGGTGGCTTATCTGGTCTCGGTCGGATTTGGTGCCACCACCGCGTCACTGGCCTTCAGCGGACATGGGTTTCTCACGGTGTTCGGTATCGCAGGAACCGGATGGTTGGCAGGCCAATACGGTTCACGGCGGATTGTGACGTTGTCCTATGCGATGACGATTACTGGCATTATCGGTCTGGCAACTCTGATGGCTTTTCCGGTACTCCTTCTGCTGGCTCTGGCAATCGTACCGCTGGGTTTGAGTCAGGGGTCGAGGGGCCCCATCGTGTCAGCACAGGCCTCGCGGGTATTTGCCGGCAGGGGATTGGGTGCGATCTACGGCGCGATGACCATGGGTGTGGGTCTAGGGGGCATGATCGGCACGTGGTTGTCGGGGGTTCTGTATGACCTGAGCGGTGGCTACACGCCTGCTTACGTGCTGTCTGTTTTGTGTGCATTGATCGGTGTGTTCGTGATCTGGAGAATCCGTGATCCCGTCCAGCGTTGAAGCCATCTTGAATCACTCGATGTGATCTCAGACGACCCAGGTCAAGGTGACAGGTAGTTGGCTGTTCTGCAATTGGGTTAATCTAGCGCCAGTCGAAGGATCAAGACAAAATTGTGTCAAAAGGCGGGACAGCATGAGCATCCGATTTGAAAGGGAAGGGCGCCTGGCATGGGTCACGATTGACCGGCCGGAGGCGATGAATGCGCTGGACATGGCGCACAACGAGGAACTGAACCGCGTCTGGGCAGAGTTTCGCGATGACCAAGACCTGTGGGTGGCGATTCTCACGGGTGCTGGAAACAAGGCTTTCTCCGCCGGTGCTGACCTGAAAACGCTGATTCCAGCCCAGGGTGAGGGCGTGATGGAAGACTGGAACTTCGGCGGTATCACCCGGGGGTTTAAGACTTTCAAACCCATCATCGCCGCTGTCAACGGCGTTGCGCTGGCCGGCGGCCTGGAAATGGTACTTGCCTGTGACCTCAGGGTTGCCGCAGACCATGCCCGGCTCGGTCTGGCCGAGGTCAAGTGGGCGATCATTCCAGGTGCCGGGGGTACCCAACGTCTGCCCCGCGCCATACCGCTGGCTCGCGCGATGGAAATGATTCTGACCGGTGATCCCATAACGGCTGACGAGGCATATCAGTTGGGCCTGGTTAATCGGGTGGTCAGCGCGGACAGTCTGATGGCCGAGGCCCGGTCACTGGCAGAAACCCTGCTGGCTCGCGGTCCCCTGGCGCTACGCGCTGCCAAGCAGGCTGTCCTGGAAGGTGTCAGCCTCAGCTTCGACCAAGGACTGGCACTGGAACTCGATCTGTTCAGCAAGGTCATGCGCACCGAAGATGCTGCGGAAGGTCCGCGGGCCTTCGCCGAAAAACGCTCACCGAAGTTCCAGGGAAGGTAGGACCCATGCCACTCGAAACACCCACGGCGTCGTGGATGAGTGAAGAGCATCGACTTTACGCCGACTCCATTCGGCGGTTTCTCTCCGATGACTACATGCCGCACCTCAAACGCTGGAGCGACCAGGGTTTTGTAGATGCGGATTTCTGGGAAAAAGCCGGAGAGGCCGGTATTCTCGGTGCATCGATTCCCACCAGTCACGGTGGTTCCGGGGCAGATACGACCTTCGACGCGATCACGACCTACGAACAGGCGCGCCTCGGTGATTTCAGCTGGGGATACAGCATTCACACGATCGTGGTGCAGTACGTCATTGCCTACGCCACTGAAGAACAGAAGCACCGCTGGCTGCCACGACTTGCCGCTGGCACGCTGGTCCCGGCACTGGCCATGACCGAGCCCGGTCAGGGATCCGACCTGCAGTCCGTTGAGACTTACGCTGTGTCTGATGGCGATGGTCTACGGATCAACGGTGCCAAGACATTTATCACCAATGGCCAGACCGCAAACCTGGTCTGCCTGGTAGTGAAGACTGAAAAGGAGGCCGGTGCCCGGGGTGTGTCGCTGGTCATGGTCGAAACCGAGGAGGTTGAAGGCTTCCGACGCGGGCGCAATCTGGAAAAGGTCGGCCTCAAGGGGCAGGATACCTCGGAGCTGTTCTTTGACGAGATGCGGGTTCCTCGGGCGAATCTTCTTGGTCTCGAGGAAGGCCAGGGGTTCTACCAGTTGATGAACCAGTTGCCATGGGAACGGCTGGTGATCGGCATCGGGGCGCTGGGCCACATGGACTTTGCCCTTGACCAGACACTGGCTTATGTCAAGGAGCGCCAGGCCTTCGGCCGGGCGGTTTTCGACTTTCAGAACACGCGGTTCAAACTGGCTGAACAGAAGACCAAGGCTGAGGTCACCCGGGCCTTTGTCAATCACTGCATTGAACTTTTGCGTGATGGACAGCTCGATGCGACGACCGCCTCGATGGCGAAATGGTGGGGCAGTCAGATGCAGTGCGAGGTGATCGACGAGTGCCTGCAGCTTTTCGGTGGCTATGGCTACATGCTGGAATACCCTATTGCCCGCGCCTGGGCCGATGCCCGCGTGCAGAAGATCTACGGCGGTACCAACGAGATCATGAAGGAGCTTATTGCCCGCAGCCTGTGACCATTATGACTGTTCCCAACAGGAAGCTTGCTGCGATTCTTGCCGCCGATACCGCCGCAGTCAGTGGCCGAATGGGTGCCGATGAAGAACCCACTCTGACGGCTCATCGGCGCCGTAGCGGCTGTGGGAACCCTTGACTGAAAACGTTGCTGCTGCAAGATATCCAGCTACGAGGATCAACACATGAACTTTTCAATCCGTCCGCTGGACCGTTCCTTTGCCGGGGAAGTAACTGGTGTCGATCTCCAGGACCCACTGAGCCCGGAGGCAGTCGCCTCCATCGAGGCCGGCATGGACCGCTATGCTGTACTGGTGTTTCGGGGCCAGGATATCAGCGATGAACAGCAACTCGCTTTCTCCAGGAATTTCGGACTCGTCGAGTCGTCTATAGGCGGCAACATCACCCGGCCCGACCAGCGCCGACTGAACGTTGATTTTGCCGACGTGTCCAACCTGGATGAGAACCATCGGATCTATGCCCGCGATGACCGTCGCCGGTTGTTCAATCTCGCCAACCAGCTGTGGCATTCGGACAGCTCTTTTCGCGCAACACCGGCCAAGTACTCTCTGCTGTCGGCCCGTAGCCTGCCGGAGCAGGCCCCGGATACCGAGTTCGCCGATATGCGGGCGGCCTATGATGTTCTGGATTCCGCAACCCAGGTGGAGGTCGAGGATCTGGTGTGTGAGCACTCGCTGATGTACTCACGAGGATTGTTGGGCTTTAGCGACTTCACCGACGAAGAGCGCCAGACCTTTGCACCCGTACGGCAGGTGCTGGTGCGCGAGCACCCGGTTACTGGGCGAAAATCTCTGTTTCTGGCATCCCACGCTGGCACCATCGTCGGTTGGCCGATGGCCGAGGCTCGGATTTTTCTGCGTGACTTGATCGAGCATGCGACCGAACCGCGGTTCATCTACGCGCACCGGTGGCAGGTTCATGACTTGGTGATGTGGGACAACCGACAAACCATGCACCGGGCGCGCCGTTTCAACGAAACCGCCGAAGCCAGGGACGTCCGCCGTACCACCATTGTCGGTGACGGTCCGACAACTTCACAGGCGAATGCATCATGAATGACGACCGGCACCCGCCGCTGTTGGGTTACACCGATCGCCTTTCGGCACGTCCGGGTGAGACGGTCCAGGTCAAGGTCAGCAGCCAGCTGGACGGTGAATACCAGGCAAGCCTGGTGCGCATCATCTGTGCCGATCCGAACCCGGAAGGTTCGGGCGTCGTCGAGGAGGCTGTCGACGGAGGCTTTTTGGGAACATATCCCGCACGAGCGCAGCCGTTTACGCCAGGGTCCTGCATGAGGGCTGATCTGCCCTGTGGCATTCAACTGCCAGAGGAGCTTTCGGTATCAGCAATGATCTGGCCGACACGGCTTGAGGCGGGTGCCCAGTCAGTACTGTCGATCGCGTCAGATAACCAGGGCGCGGCGCTGGTACTCGGCCTTGATGATTCGGCAAGACCCAGGGTGATGCTGCGAATGACCGACGGCAGCTGGACCGAAGCGGTTGTGCCTCGCAGCGTAGGCGAACGCAGCTGGGTCCGGCTGTGGGCCAGTGTCAGTCATGCGTCCGGTGAACTCATCATGGGCTATGGTTCAGGGGACGATCAGGCGGTTGCCAGCAGCCAAATAGAGGGATCAACTGCCCTGGTGACGGAGACCATGGGCAGGATTCTGGTTGCAGCTTGTGATCAGGCCGGGCAGCGGATGCACTTCAACGGCAAGATCGAGGGACCGGCGATCTACCAGGCTCTGCTGGATTGGGAGGATTTCGCCACTCCATCGACTACAGATCCGGGGATGCTCTTTGCCCGCTGGGATTTCTCACAAGATATCTCCAGTACCAGAGTTCGCGATACCGGTGCCAACGGTATCCACGGGACATTGATCAATTTTCCAGCCCGGGCGATGACCGGGTCGAACTGGGATGCGTCGGAGATGTGCTGGCGCCACGCACCGGAGCAGTACGCTGCCATCCATTTTCACGAAGACGATATCTACGACTTTGAATGGGAGACCGATTTCACCCTGACGGTACCAGAGAACATAGGGTCCGGGGTCTACGGAATCCGGGTCGAACAGGGAGAGTACACCGACACGGTCCCATTGTTCGTCTGCCCGCCCCGGGGCAGGCAGACCGCGCGGTTGTGCGTGCTGGTGTCGACCTTTACCTACACCATCTACGGCAACCACGCACGCCCGGATTACGACGAATCCTGGCAGGACAAGAGCAAAGCCTGGAATGCTTATCCCTGGAATCCGGCTGCCTATCCTCACTACGGGTGCTCGACCTACAACTTTCACTCTGACCGCAGTGGGATCTGTCACGCCAGCTATCGTCGGCCTCTGTTCAATCTGCGCCCGGGTTATCTCACTTTCGGTGCCAATACCTGCTCGGGGCTCCGTCATTTCCAGGCCGACAGCCACCTCACAGCCTGGTTGCACAACAAAGGCTACGCGTACGACGTAGTGACGGACAAGGAACTCGACGAGGAAGGCGCAGAGCTGCTGGCGGGCTACTCTCTTGTGACGACCGGTTCTCACCCGGAGTATCACACCTCGCGTACGCTGGATGCACTGGAGAGTTACCGCGATCAGGGCGGGAAGTTTGCCTATCTCGGTGGCAACGGTTTCTACTGGCGGGTGGCGATCCATCCGGAGAACGAGGCGTTGATCGAGATCCGGCGGGCTGAAGGCGGTATCCGGGCCTGGGCAGCCGAGCCTGGAGAGTACTACAACGCTTTTGACGGAATGTATGGTGGGCTGTGGCGTCGAAACGGACGCCCCCCGCAGCGCCTAGCCGGGGTCGGGTTTTCCTCGCAGGGCCGCTTCTTCGGCTCCTATTACCGTCGGACAGCGGCCAGTTACAAGCCGGAGGTCAGCTGGATGTTTGACGGAATCGACGATGAACTGATCGGTGATTTTGGTTTCAGCGGTGGGGGTGCGGCGGGCTTTGAACTGGATCGCTACGACCGCTACCTGGGATCGCCCGAGGACGCCGTGGTCGTGGCATCGTCGGAAAACCACAACGACACGTTTGTCCTGGTGCCGGAAGAGCAACTCACGCATATTACCAACTGGGCCGGCGTCCCGAACGAGGAGTTGATCCGGGCCGACATGACCTATTTTGAGACGCCCTCGGGTGGTGCCGTTTTTTCGACCGGTTCCATCACCTTCTGCGGCAGCCTGCCATTCAACGACTTTGACAATAACATCTCAACACTGCTGTCCAATGTGTTCAACCGGTTTCTACAGCAGTAAATCTGAGGATCAGACAGGTACACCTGGGCCCGGTCGTGTGCTGAGATCCGGAGTCACCTGGCAGTCAGGTTTGTCGGCTGGCCCTGGTCACACCTTCGGTCCGCCTTCTGAAGCGGATCTCGCCGCTCTTTTTCTGAGTAGTGTGGCCGATAGTGACGGCCCCCGGTCGGGTCTGCTCCACGGGCAGACCTCGATGCAGATCCCACAGCCAAGAGTCTTGACGAAGTACATCACGCACTTGTCGAAGTCGACATACCACTTTTTCTCACCTCTCACCATCAACTTGGTATCGCTGATCGCGTCAGCCGGGCAGTCGATGGTACAGCGCTGACAGCCCAGGCACAGGTCGTCTACCCCGATATCCACGGGCCCATCGAGAGCCAGAGGAATATCAGTCAGGACACTGGCGAGCCTGAAATTCGACCCGAATGCCGTGCCGATTACCGAGCCGTGCTTACCGAGCTGCCCGAGCCCGGCATTGATGGCCAGTGGAATGTGCAGCAGGTCGGCACTCTCGCCATAGGCTCGGGCCCGCCATCCCAAGCTGCGAATATGGGCCGCCAGCCGAATAACGATTCGCGAGACGTCACGATAGGTCGTTACGGTCTCCATCGCCGCCTTACGGGTGGTTACGGCCTGCATAGTCTCATAATCCTGGGCGAGAGCGACGACGATCGCAGTGCTGTAGTCTGCCTGCTGGCCCTGGAACAGGGCGTTCTCGGTCAGTGCGGTGATCCCAACCGCGCCGGCACCGGATCGCCTGGCCAAAGACTTGAGATCTTCAGCCATTGCTGCCGGGTCAGAAACGGCAAGCCGTGAGCGGGCAACCGGACCGTCGCTCTTGCGCAGCTCCCACCGGTTGAGGGCGTTGCGGAGATAGATCCCAAGGGGCATGGTAAGCCCAAAAAAACTCTCCAGTGCCGACCACTCGAGTTGCCGGGCTCCGGAACCGTGAAAGACCTGTCGCGCCCGGCGCTTTTGGCTTTCACCCAGGCCGTTGATGATATTGCCCGACAGCGGTGTCGTGCGGTAGCCGTAGTGGTACCGGGCCGGGGGGAAACGTTTAGCCACTGTCCCTGTGGTCCGACATGTCATCGAGCAGCATCAGCTGGTTGTCCTTCAGCGCCTGCCTGCTGGCACGGCGCAGGCGACTGCCGACGGTGAACCAGGCACAGATCAGGCCGGCGATCCACCAGGCGAGCATGGCGTTTCGGCGCAGGCGGGACCAGATGGAACGGTCTGTCCGGTAGAAACGTTGTTCGAAAGAACTCACGGCGTGTTCATCAACGAGGTGTCACGCTGGCAGGGTCAAAAGCCAGCGATCTGGGCGCCTGTGACCGTCAACCGGTACATCAGGCGGGTGTACTGCTGTTCGTCGAACGGTGTTGGTGCGTGCAGGGTGCAACGGTTGTCCCACAGGACCAGGTCACCGGGTCGCCAGTGCTGAAAATGCGTAAAACGGTTGCCGGTCGCGTAGCTTAGAAGTTCTTCGAGGAGTTCTCGCCCCTCGTGATCGGGCAGGCCTTCGACACTTTCGATATGGCATAAGGGCAGGTACAGCGACTTGCGGCCCGTCGCGGGGTGTCGGGCGACGAGCGGCCGCCTGACAGCTGGATGATCCCGGCGCAGTTTATCAGTCAGCGGTGGCCGGTGGGGATTCCCGATGCGGAGCAACTCGTTCAAGTGATGATAGGAGTGAATCGTGTAAAGGTTGTCGATCCTGGTTTTGACCTGATCCGGCAGCGCCTCGTAAGCTGCTGTCATGCCGGCGAAACCGGTTTCACCGCCCGAGGCTGGTGCACTGAGACAGTACAGGCAGGAACCGACCGGTTGAGGGTCGCGGAACGAATCGTCACAGTGCCAGAGCAGCGGCGGTGGGTCAGCACGGATAAAAAGCGCACTGTAGCGCCCATTCTCCACCACGTTGCCGATCCTCAGGATCTCTGGAAACCCCGGTAGCAGGAAATCGGGGTCGTACTTGTCGTTTTGTTCCAGCGCGCCGAACAGGGCTGCGAACCGGCACAGATCGGCCGGGTCGTTGAGTTCCTGATCACGCACCACGATCAGTCCACCGTGGTCAATGAATGCCCGCCTGAGCTTGTGCTCACAAGCCGCGTCCAGCGCCGCCAAATCCATGCCCATTATCTCGACGCCGAATCCGGAGTCAGTCAATGGCCGAACCTTGAAGGGCGAATTCATGTTATTTCAGTTGGTCGACTCGGCTCCGTCAAAGCATATCGGCAGGCTTCAAGCGCCAAGTTCGCTATATTAGCAACAGAATCGAAAGGGATTGCCACTACCCGGAGCATCTAATGGAGAGCAACGACGTGTCGACACCAACAAAGGTCGATCTGCTGGTCGGGGCCGATGTGCTTTATACGTTGGACGAGGTGCATCCGGTGATCATCAGCGGTGAGGTGGCGATCAAGGGGAACCGGATCGTTTACAGCGGTCCCGCCTGTGCTGCTGAAAAGTGGGAGGCGAAAGAAAGGATACCCGGCTGCGGGAGGGCTGTCCTGCCGGGATTCGTCAACTGTCACAGTCATGCTGCTTCCGCGTTGTTTCGAAGCCAGAGCGACGACGGCCTGGGTGGGCAGGCGCTTTATTCAGTTGCGTTTCAGACTGAGAAAGACATTCCAGTCGGCGACTGGCGCGATCTGGCTCGGCTCGGTGTGATCGATATGATCAGATCAGGGATCACCACGATCAACGACATCTGGTACGAACCGGAAGCATTGGCCCAGGCTGCTGTTGACGCAGGGTTACGCGCCCAGATCGCCTTGAAGGTGTTTGATGTCAGACTGGAGGCGCTCCATCGTAACCACTATGAACGGGTATCCGGACAGGGAGAAGCCCGCCTGCGTCTTGGTGTCGAATTCGTCGAGAAATGGCAGGGGGCAGGGGATGGATTGATCTCGGCGCGTCTCGGCCCGCATGCGACAGACACCTGTAGCGCGGTGTTACACCGGGAGGCGTGTGCCGAGGCCCGGCGTCTCGGAGTGGGCCTACACACGCACGTGGCTCAGTCACGGCAAGAAGTCGAATACTGTCAGTCCACCTACGGTAAGGGCCCGGGGGAATTCCTGGCTGAACTCGATGTGCTGTCGAGTGCCTCGGTGTTGGCGCACCTGACGTTTGCCTCCAATCAGGATCTCGACGCCATCGCAGCGAGCGGGGCGGGCTATGCCCACTGCCCCACGATCTATCCCAGGCGTGGGGCCTACCCTGATCTTTCCGGGATTCTGGCCCGGGGTATTGGAACCGGATTCGCCACCGACTGGATGATGAATGATCCCTTTGAAGCGGTCCGGAATGCGATGAACGCCGTGCGACTGCTGGCTGGGCGTCATGATGCGTTGACCTCGCTGCAGGCCTTGAGGCTGGCGACGGTCGGCAGCGCGAGGGTCATGGGTATGTGTGATGAGATCGGCAGCCTTGCAGTTGGAAAAAAAGCCGACCTGATCCAGATCGAGCTTGAGCGCCCGCACCTGCAGCCGTTCTATGCGGAACCGGCTTCTATCGCCTATTACGTACGGGCTTGTGACGTGGTGAACAGTGTGATCGACGGTCGGGTGGTAATGGCTGACGGTGTAGTGGCTGGTCTGGATGAGCCATCCATCGTGGCCCGTGTGAAGGCGCACATTCCCCACTGGCTCAGGCTGATGCGAAGTCATGGTGGGGTCGGGACATTTCCAGGGTGCCCGTGTAGTTGATCGGCTCGGACCGACGGATCGTACACCTGTTGTGGTAAAACCCAGGAACAGCCTTAATGTACGAGCACAAAACGAGGAGAACGCAGCGTGAAGTTTTATGACTGTCAGACCGCGCCCTCACCAAGGCGGGCACGAATTTTTATCGCCGAGAAAGGCGTGGCTGTCGACACGGTCCAGGTGGATCTTAGGTCCGGCGAACACCTGAAGCCGGAATTTGTGGCCATTAACCCTTACTGCACGGTGCCAGTGCTGGAGCTAGACGACGGCACCCGGTTGAAGAGCACGGCCGCGATCTGGCACTACCTTGAAGCGCAATTTCCAGAGCCCCGGTTGATGGGTGCGACGCCGACCGAACAGGGCAGGATCGCTGACCTGCAGTGGCACATTGAGTCGGGCGGTTTTATGGCAATGGGCGAGTACCTGCGCAACTCGGCCCCACCCATGAAGGGCCGTGCTGTGACCGGCCCAGTAAGCTATCAGCAGATTCCGGAACTTGCTGAACGCGGCAGACAGCGCATTGAGCGGTTTTTGGAAGACGTCGACGACCTGGTCGGTGATCAGGCGTTTGTTGCCGGGGACAGTTTTTCCGTTGCCGACATCGATCTGCTCGTACTGGTCGAATTTGTCGCCTGGCGAAAGCTGGGGCTGCCCGAAGGCGCAAAAAATGCGCAGCGCTGGTACGACGCGGTCAGTGCCCGGCCGAGCGCAAAACTGTAGAACGAATCGCACTGAGTACGAGTTTTAGTGTCGATTCCCCGCACCCGTCTCAAAGGTGTTGTGCTGACCCTGGTTGGTGTCACAGTTGTCAGCCCAGACAGTCTGCTGATCCGCCTGATGCAGACCGACATCTGGACCGTGCTGTTTTTTCGTGGAGCTCTGGGTGGCGTCACGCTGTACGTCATTTCACTGCTGCTGGAGCGCCCCACCGGTGTCAAAGGCTTCCAGCGCATGGGATTGGCCGGTCTTGCCGTGGCCGTATCCTATACGGCTTGCACACTTTGTTTCGTATACGCGGTGACGCACACCACGGTGGCCAACACCCTGGTTATCATGAGTGTCTCCCCGATACTCGGTGCTTTCCTGAGTCGCATCTTTGTCGGAGAAGATGTTCCTCGGCGAACCTGGCTGGCGGCAATCGTGATCGTCTCCGGGCTGGTCATTATTTTTCGTGCGAGCCTGGACGGCAGTTCCATCGCCGGTGACCTGGCAGCACTGGGGGCGGCCGTGCTGCTCGCAACCAAGTTCGTGATTGTGCGGTCCTGCAAAGAGATCAGCATGGTTCCAGCAATAGCAGTAGGCTCACTGATGACGGGGCTGATCGCTTTGCCTTTTGCTGTGCCGGTGGTTCTGTCATCCGAGGGCTATATTTATGCCCTGTTGCTGGGCCTGGTGCTGGTTCCACTGGGCACCTCGATGACGACGCTGGGGCCCCGTTATCTGCTCGTCCCCGAATCCGGACTGATAATGCTGCTCGAAGTATTGCTGGCCCCCCTCTGGGTCTGGCTGGTTATTCGGGAGATGCCGTCAACCGAGGCACTTGCCGGTGGCATCTTGATCCTGGGTGCCCTGACGCTGCTGCTGGCAGGGTCGCTGAGATCGTACCGGCGCCGGCGGGTCTGACAGATGTGGCAGGCGCCCGATGTAGTAGTGCTTGAGGGTAAGATAACTGCATGACAATAGACCTTGGCGAACTGTTGCCGCCAAAGACCGTGATTCCGGTCCTGCAAATCAATTCAGCGGACGAGGCGGTGCCGCTGGCTGGAGCCCTGATTCAAGGCGGTCTCAGGGTGCTTGAGATCACGCTGCGAACGGATGCTGCCGAGCAAAGTGCCAGGAACATCATCCAGGCATTTCCGGATGCGCTGGTGGGCATCGGCACGGTCCGGGATGCTGTGGGGCTGCAGAAGGCCCTTTCTCTGAATGCAGGGTTTGCCGTCAGCCCCGGCTCGACGCCGGAGTTGCTGGCCGCGGCAACTGAGTCCGGTCTCCCATTTCTACCGGGTGTGTCCACTGTTTCTGAGGTGATGACGGCCCGGGCTGCAGGGTTCAAGGCCCAGAAACTCTTTCCCGCGGCGCACCTCGGTGGAACTGCCATGCTGAAAAGTCTCGGGGCACTGTTCGAAGACGTCAAATTTTGTCCGACCGGCGGGGTGGACCGCGATAATCTCGCTGATTACCTGGGGCAGGCCAATGTATTTTCGGTGGGCGGCAGCTGGCTGGCACCGGCTGGCCTGGTGTCCGCTGGCGAATGGCAGGCTATTGCTGATCTGGCCCGGAGTGCTGTCGAAACCGCGAGCCGTTTTGCCGCCCAGTGATCGCCCGGACACAGCGCTTTGCAGCGATCGGTGAGTGCATGATCGAGCTCAGCGACCGGCAGCGCGGCGGTTTTGACCTGGCGTTTGGCGGTGACAGTGCCAACACCGCGGTCTACATTGCCCGCCTGCTACGACACATGCCGGTCAGTGTTGACTACGTCAGTGCGCTCGGTGACGATCCTTACAGTGATCAGATCCTGAGTTTCCTCGAAGGCGAAGGCATCGGTACCCACCTGGTGTGTCGGTTTGATGGTCGGCTGCCGGGTCTTTACATCATTCGAACGGACTCGCGGGGCGAGCGAAGATTTTATTACTACCGAGACCAGGCTGCTGTGCGGGAGTTGTTCTCCGCTGGCGGTGACAAGATCCAAACAGCCCTGGAGGAGTACGACTGGCTCTACCTGACCGGCATTACCCTGTCAGTCCTGCAAGCGGATGAGCAGATCGAAAAACTTATCGAAGCGCTTGCCAGAGCACGAGCAAAGGGAGGTCGGGTGGCCTTCGACAGCAACTATCGGCCTGTCGGCTGGGCTTCCGCTGAGTCTGCCCGTACCGTTTTCCGCGATATTCTTGGTTACGTCGACGTGGCTCTGGTCACACTGGATGACGAGCAGGCCCTGTTCGGCGATGGCGATGACGCGAGCTGTGCGGGTCGCTTGCATGCCATGGGGGTCGCTGAAGTGGTGGTCAAACTGGGAGCGAGCGGCTGCTTTGTTTCAGCCGAGCGCGTGCAACGGCACATCTCGGGAATCCCCAATCCCAGCCCGGTGGACACCACCGCCGCAGGGGATGCTTTCAACGCAGCGTATCTGGCCTCCCGGCTTAGCGGTGGGGACCCAAATGCTGCTGCACAACGCGGAAACGAACTGGCGGCTGAAGTGATCCGCCACCATGGCGCGGTCATAGCGACTGACGACATGCCGGATGCTCTTGAGACACCGGGATAGGCGAACAGGGCACCCGTTCGAATGCGACTTGATCAGCCTCGGCGCTTGACGAAAGGCTGCATCCTGATCGATGCCTTGTCCCAGACGTTCAGTCTATAGAACGGATCACCCTGGTTGAAACGCTCGGCTTCGGAGCGGTTCTCAACGTCAACGATGATCAGGCTGCCGGCTGGAGTCGTACCGTCATCGGCAGTAACGGGCCCAGCGAGTACGATCTTGGTGGTAGTGGTGTTCAGATACTCCCGGTGAGCATCATAGTTGGCGAGCCGAATCGGCAATCCCTCGTCGCGGTCGAGACAATGTATCGCGTATAGCATAGGGCCGAGTTCCAGTGGGTTGGCAGTTGGAGTTCTAGGCCTTTCCCGCAGGCGTTGAATCAGAAGACCTCAGGACGGCCTCATTCTCCCTGATCCGCTTCTGCCGTTTAGCTGCATTGCGGCTGTTCACCGGTCGTATTTTGTTCATCACTTTGCCCTTTTTCACTCTGTTTCCCATACGCTACTCCTTGCAGTGTTTACCGTCAGGACCTGGATTCTATAATAGGCGCGTTTGGTCATACCTCAATTAATCTCTGGGAGCGCCCCATACGCGCGAACGAGAATAGAGTGACACCCGAGAGTTTTTGCAGATTAGCTGAAAACTTTCCCGATTCTGGTGTTGAATTGATCTAGATCTCTGAAGTCATGTGAGAATTTGTGAAGACTGCGTCGCGCCTGCGGCCTATTGACGGGATCCATGCTGATGATGGGTGGTGTTTGATCAGCTGCGCTGATATGTTTTATCTGCGGCTTGTGACGCAATCACCGTATAACAGGATCAAAGATAAGCTCGGTAACAACGGCTGTCGGGCCCATTAAGGGGATGAGATCGGTATGAACGAGGAGTTAATTTTCAGTCTGCTGCTCGGCGTAATCATGTTTGCGGTTGCCGTGATGGCGTTCTGGCGCGGGTTGATCCACTGGAAACGCGGTGGTGGAATCAAGGACAAGGTACTGATGATGGTGATGTTTGTGGTTTCGGCCTTTGCAACGGTTTCGTTCTGGACATGGGTGATAGACCTATCGTCAGGGTAACCTGACATCACAGTTCTGATCATGTTTGTGGTGTGTTTCACTGAGCGGGTTGGATCAGCGTCGCTGTGGTTTGCTTTTGCTCTAGTGAGATTTCTGGGCGAGGAAACGCCCGCCACCGAGCTCTCCGGAGGTGTAAAGGCCGACAAAGAAGCTGTACGCACGGTCCCATTTCTCAAAATGCGCCTGGCCGAAACTGGCGACAGTCTGGCCCTTGAGGCTGCGGTACATGGCCAGGCGCTTGACCAGAATCTCAGCCCACGATTCACTTAAATCCTCGATATTCTTGACGATGCAGCCGCTTGAATTCAGCAAATCGCGGTAGCCGTCCAGAGTGTTCAGTTCGGTGAACGCCATTTCTTGTTGCAGGCGTTCTCTCACCGGCGCCGTCATACCGGCTCTGGCAAGGATGTCTGTAAATGCAATACTGCCACCTGGTTTGAGAACACGGACGCACTCGATCACAAGCCGGGGCTTATCCGGAATGTGGCCAAACGCCTCCTGTGCAATGAGTGAATCAAATGCATCGTCAGGCAGGGCGCTGGCGAGAGCGTTGGCGCAGTGAAAAGAGACCTTCTTTTCGAGTCCGACCCGCTCGGTCAGACGGCGGGCACCGTCGATTCGGTTCTGGTTCATGTCAATGCCGGTGACCTGGCAGCCATAGTGGTGGGCAAGGTACCGGGCAGGACCGCCCAGTCCACAACAGACGTCGAGGACGTGATCTGATTTTCCGATGTTCGCTAGATGTGCCAGCGCATCGGTTGCCGCAAGGCCGCCAAAATGATCCTGGTCGTAGTCCTGCAGGATGCCCTGGTCAAGGGATGACAGGTCGAAACCGTCCTGGACCAGTTTGTCCAGAACCTGCCCTTCGCTGATCGGGTGAGTATCGTAGAACTCGGTCACGAAATCGAGATGGGTGTTCTGTGTCATGACGGATACCGTTTTAAGGACAGCGTGTAGGGCCGATCTCAGACCGAGATCTCGACGACCTCGAGTCCGATGTCTGTTTCCCCGCGCGACCACACCACGTGGTCTCCGACTTCGCAGCCTGTCAGGAGCCTCGCAACCGGGCTCGCCCAACTGACTCTGTCGCGATCCAGATCGGTCTCGTCTTCTCCGACCAGTGTGAAATGATATTCCTGCCCCGCCTTATCCACAAGCTTTACCGAGACACCGAATTCGACCTTTTCCGGCGAAGCGGGGGGCGTCAGCGGTTTGGCACGGTGTAGGCGCTCCTGTAGATACCGCAGGTCGCGCTGAGTTGTGGCAATTCGGGATTTGAGGTCGATCGATTCTCTGCCTTTGAGTGCAACGATCTCGTTCTGCAGTTGCCGAACTCGCACCTGGAGACCGGAAAGACCCTCGAGCGTAATATAGTTGGGCAAATCGCTGTGCTGACGCTCCGGCAGTTCGTCGGCAACCTCGTCCCCATCGGGTTCTCTGACAAAAGCTCTGCTCATTGGCAGGCTGTCCCAGACGGGTTAGTGCGGTGTGTCTGACTCATACAGTGCTCTTACGTTAGACCTGAGACCTGAAGATTTGTATCTCAAAGTGATTCCAGCCACCGCCCGGTAGCGCTACCATACCCAGGAATGACCGATTCTTCAAAGTTTCCCTTCGATGCCGAGGAGATCGCTGCGGTGATTGCGGACTGGGCGCGCATCGAAAGCCCGAGCTATGATCCTGAGGCCGTCAACCGGATGATGGATCTGGCCTGTGGGAGCATGCGCGGTCTGGGGGCCGACATCGAACGGGTTCCAGGACAGGATGGCTACGGGGATGTGCTCAAGGCACGATTCAACTGGGGCAGTGGGCCTGGCATCTTGGTGCTGGGGCACTTGGACACGGTCCACCTGGTTGGCACGCTGGAGAGTTCACTGCCAGTCCGGCGTGAGGGCGACAGGTTATATGGCCCGGGCGTCATGGACATGAAAGGTGGCATGTACCTGTCGATTCACGCTTTGGGACACCTATTGGCCGAACAGGGTCCCCTGTCGCTTCCCGTAACGTTCATGTTTATTCCCGACGAGGAAATCGGCAGTCCTTCGACCCGGCTGCTGATCGAAAACGAAGCGCGGCAAAGCCGCTGGGTACTGGTTCCGGAGCCGGCCCATGGTGGGAAACTGGTGACCGGCCGGCACGCTTTCCTGCGCTACACCATCAAGACCTTGGGCACAGCACAGCACGCTGGTGTGGCCCATGGTGTGGGCCGAAGTGCAATCAGTGCCATGGCCAAGTTGATTACGGAAATTGAAAGTTTCTCCGATATCGATGCCGAGATCACCTACCGGGTAGGGGTCGTCAACGGAGGGGATTTCGTCAATGTTGTGCCTACCGAATGCCAGGCACAGGTGCTCTGTGTGGCGCCCACGGCCGAGGCTTTCGATACCGTGTCGCAGCGCATGAGGTCACTGGTGTCCCCTGACCCCAAGATCCGGGTTGAAGTGCAGGCCGGCCCGATCCGGCCCTTGTTCCAGCCCTCAAAAGGCACACTGGCGCTGTACCAGGTCGCCCAGCAGGTCGCCGGTCGACTCGGGCTGAGTCTTGACCACGGTCAGTTCGGTGGCGGCAGTGATGGCAATTTCAGCGGTTCGCTTGGCGTGCCGACCCTGGATGGGTTGGGGGTGCACGGCAAAGGACTGCACACTAAAGGCGAACATCTGTTCGTCTCATCGCTGGTGCCGAGGGCCAGATTGCTGGCCGGGATCTACACCGCCCTGTCAGATCTTGCGAATCAGTAAGGTTGAGATCGTGGGGGGATTCTTTTCAACCAGCGATTCCGCCGTGACCGGAGTTCATGCGGTGGCAAGGCCCACCATAACCTGTTTGCTGAGCGCTGGAGCCCTCTGTTAAGCTGAGATCGTAACAGGCCCACTCATCACGACGCTCCTCATGACAGAACTGACCCGGCAACAACAGGAATTTTTCTGGCAGAACGGCTACCTGGTTGTTGAGAATGCCGTATCGCCGGAACTGCTCAGCGAACTTCAAAGCGTGTTTCAGGGTTGGGTCGAGGAGAGCCGTCAGCATGATGTCAACTGGGGAGAGACCATCAATGGCAAGCCCCGTTTCGATCTCGAGCCAGGGCACAGCGTTACGGCCCCGCGACTGCGCCGGGTGAACGCTCCGGTCGAGGTCTCGCCGGCCTATTTCAAGGCCATGGCCGAAAGTCCGATGACCGATTTCGTCTCAGCGCTGATCGGCCCGGACGTCAAGCTTCACCACACCAAGATCAATTCAAAACAGCCCGGTGGAAAAACCGTCGTCAAGTGGCACCAGGACTTTCCCTTCACGCCTCACAGCAACGACAGTGTTGTGACCGCCCTGCTGATGATCGACGAGGTGACTGAAGATAATGGTCCGCTGGAGGTTCTCCCTGGCTCGCACACCGGGGCGATTCACGGGTTGTGGCACGAAGGTGAATTCACCGGGGCGATCGACGATGAGACGGCTGCGGAATGCGCCTCAGAGGCTGTTGTCTGTACCGGGTCTGCGGGTTCGGCCTGCCTGATGCACACACGGCTGCTGCACGGTTCGGCCGCAAACCGGTCAATGGAGCCACGCACGTTGTTTATCTCGGTTTATTCTGCTGGCGACGCTGTACCGGTATCACCGAACCCGATGCCGAATCGCTATGAGGGCCTGATTGTCCGGGGCCGCAAGACCGGCCGCGTCCGGTCAATCGACTTTGAAATGGATCTGCCGGAGCTTCCCGCCACGGCGTCGTTTTTCGACCAACAGGCCAAACACAAAGATAACGAAGGCTCAACCGACCCGGTCAGCAACTGACTCGCTTGGCCTGGAGCTTGATCTGCAGTTTTCCGTAATTTCCCACCATGGATGACGATCATGCAACTCGATGATGCACTGAGGGCCCGTTATGTGCGGGACGGTTACCTGGTTTTTCCGTCGCTGTTTTCGGCTACCGAGATCGCGCCTTTGTGTAGGGAGACCGAACGACTGATCGAAGCCGCACGGGGCAAGTCCGAGAGTGACGACGTGCATGATCTTGAGGATAGTCATGAGCCAGATGGCGAGCCGCGAGTTCGGCGGATCAAGGATCCGGTGCAGCAGTTCGACCTGTACAGAGCGTTTTCGCGAAACGACAAACTGCTGTCGGTGGTCCGCTTTCTCATAGGTGACAACGTTCGTTTCCACAATTCAAAGATCAACATCAAGGCGGCTGGTTTTGGCGCGGCCGTCGAGTGGCACCAGGACTGGGCGTTTTACCCGCATACCAACGATGCGGTACTTGCGGTGGGTATTGCTTTGCAGGATCTGACCGAAAGCAACGGACCATTGTTGGTGGTGCCGGGCAGTCACCGTGACCAGGTATACGATCACCACACAGACGGTGTGTTCACGGGCGCAATCAAAGCCTCGAGTGTGGCGAGAGAGAGCAAGCGTGCTGTGCCACTCACCGGTCCGGCGGGTTCAATCACGATACATCATGCTCGTACCCTGCATGGCTCGTCGCTCAACCGGTCCGGAAGCCCGCGACCATTACTGCTGATCAGTTATGCTGCAGCTGATGCCTGGCCGTTAATGGGAATCACCGAATATGAGTCTTTCAATCAGAAACTTGTGTCCGGTTCCGAGTGTCTTGTGCCACGCATGGAATCACTACCGGTAAGGCTTCCGGTGCCCGCCGCGAGGTTCCAGGGATCGATCTACGAAAACCAGCGTGGCCTCAAGGAGCGGGCATTCAGTAACAATTAGTCTGCTAGCGTTTGCCGAGAGCAGCAGGTGACACGGTACGAATTGATCCTCGCACTCGCCGCAGCTAATCCTCTATGAACAGCATCCAAACACAGCCCAGATGACGATCGCAGCTCTCACCACTTATCGCTCCGAAGAACATCCGAACATGCTCTGGCTCGAGGTTGAGACGGGGGACGGTGTGACCGGACTTGGCGAGACCTTCTATGCCGCAGAAGCCGTCGAGGCTTACGTCCATGCTAACCTGGCTCCGATCGTGATGGGCCTGTCTGCAATCGACATCGAGGCGGTGCACCACCGTACCCGGCCCTACATCGGATTTGTTGCTGCCAGCGTGGAACTGCGCGCACGATCGGCACTGGACATTGCACTGTGGGATGCGCTCGGTAAATTCACGGGCCAGCCGGTATCGGTTCTGCTGGGGGGCCGCATTCGCGAACAGATCCCGGTCTACAACACCTGTGCAGGCACTCAATATGTCCGTGGTCCAAAAGTTGGCAAAACCGAAAACTTTGGTATCCAGTCAAAGGGAAAGGCCGGTGAATACGAAGACCTGCACGGGTTCCTGAACGATCCGGTCAGTCTTGCGGGCAGCCTTCTGGACATGGGTATCGATTCAATGAAGATCTGGCCGTTTGATTTCGCTGCAGAGGCCACCCAGGGGCAGTTCATCAGTCAGACTGAACTGACCCGGGCAGTGGCACCGTTTGAGGCCATCCGCAAGGCATACGGCGACAGGATGCAACTCAGTGCCGAGTTGCACGGCATGTGGAACCTGCCTGAATCACGGGTTATCTGCCAGGCACTCGACGAGATCGGGATGCGCTGGATCGAGGATCCGGTACTGCTGACCAACCCCTATGGCATCGCACAGCTCAAGGGATCAGTTCGTTCGCGCCTTGCCATGGGTGAGACCCGCGGAGGTGCCGAGGATTTCAAGATCTTCCTCGACACGGGGGCGTTGTCACTGCTGATTCTCGATATCGGTTGGTGTGGTGGCTTGACTGAGGCGCGCCGCTGTGCGGCTCTGGCCGGAGCCTATCTCACCCCGGTGGCTGCTCACGACTGCAACGGTCCGGTCGTATTGAGCGCGTCGGTTCATTTCTGCCAGGCTACGACGAACGCCTATGTGCAAGAGATCGTTCGTGCGTTTTACTATGGGTGGTACGCTGATATCGTTACCGCTTTACCACCGGTTGAAGATGGTACGATCACAACACCCGAAGGGCCCGGCCTGGGAATGGAACTGCTGCCGGATTTCAAGAACCGGGAAGGAACGATCTCCCGTGTGTCGCGCGCGTAAATCCAGTTAAGGAACAGGAGCGTTTCAGATGACTGAGTTAATGCTAGATGGTGCCAGACTGCAGGGTGAGATGCCTGAGGCAGAATGGGTCGGCACGATGCGTGAGACAAGCCTAGGCACACCTCCGGATGAAGTTCGTCGCCGGTTTGCAACAGAGGCATATATCTGTGTTCCAGGGTTTTTCAGCGAAGAAGACGTCGTGGCGGTGAGACGCTCAGTTTTCGACACGCTCGCGACAACCGGAGAGATCCGGGGGGCACCTGAAGAGGGTATCTACACCGGCTCCAGCCAGCGACGGGAGTGCATCGACAACCTGGATCAGTTCTGGCGGGATATCTCCGAGGACTGGGCATTGCGGCGAGTGACCCATTCGCGTGCGCTGCATGAGTTCTGTGACATCCTGCTGGAGGAGCCCAGTATTGCGCACGATTTTGTGTTCCTGCGGGTGTCGAACTACGGTCGCAAGACCTTGGTTCACAGCGACCACGGTTTTTTTACCCGCTCGACTGACAATGTCATCACTGCCTGGATCGCTTTTGGTGAGATCCCACTTCAGATGGGCCCTCTTTTCATCCTTGAGAACAGCCACAAGCACCCCAGGGTTCAGGAATCGATCCGCGATTTTGACGTCGCCCGGGACAGCGATCGAAAGGCCTCATGGAGCGAGACCCCGCTGGAGATCGCCAGACAGTTCTCCTGCCGCGTGCTGACCCGGCACATGCGACCTGGTGATCTGGTGGTGTTCGGCATGAAAATTCTGCATGGATCACTGGACAACGTCGATCCCGATCAGCACATCCGCCTGACCTGTGACGTGCGCTACCAGCCGGGCTCAGAATCCCGGGATCCCCGTTATTTTGGACCCAACCCCGGCGGGACCCTGGGCCAGGGTTATGGCGAACTGGTCGGGGCTATTCCGCTGGACGAGGCCTGGCACATTCGATGACGGGCTCCGGCAGCAGCCACCGGTTCCACGGCATCTATCCGATGCTGTATGCATTTTTTCGAGCTGACAACAGCCTTGATCGGGAGGCCCATCGAACACAGGTCCTGGCCTGTGTTGCTGCCGGTGCCCATGGCCTTGCTGTCGGGGGTCTGGCGAGCGAGTGCAACAAGCTGTCGAGCAGTGAAAAACGCACCCTGGTCGAATGGACATTGGAAGATACTGCGGGCTGCTTGCCGGTATCAGTGACGGTCTCGGAAAACACTCTGGCTGGACAGAAGGAGGCGATCGCCCACGCTCGCGACAGCGGTGCTGCGTGGGCTGTGATGCAGCCGCCCCCGGTCCGCGGGGCCAGCGTCGAGGCCCTGGTCGATTTCTTCGCTGAGGTCGCAGGGGCATCTGATCTGCCACTGGGGATTCAGAACGCGCCGGAATACATCGGCGTCGGTCTGGACAATCCGGCCATTGCCGAACTAGCGCAGCGGGCACCCAACGTGGTGGTTCTTAAAGCAGAAGGACCTGCACCTTACATCAGTCGCCTGATGTGCGAGATCGGCGATGGCTTCGCGGTCTTTAACGGTCGCAACGGGGTCGAGCTGATTGACAATCTGCGCTCCGGCTGCGCAGGTACGATACCCGGCGTGGAATGCTGTGATCTGCAGAGTAAGGTCTACGATCTGTGGCGTGCTGGAGAGATCGGATCAGCGTCCAACCAGTTCCGCGAGGTTCTGCCTTTATTGACGTTTCTGATGTTGACCATCGATCACCTGCTTTGCTATGGCAAGCGTCTGGCTGCACGCCGCCTGGGGCTGGATGAAGTACATGATCGGGGCCCCGCTCTGGCACCACGGACCGAAGATCTCGAAACGTTGGCATTCTGGTCACAAGATCTGGGGCCTTTGCCGCTGGCTTAGATAGATCGGTAACTCAGTGCGTTCGGGGGCAAAGGCATGATTCGGGAATTGCCCGTCGGGATACAGACCAACGGAATCAAGCACACCCAGCAAGATCCGATGCCATCGATCGACACCCGCTTCGCGATGGTGCGGGAATCCGGCGTCTTCGATTACGTCGACAAGACCCCTGACCCGGTTGAGATCGAATCCTTCGAGAAGGCCAGCGAGAAGTACGGAATTCCGGTTCGTTGTGGAGGTTGGTACTACGTGCTCGGTCGTGACGAGTCACTGCTGAGCCGGAACCTGGAGACGGGCAAGCGCCTGGGATCGCTGGATCACAATGTGCAGATCCTGTCACACAGGCAGGACGGCGAGTTGGTCACCAACGAGGAGGTGGTCCGATTTTATGAACAGGCACTGGAGCAGGGAGTGCGCCTGGGTGTGCGACCCTGCCTGGAGGTCCACTGTAACATGTGGTCTGAGGATTTCCGGCGTGTCGAGCAGGTCGGGCAACTGGTTGAGGCTCGTGGCCTGCCTTACCGGCTGACACTCGATCACAGTCACGTCATTTTTAAGATCGACAACCCCGAGGAACAGGCGGTCTTCGATATCCGACCGGACGTAGTATCAGGTGCACTGGTGCTGGATCCGTTTGCTGAGGGCAGTGTCTGCAAGCGCTGGATAGACGCAGGCTGGGTGGGACACTGTCACGCCCGCTCAACCGTTCCTGGTAACCCGAAGAACTTTGACGCGTTGGATGAAAACGGCGATTACGGTCGTGGAATCCAGTATCCTTTTGCCGAACCGTCTCCGGGAACCTACCATTCGGTCTGGGATGGGAAACAACTCGAGCCCTGGAAGGAAGTGGTTCGCCAGCTGCTGCGCTACCATGCCGTTCAGCCCAGTAGCCCGCTGGGTCAGGTCAGCACGGAGTTCATTCCAAACCTAGATTACGGTGAAGGATGTCGGTATTCGCTCTTTGAGCAAGGCATCGCCTGTGCCAGTTGGATCCGGGAAGCCTGGCAGGACATTGGCCAAGATAATCGTTGAACGGTTCTTGACTGCTTGCTGCACCGAAAAAAATGCCCCGCGGGAGCGGGGCAAAAAACCACTTGGAGGAGGATAAAAACTGTCTTTTAGTGTGCTTTGTCGAAGTTCTTAAGAAGGGTTATGAGAAGGGGTCATCCGATCTGTTTCAAAACTGCCAAGCGAACGAGTTCTGCTGTCCGCATGTGCCCTGATCTGAGCTCCGCCCGTTGCCAGGGTTCCAGCCCGATATCGGCCAGGAGGTGGGGGCTCAGGGCTGCAATCGCCCGTTGCGCTCGGCGCTCATGGCGCCGTTTTGCTGCGGTCCGGGTGAGACTGACAAGCCCACGAGCCAGGGCGCTCGGTGCTGTCTGGAACAGAAACTCTCCGAGACCGCGGAACACATCCTGGAAGGCCTGGGCACGCATTTTCCGCGCGAGCGCTACATATTTCTCGTGGTCGGCTAGAATCGCTGAAATGAGCAAGCCGCTGTCTGCGGGGACCTTGGAAGGGGGCAGGACGTGGGCGTCGTTCGCGGCGACCCATTGCGCGACCGTCTGTTCCGGATAGGATTCTAGAGCTCGACTCATGTTACAATTCCTAAATAGTGTGATTACAGAGATTTCTTAATTAGCGCTACTATATAATTCTAGATTCGAAGTCGACAAGCGATCATTTCTTTATTTGTCATTAGATTTTCTAAAGAATCATTGTGAGAAGATTGCCACCACTCAATGCCCTCAAAGCGTTTGAAGCGGCCGGAAGGCACCTGAGCTTTACCCGGGCCGCCGACGAGCTGCATGTGACCCCGGCGGCGATCAGCCACCAGGTCAAGGCGCTTGAGAGTGATCTGGGCGCCAAGCTATTTCGCCGGATGAACCGGTCGCTGCAGTTGACCGACGCGGGTCAGGCCTGCCTGCCGGGACTCAGGGACGGATTCGACAGTATTGCAGTGGCGGTCGACCGTATCCGGTCCAAAACAGACTGGAACATTCTGACCATCAGTGCGCCAGCGGCTTTTGGTGCACGCTGGCTGGTGCCGCGAATCGTGGATTTCAGGACGGCACACCCGAATATTCAGGTCCGAATCGATCCGGCGATCCGGCTGATGGATCCGGTTCGGGACGGCATCGATGTGGTTATCGAGTTCAGTCAGGGCGACTATCCAGGCCGGCAGGTGCAGCACCTTTTTGACCAGGCGGTTTATCCAGTCTGCAGCCCCAGGCTGCTCAGCGGTGAAAGACCGCTGCGTTCACCGGCCGACCTTCGGGAACACACACTGATCCATTTCGATTCGCCGGCTGGAGATCCCGGCTGGCCGAACTGGCAAAGCTGGTTACGGGCAAATTCGGTCGCTGAGATCGACCCGAATAGGGGGCCGCACTTCACGTCACCCAACTTCACGATGCAGGCAATACTGGCCGGTCACGGTGTGGCTCTCATGGCGGAGCTGGTGGTCGAAAACGAGCTTGCGGCGGGTACTTTGGTTCGGCCATTTGAACTCCCCTACCCGGCAAGCTTTAGTTACTCGGCACTGACAACCTCGGCGGGTTCCAGCAACGAACCGGTAGGTCTTTTCTGTGATTGGCTGGCACGTGAAGCGGCACGCTATGTCCGAGAGCGAGAGGCTAGGATTCACGAAGAACGGCCAACCCCGCCTGTTACTGGTGTTACTGGCGATTCTCCGGGCAGATTGCCTCCGATCCAGAGAAGCGGCGAAGCCGCCTGACTATAGGTGACGGAATCCCACCACGCAGACCACTCATCCGAGCAAAACCGTAGGCAAATCCATGATAGCCGATGGCACTGAATCCTCGGAACAGGTATTGGTCGAGGTAACTGGACTCGATCACATCGGGCTCCGGGTCAGCGACGTAGAGGCATCGCTCGCTTTTTACGCAGATCTTCTAGGTCTTGAGACCGAGCGAGTCGACCAGTGGCGACGAGGCGAGGTGACGTTCCCTTCAGTCCGGCTGGATAACGCCACTCTGATCGATTTCTTCCCCACTGATCCGTACGACGATTCCAGCAAGGTGCAGAACCAGGATCATTTCTGCCTCGTTATCAGGCCGACCGATCTGAATCTACTCAAAAGAAAGTGCGAGGCTATCGGTATCGGTATTCAGGCCGGTCCCGGGAGTCGCTGGGGTGCACAGGGGAATGGCACCTCCCTGTACCTCTATGACCCAGACCGGAACGTTGTAGAGCTTCGCTACTATTGATTTCACGAACCATCGGGTCGGCCGTTGTCCTGTATGGCCATCGCCGGTTCAGAAATCGGCCAGCGCCGGCCAGAGCTCGGCGTTTCCCGCTGCCGCGATCTGCCGCCCGAGTTGTCCTGCCCAGAGGCTTTCTGAACCGAAGTCATCGCGCCAGGCCCACAATCTGCGGGTGGACTGGTGCAGGCTGTACTCGTGTGTGTACCCCATGGCGCCGTGAACCTGGTGCGCGATCGCGGCACCGCTGCCGGCAGCTTCGCCTGAACGGATTTTTCCGCTAGCAACTGCGATCTTTGTTCGCGGGTCATCGAGACCGTATCGGTCAACGGCCTTGACTGCTGCATCAGCAGCAGAGCCGGCCGCGGCAGTTTCAGCTGCAAGCATGGCTATATTGTGCTGAATGGCCTGAAACCTGCCGATTGGTCGTCCGAACTGTTCCCGGTCCTGGGCGTATTGAATACATTGTTGAAGAATGCGGCTAAGCGCACCAGCGATCTGCTGGCTGCGCATCACAGCTCCCATTTGGATCATTCGCTTGAGTCCACCGGGCTCAATTGGCGCGACACTGCTCGGAACAACTCCCTGTACTTCGATACGATCCTGGGGCTCACCTGCGAGACTTTTGCCTCGCCTCACGTCACAGTTCCCGATCTGTAGCAGTGCGGCGTGCTCGTTCCCACCGGCATCGTCACCGGTGACAGCAGCAAGGTGAATAGCCGAAGACGCAAACGGAATCCGGCTGGCTGTTCCAGAGATCTCTCCGGTATCGTTCAGTCGGAAGCTCGGCCGGTGCGCAAGCGGTGCAATTGCCATCGGCCCTTTGGGACTGGAGAGCCCGCCCTGTGTCAGCAGCCAGCCAGCCAGCAGGGTCTCCGCCAGCGGTAGCGGTACTGCGTACTCGGCAGCAGCACGAGCAATAGCAAAACCGTCGGCTAATGAAGCGCCGGCGCCAGCATGCTCTTCCGGTACCCAGGCCAGTGTGAGACCGGTCTCCTCGATGACCTGCCAGAGTTCGTCCGGCCAGTTACCGGCTTCGGCCTCATTGACCACCGAGGGGGGGCAGAGATCGCTGAATAATCTGGAGCAGGTGTCAACAATGGCTGGGTCGACCGTGGTCATTTTGTGGGCCTTTGGGTATTGATTCGACGAAGATTGGCGCTTGGCCATGGAATTTCGCACAATTGGAATTCCCCACGCAAACAAAAGGTGATAAATGCCCGAAGGAATTCAGTTCGACCCGGTCCAGCTGCCCGGCGAAGCCGAAGCGATGCGACTGGACGTCCGCCGCTTTTTGGAACAGGAGATCTCAGCAGGGCATTTTGAGCCGCGACGCTTCGGTATGACCACCCACTCGCCGGAGTTCAGCCGCCGTTGTGGCCAGGCCGGGTTCATCGGCATGACCTGGCCACGTGCTTACGGGGGGCAGGAACGGACGTTCCTGGAGCGATTTGTGGTCACAGAAGAAATGCTGGCGGTAGGCGCGCCGGTCTGGGCGCACTGGGTGGCCGATCGCCAGAGCGGCCCGGTTCTGATCCGCTATGCCCATGACTCGGTGCGTCAGTCGGTTTTGCCTAGGATTGTTGCCGGCGAGTGCTATTTCTGTATAGGCATGAGTGAGCCGGATTCCGGTTCAGATCTGTTTTCGCTCAGATCGACGGCCCAGGTGATCGATGACGGCTGGCGGGTCAATGGACGGAAAATCTGGACCAGCAATGCCCATCGTTCTCATTACATGATTGCGCTGCTTCGCACCTCACCGGCTACTGATGACAACCGGCGATTTGGCCTGAGCCAGTTTCTGATTGATATGGATTCTCCCGGTATCACGGTACGTCCGATCCGCAATCTGACCGGGGTCCACGACTTTAATGAGGTGACCTTCGACGATGTTTATGTTCCGGGCACCCACCTGATCGGCGAAATCGACAAGGCTTTCAGCCAGGCAACCAACGAACTGGCCTACGAGCGAAGCGGCCCAGAACGGTTCCTCGAGACGCTGGCGGTTCTGCAGGCCCTGATTCTGGCCGCGGGCCCCACGCCCGACCAGAGAGTGGCTGAAGGTATCGGCCGGCTGGTCGCCCAGCTTTCCACCCTGCGGCAGATGTCGCTATCGGTCGCAGGCATGCTCAGTGCAGGAAAGGTGCCCGAGGTGGAAGCCGCACTGGTCAAGGATCTGGGGACCAACTGGGAGCAGGCTCTGCCGTCCCGTGCACGGGAGCTGGCGCCAGAGAACTGTGATGATCCGAAAGCATTGTCGGCGTTTGAAGAGATTCTTGATCATGCAATACTGATTGCGCCGAAACTCACTATCCAGGGTGGGACGCGGGAGATTCTGCGCGGCATTATTGCCCGGGGTCTGGGTCTTCGTTAGAGACAGGCGAGCATCGATTAAGCCTATAATTCTGGCAGTTTACTGCGTCCGTCAGAATTGAGCGTTACATCTAGTGTCCATTACTTATGTGGTTGGAACTCGGTTCTGAGGCAGACTGAACTGTGTTTGGTCGATGCTCCGAGATGAACCATAGAACGAAGGATTAGCACCATGGATAGACCCAATATCTCCACGACCGACGACGACAAGTTCCGATACCACCGCATCATGCAGGCGTTCGCGAGCTCCGCCGAGCCGGCCTTCGAACACCCGGATCAACAACGTAAGGTATGGGGTGAAGTGTGGGGTTGCAACAGCGAGATCGGACAACTACGCAAGATACTCGTCCACCGTCCCGGTGAGGAGATCAAGCGAGTTACCGCGGACTGGTACGACGAAGAACTGGAAAGCTACTGTAGCAGAAAGGAAGAGATCTGGTGGCGTGGCCGTAACTTGCCCGACCTCGAGAATATGCAGATGGCTCATGACGGTCTCACCGACATCCTGCGTGCTGAGGGGGTCGAGGTTATCTACATCCATGACAAACCGAGCAATCGGCCCGTGCCGTTAAAGCAGATGTCGCCGCGCGACATCGTCATTGGTGTTCCGGGGGGTGTAGTAATCTGCCGGCCTAACGCTAATGGTCGCCGGGAAGAGATGTTCTGGGCGACTAAGCGAATCGTCGATGCCGGTTGCCCAGTTATCCGTACGATCTCGGGAACAGGCATCTTGGAAGGGGGCAGCTTCATGTGGATCGACACCAAGACAGCTGTCGTCAGTACCGGTCTATGTACTAACCATGACGCGGTCTCGCAGATGCGCGAGGTCCTGAGCTGGAGTGGGGTTGAGGTTCTGACACTCCAGACACCCGGATACTCCCAGCACCTCGATGGTTTTATGGCTATGGTCGACGTCGATAAGATATTGGTAAACCCAACTATGTTGCCTTATGACATCATGGTGGAGTTAAGAAAGCGTGACATCGAGATGATCCACATCTGTCCGGAGGACCCGGCCTTTGCCGTCAACGTGCTACCGATATCACCTGGCCGTATCATTGCCAGCGAGATGTCAGAGCACACCTGCGAGGTGCTCGACAAGAAGGGTGTCGAGGTGACTTCGATTCGCTATGAACCTTGCTGGAGTTCGGGTGGCGGCATTCATTGCAACACCGCACCGCTCGTTAGAGATTCCCTTTAGTGGTGGGGTCACCAGAGCAAGAACTAATCGATCAATCAGGTTAAGAAGCTCAAAGAAGAGTTGGCCAGATATCTGCTAGTCCAGGCAATGGGGCTCAGAATACTTGTGACCCCCGCAACTACCTGGCTGTGTTCAGTCATGATAAGAAGGCGCAAGGTCGCCGATGTCTGGAAGGCACTCACGCGCAAAGGCAAGGCGGCCGTGATGCAGCCATCGGGATAAAGAGATGTCATTATTGCAGGGGCGCTGAAAAGCCGAGTGGCTTCGACCATTGAGACCTACTTGATCCACACGGGGGTTTCTCTTGGGGCACACTCCTGAACTAGCAGTGTCTCTTAGACTATTAGATCAAAGGTTGCATCTGACACAGACTGGCTACATCGATTCGATCAGCCTGTAGGTCGAAAGTTCCTGTCTGGCTCGGGTGTCTACACGACACTCTTGTTTTACTCCCACCGGATGTGCCAACGTTCCTCAGCTCAGTCGAGCTGCCCTAACGCCCGTACCACTCGCTCGGGTGTCATGGGCACGTCCACCCATACACCGATCGCGTTATAGACGGCCTGGGCAATGGCGGGTACAGCGGCGGCGATGGGCGCCTCCCCCGCTCCCCGGGCACCATAGGGCCCAACGGGATCATACGAGTCACCGAAGAGGACCCGTGCATGGGCCGGAAAATCGGTCGATCGCAGAAGTTTGTAATCCTGAAGGCCCGCGTTCTGGACCTCGCCGGTCTCTGCGTCGAAAACGAGGCTCTCATATATCGCGAAGCCAGCACCACAAATGGCCCCACCGATAGCCTGGTTCATGAGCACTTTAGGGTTAACCACGGTGCCACTATCTTGGGTCGCGAGGTAATCGAGGAGTCTGATTTCGCCAGTCTCGACATCCACCTCTACGTCAGCGAAATGAGCGGCGAAGTGGCGGGCGAATGTAGTGGGTGGCGGCATGGGGGTCGAGGAGCGTCCAGTGATGGAGGAAGTCTGGCCGAGAGTGTCAGAGCGGATCTGGTTCAGCACATCGTGGATGGTGACACGCGGGTTCTTTTCGGGCTCATTGCGGTATTGGACCAGCCCGTCCACCACATCGAGCACCTCGGTCTTCCCTTCGAAGAACTCTCGGGCAGCGATCTCGAGAAGCTGACGCTTCGCATCGAGGCAGGCATCGCGTGTGACGAAGCCCCCCCGATACATTGTGTTACTGGCGAGCGAGCCGTGACTCCAAGGACAGGCATCCGTGTCGCCAGTTTCAACCTCGATGGTATTGAAGGGGATGCCCAGAGTCTCGGCGGCGACTTGGGCCAGAGTCGTCTCGCTGCCCTGGCCTTGGCGGCCTGCGGCACAGAACAGCTTGGCGCTACCATCGGGGTTTATCCGTACCATGGCGGCCACGCCGCCCTCGATTTCAACTCCGCAGGAGTGAATGCCAGTGCCCACACCAACGGCCCGACGGAGAGGGCCATCTGCCGCATAGGGCTCACGCCATCCCTTCCACTTCTCATTCCAGCCGAAAGCCTCACTGCCCGCGATCAGGATCTTTTCTGTTGAGCCACTCGACAGATGGAAGGGCTTTGGCCAGCTTTTACGCAACGCCTCTGGGATACGGTCCAGGTACTCCTCTACCGAACCCTCGATTCGTTCCCGACTCGGGCGGCTGTGTGTGCGGCGCAATTCCTCACCCGGCGTGATCTGGTTCTTTATGCGGAAGGCGACTGGGTCCATGCCCACTTTCTCTGCCAAACGGTCGGCTAGGCGTTCCACGCACGAGCCGAGGGTGACATCGCCCACACCCCGCATACAGCCTGCGGTCACCAAGTTGGTATTGACACCGTGGATGGCAAAACGGCCGTTTCGGATGCGCCCCCAAGTGTCTATGCAGGAGAATCCGACATTGTCCTTGAAGCCGTATCCACCATTGTCAAACACGTGGTCGAAGCTGGTGAAGATCAGGTTCCCGTCCTTGGTGCACCCCATACGGCCGCGGGAAACCTCGAGGTGACGTCGCTTGACTGTGGCCATACACTCTGCGTTGGTGAGTTCGATCTTGACCGGGCGGCGCACTTTGCGTGCCAGCAGCACGGTGACCAACATGAAGTTACAGCTCCACCACACCCCGAAGGAGCATCCGGACGGCAGAGCGACGACCCGAATCTTGCTGAGCGGAATACCGAAGGCTTCATGGACTCCGTCGCGTAACTCTGACGGGGTCTGGGACGACGACCAAACTGTGACTCGGTCGCCACTCCATTCCGCGATACAGGCGTTCCGACCCATGGGTGCTGCCTGCTGGCTCTCGAACCGAATCTCGCACTCGACTACGAAATCAGATTCGGCCTCTCCTTTGTCCACATCTCCCCATTCGACTCGGCTCGCGGGGCGAACGTTGCCCTCTTCCCTTAAGACGGGCGCCCTGGGAGTCATCGCCTCCTCGGGGTCGAAGACTGCGGGTAGAACCTCGTAATCTACGTCGATGAGGGCGAGGGCAGCCTCGGCGGTTTCCTCACTGGTTGCAGCAAGGGCAGCCACCTCGTCACCTATGAATCGGACCGTACCATCCAAGATGTGGCCACGGTAGTTGAACCAGCCACTTTCCCAGTTGAGGCCGGGGCTGTCATGATGGGTCACGACGCCGAGTACGCCGGGGAGTGCCTCCGCACGTGCCGTGTCAATGCGGGTAATTCTGGCATGGGAATGTGGACTGCGTAGGATTTTTCCGTGGACCATGCCCTGAGTCGTGAGGTCGACGGCGTACTTGAGCGTGCCAGTGACCTTCTCGCGCCCGTCCTTAACCGGCACACTCTTGCCTACGATAGTGAATTCATGAGCCGTGGTCACGGTTCTGCCTCCATCAAAGATCCTCCACAACTGCGTTCTCGCGCAGCTTGCGGGCCGCTGTCAGCACGGAGCGTACGATATAAGGATATGCCCCACAACGACAGATATTGCCGCTGACTGCTGAGGCCACCTCGTCCTCGCTGGGGTCCGGATTGCGGTCGAGGAATGCCTTGGTCACCATGGCAATTCCTGGCGTACAAAATCCGCACTGAAAACCCTGCTCCTCTATCAGTGCCTCCTGTATGGGGTGAAGATCGTCGGGGGTGCCGAGGCCCTCGATGGTGGTGACTTCCCGACCCTCGGCCTTCATGGCAAGTACAAGGCAGGCGGTTACTGGCTGGCCATCTATGAGTACCGTGCAAGATCCGCACTCACCCTCCGCGCATGAGACCCGGACCCCGTAAAGGCCAAGCTTCTCGCGCAACACGTCGCTGAGCCGATCGTGAGGCTTGATCTGAACCTCGTGTACCTGGCCGTTGACTCTGAGTTCAGTCACGCCACCTCCCTCATCAGTTTCCCCACCGCCTGCTCGATAGCCCGGCGGGTCAGCACCCGGACCATCTGGCGGCGGTAATCTGCGCTTGCCCGTAAGTCGCTGATTGGCCGAGCATCAGCCGCCGCCCGCTCACCCGCCGCGACCAAAAGTGCTCCATCAACCCCGGCCAGTACGGTACCCTCAAGCATCTTCTCGGTTGCCTGGGAGCGGAGGGGGAAAGGCGCCACTGCGCCGAGTGCGATCCGCGCTTGTCCGATCCTACCCTCGCCATCGAGCGTCAACGCCACCGCCACACCGGTGAGCGCGATGTCAACTGAGGTGCGGGCTATTCGTCGGTAACATGCTTCTTGCCTCCCGGTCGGTATTGGTATCCGGACCTCGACCAGAATCTCGTCATCCGCGAGCGCCGTCTTGTTGGGAGCCTGGGCAAACTCCGCGATTGCGATTGCCCGCTGGCCGGTTGATCCGGTAATGACAGCCTCCGCATCGAGCACTATCAGGAGCGGCGAAAGGTCTGCCGAAGGTGCTGCATAGCACAGGTTGCCACCAACCGTCGCAATGGTCCTGGTCTGCGGGGTACACATGAGGCGCGCCGTCCCGCCCAGAACCTCGAGGAGCGAACCACGGCTTGAGGCACGATCCAGATCATCCAGCGTCGTCATCGCACCGATGCGAATCCACTCGTCTTCACATGCGATGCCATCGATACCCGGGAGAAAGCCGAGGTCGATGCAGTAGTCGAACGCCACCCTCCCTTGCCGCCAGGCCAGCATGAGATCCGTACCCCCAGCCCAGAACTGTGCTTGGGCACCATATCGTGCCTTCATCACCACCGCTTCATGTGGTGTCGCTGGCCTCAGATACTCAAACGGTGTCCTCATCTCTCATATCACCGGGCAGCAGGAGCGTTTTTTCAGGCATCGAGTGGGTTGAATCTAGGCATCCCCCGGTCGGCCCCCTCGTATCCCAACGTTCATCGCCAGACCACGAACGGTTCGCGTGGATTACTGGTCAGCACCTCGCGATCATGCTCATTAATTAAGCGCCAGCATCGCGATGAGCGCCTGGTGCACGGGGCCCGTAGGAGTATAGGGCGAATAGCCCGAGCGGTGTAGAGGGTTGCTTGTGTCAGCCTTGATCGTTTGGGGCTCGAAGATGATCAATTGGATTTCGTACGCTATCCCGGCGAAGCCTAAATCTCTGCTACAGCGTGGCGGCCACCAGGCCCGGGCGATCAGCACTCTCTATGGTGACTTCCGTCATACCGCGTCGGGGAAATCAGAGCTCGAGGTCTACGGGGATGGGGAGATCAGGCGACCTCTGGCGCAGGCTTCGCCAGGCTTCCAGAGTAGCCTGCTGGGCGTCTTGTATGACCTCATCCTCATCCATGGTGAGGACCTGACCGTCCCGCATCACCCATTCACCGTCAACCATGACCGACTCGACATCGCTGGCCTGCGCATAGTGGACAAGGCTGGAGGTCAAATCCAGCAACGGTGTTAGATGTGAACGGTCTAGTCGGATCACCGACAGGTCCGCCTTCTTACCCGCCTCCAAGGTCCCCAGGTCGTCTCGCCCTAGCCCACGTGCGCCATTCACGGTTGCCCAAGAAAGCACCTCGGCCGGTGTGGGATTGTACCCATCGCCCCGCATCCCGCGGTTGACCACGATGCCGATGCGCATGGCGTCGAACATGTCCTCCGACATATTGTCAGTGCCCAGAGTGAGGTTAACGCCGGCGTCAACCAGTGCTGGCACTTTGGCCAGTCGGTGATATCCGCGGCGTGAGCTGGACGCAGCGCAATGTACCGTAGTGATACCCATGCGGCCCAGCAGATCGATATCCGAAGAGTCGCACCAGTGACAGTGAGCAGCCAACACATCCGGACCCAACCAGCCGTGGTCATCCAAATACTGAGCTGATGTCCTGCCTTGTGTCATGGTCTTCACCTGCTCGACTTCCTGGGGCGACTGAGCAAGGTGAACCGTACGGCCCAGTCCGCGGGATCGAGCCAGATCCCGGAGTTCATTCAGTATCCAGGGAGAGCAACTATCGGGGGCGTGAGCGGAAACCAGGCAGCGAACACGACCGCCTAGGGTATCGTGGTGGCGATCGATAAGGTCTACAGCCTGCTGGAGAGAAGCTTCACCCAAACTCCGGTCGTACTGGTAGCCCTTAGCCCAGATTTCGGTGGCCTTGGCGTCGGAGACTGACTCACAAAGGTAGAGACGGAGACCACTGTCAGCCATAGTGTCAGCATATGAGGGAACCGCGAGCATGGGGTCTACGATGGTAGTAGTGCCGGAGCGAATAGCCTCTAGGCACCCCAAAGAGGCCATGGCTCTCCGTTGGTGGTCGGTCATGGCGTAAATGATGGGCATCATGTATCCATAAACCACTTCCATGATATTTTGACCCATATCCTCTACTCCCCCTCGAAGGACGGTGAGGGTGGTGTGGGTATGAGAGTTGATGAATCCCGGGATAACAGCGCGTCTTGGAAGGGTAATTTGGGGGAGATTCGGATAACGCGCAATCAAATCCCGTGAGGTCCCAACCTCAACGACACTGTTTCCCTGCAACGCCAGCGCTCCGTCGCGAAGCACTGGCCCTGCCGTAGCACCAGTGAGCACAGTTGTGTCGGTTAAAAGGGCATCCATATTTCAGCTTTATCACATAGATTCTTGCTTACGAATACCCTAGCGCTGGAAAATATTGTTCGGTCGAGTACAGTTCGAGTCATGTTGCACAAATTGCGTGCCCTAGGTAGGGTCATGCTCGACCAATCCACCATATCCCAGGCGTGAGATCAAAGCAAACGTTGAAAGGTTTTGATCAGTTAAGAGCTCCATAGGCCTGACAGCAGGGTCAAGCTTACGGCCAACAGCACAGAAGCACAAAGACCACTGATGGCAAGGGCTAGACTCAACCTGGTGGCCGTGGCAGTCCCGCCGATTGCAATTGTTCCAAGTTGTGGAGTCTGTATGGCCACCATTTGCACACTTACGAAACGGCCGCGAGATTCGTTGGGTGTGGTGTTCTACATCAGGCTACCGAGGCTAGATACCTCACGAGGCCACCGTCAATAAGACTGTTAAAAGAACCATTGTGTTTCAATGTATGTGGTTGTTAGGTAATAATTGATCGTCCTTAGTAACCAACAATAAGGGATAAGTGAATGGTTGACTTTGCCTCAATAGATCTCCAGACCCTACCTGCGGGTCACGGAGTTGCAATCGAACTCAGTCTTGGTTCTGAGATTCTTGTGATCAATACTTACGGCACCCAGGTCTTGGATACCTGGGCATTCCATCTTGACGACCCCAATGAGTTCATGTCGATGGAACACACCCGTTCGCGCCTAAGTCGATTGTCCCCCAGGGTAGGTGATAGTCTTTTCTCCAACCGGCGACGCCCTATCCTAACAATGCTTGAGGACACCTCGCCTGGAATTCACGACACCCTACTCTGTGCCTGCAACGAAGAAATCTATCGTGAGTTGGGTTGTGATGACAGTCACCGCAGCTGCGAATCGAACCTGCATGAGGCGTTATCGTTTATCGGGCTTGACCTTCCCGTGACACCGGCACCATTGAATCTTTTCATGAATATCCCGGTTTCCCCTGATGGCGCTATTGATCGGCTGCCGCCCCAATCCCAACCCGGGGACCTAGTCAGACTTCAGGCAGAAATGAACACTATCGTCGTCTTTTCAGCCTGCCCACAGGACGTGACTCCCATCAACGGCGCTCAATGTATTCCACGTAATGCGCACTACAAGACGATCGTTCGCGATCAGGATCATCAACAATGAATGCTTCATCCTCACTGCTCGAGATTATTGATCTACGGAAGAGCTTCGGCAGTACTCAAGTACTCAATGGGGTAAACCTTAGCGTCGATCGAGGGGAGGTAATTGCGATTATTGGTGTAAGCGGTTCGGGAAAGAGCACGCTGCTACGGTGTGTGAACCTTCTTGAAGAACCAACCCAAGGCCAGCTCATTTTTGATGGCCGGATAATTGATTACGGTGAGCAAAGCGGTGGGCTGCTAAAAAGGAATCGGATGCGGGCGGCCCTGCGAACAGAGATAGGGATGGTATTTCAGCAGTTCAACCTGTGGCCACATAAGAATGTTCTTGAAAATGTGATCTACGCCCCAATGGTCGTCAACGGTGTTAAGCGCGGTGAAGCGATCTCAATCGCTGATGAACTATTAAGAGGAATCGGGTTACTCGACAAGCGGGAGGAATATCCATCCCGACTTTCCGGAGGACAGCAGCAGCGAGTTGCCATAGTCCGCGCCCTAGCTATGAATCCAAAACTGATGCTCTTTGACGAAGTAACATCGGCTCTAGATCCTGAACTCGTTGGGGAGGTGCTCGAGCTTATGGCAAACCTCGCCGGCCAGGGAATGACCATGCTTGTTGTGACCCACGAGGTTGGCTTCGCCCGTGAAGTCAGTGATCGCACGATTTTCATAGACGAAGGACTTATCGAAGAAGAGGGGCCATCGAAGGAACTCCTAAACAATCCGAAAAGCGACCGTACTCGTCAGTTTCTCGAACGAGTTTTGCGTGATGGCAGTCTTAACTGAAGCAATTGAAACAATTCATCGGGAGTTCTAAATGAACAATACGGAAAGCCAAGTTGCGAGTTACTCCGAGATGTACTCCGTGATTGATAACTGGTGGGGGCTGATTGAAGCTTACCTGCCCCAGTTCTGGCCGGCCACAATTATCGTCTTGGAGGTCACGATTCTATCGATTGTTCTTTCCTGGGTCTGTGGCTTGTTGTGTGCTCTCGGCAAGGCATCAAAACTGAAGAGTCTTCGATACCCAGCGGAGTTCTATCTGTGGTTTGTCCGTGGTACACCGTTGCTCACTCAGATTTTTCTGATTTATTTCGGACTCCCGCAGATTGGCATTGATCTGAATCCATTCAGTGCCGGCGTCGTTGCCCTCGGCGTCAACGGTGGTGCCTACGTGGCGGAGATAATTCGCGGTGGTTTGCTCAGCATTCCCAAGGGACAGAGTGAATCCGCAACAGCTCTAGGGATGACCTACTTTCAACTCATGCGCGGAATCATATTGCCACAGGTCATCAGAGTGATCATTCCACCGATTACAAACGACGCGGCGACAACGTTGAAGAATACGTCATTGCTCTCTACGATCACAATTATGGAACTCATGCTCCAAACACAAGTGATTGTGAGTAGCACTTTCAGGCCGTTTGAGTTTTACATTCTGGTCTCAATCATTTATCTGCTGCTGACTTCCGTTTTCATGGTGGCACTTCGCTGGGTTGAACAGCGCCATGAAGTGGCCTACTGAGTTACTTGAGAGACCCGTTATGGTTTCGCGAAGAAAGTAGCGCTCCGACTCCGATTTGCGCAATGAGCGGAAATTGTTTACTGGATATGTTTTAATCGATCCTGGCAGTTGGCTCCTGACAGAGCTATTGTTGCCACAGGTGGCTGGTACCGGTCAGTTATATTCTAGTGACTAATCGGTGGTGAGATGCATAGGGGATGCAATTCACTGACCAGTTCAGCTTTTACTAAAAAGCACTAGAGGAGAAAATTGATGAAGACAAGGAAAACTCTGAGGCGGTTCGCAATCATTGGTGTACTAGCACTACTGACGAACTACTCTGCACAGGCACAAGAGCCTGAGCTACTAAAACCCGGCACACTGACATGTGCGTTTTCCGGTAGCTATGCCCCGTTCGCTATACAAGCAGCCGATGGGTCTTGGAGCGGACTCGCTATTGAGGTATTCAGAGAAGCTGTGAACCGAACTGGTTTGAAACTCGAATACGTTATTACTAAATGGGAGTCGTTGCTGGTCGGGTTATTTGCTAATAAATATGACATGCTCTGTGACACGATGGATATCACCAAGGAACGCCAGGGTCGAGTCTTGTTCGTTGATGGTTGGCTCGAATCTGGTGGTCGCCTTGTGGTGCACAAGGACTCCGCTATCAAGACACTCGGTGATTTTGAAGGTAAGACAATGGGTGTGTTGGTGGCCTCAACCTGGGCCGAACTTGCAAAGCCGCTCAAACCTGGTGAGACCAAGTATTACCCGACAGAAAGCGACGCATTCTTAGACGTTCGCAACAAGAAGGTAGATGGCATGATTACTGATTCCATAGCCGCAGCCTGGGCCATCGAAAAATCAGGTCTACCGCTCCGCATCGTACCGGGTTATCTGAGTCGCATTCAAAAGGGGTTCGCTGCGAAAAAAGATCATCCGAACCTGATCAAGGCAATTAATTCCAAACTTGCAGAGATGATCGAAGACGGAACTTACGCCAAGATCACGTCAGATCTGATTGGTTATAGCCCCGTTCCGGAAAGCCCAACTCGGTCCATGTTCTAAGGCACAACAAGCGCTCACCCTGGAAGCGGTTCCCGGGTGAGCGCTGCTGTATTTTTCGTTGGGAAATCGAAGTCTGATCCTCAGTGCTAACTGCCGAGGCTGAATAACATTCCAGCACATCCACAATTTCTTTCTAACTCCCTAACCAAGTTCGTATTGTGAGTGAATTCCTCCCAGTTGACTCACTGGATACTCCTCGCTTCGTGGGGTTGCCTACTTTTATGCGGTTGCCCCAGGCGAATGCTCGAGACCATTTTGATGCAGCAATCATCGGCTTACCCTGTGATTCCGGTGCACCTTACCGTACCGGGGCCCGATTCGGGCCGAACGCAGTACGTTCGATGTCTGTGATGTTACGACCGGTTAATCCGTATAGGAATAATCTCAATGTCTTTGATCGACTACAAGTTGCTGACGCAGGAGACGCCTCTGTTATCCCTGGTTACATGGAAGAAACAATGGATCGCCTCCATGCTGGTGTTTCTGCACTAGTCGATAAGGGCATTGTACCGATTGGAATTGGTGGTGATCATTCCATCTCACTACCGGCTCTACGAGCGGTAGTAGAAAAACATGGACCGGTAGCGCTGATTCACTTTGATGCCCACTCGGACACTTGGCCTGAGTACTTTGGAGGAAAGCTGTATTCAGCCGGTACACCTTTTCGACGTGCCGTAGAGGAAGAACTCGTGTTGCCCCAATCGTCAATTCAGATTGGCATGCGTGGTTCTCTGTTCCGCCCTGATGATGTTGATCAATCCTTACAACTCGGCTTTGAGGTAATCACTGGAGATCAGATGTTTGAACAAGGTCTCAAAGAAACCGCAGCGTGTATTTCTCGGCGAGTTGGTGATCACCCGACGTATTTGACCTTTGATCTCGATTTCGTAGACCCGGCATTTGCGCCAGGTGTACAAACTCCGGAGGCGGGTGGGCCTTCTGCTCGTGAGGCTCTTAGCCTGTTACGGGCTATCAAACCAGTAGACATGGTCGGTGCGGATGTGGTCGAAACCAATCCACTTTACGACGGCCCAGGCCAGGTTACGGCACTGCTCGCGGCTACTATTGTTCACGAGATCCTTAGTCTAATTGCCGCGGGTCGCAAAAGCTTAGATTAATTCAAGAATCCATAGAGATATCCAAGTCATCTTCCGAGGTAGCGGCCACACTGAATCAGTCATCTATTACACACCGAACCTGTTTGTAATTCAGGGATTGACAGGTGAGAAGATCGGCCGGGTCGCACGTGCTGCGATACCGTTCTTCATCATATTCACAATGGCTATTTTGATTGCAATATTTCCAGAGGTTGTGATGTTTCTATCCGATACGGTAAAGCTGCGGGGATGACAGATACCCACCTGAAGCGGGTCGATAAAATAGCCGCTTGATTACGTCACTGAGGAACACCAACAATTGCCTAAAAAACAGATTGACGTTCGGCTTGCGGTGGACGTGGGCGGTACGTTCACCGATGTGGTGTTGAAAACTCCCCAGGCCCAGACAGCTGTCAAGGTGTTAACGACAACGTCAGCACCGGAAGAGGCCTTCATCGCCGGTGTAAAAGAGGTCTTCACCGCTACCGGCATTGTGCCTTCTTCGGTCGACCTGGTGCTTCACGGCACCACGCTTGCTACCAATGCCATACTCGAGCGTAAAGGCGCCGTGACCGCCCTGGTTACGACGGAAGGATTTCGAGATGTGCTGGAAATCGGTTACGAGACCCGCTATGACCAGTACAACGTGTTTTTGCAGAAGATTAGGCCGCTGATTCCTCGGGAGCGACGACTGTGTCTCGCAGAACGTATCGATATCAATGGCCAGGTGATGCTTGAACTGGACGAATCAGGCATTGCGGACCTGGTGCCGGAACTAAAAGCGTCTGGGGTTGAAAGTATTGCGATTGGTTTTCTGCATGCTTACGCCAATCCTGTACATGAGCAGAGGGTCGCGTGCGTTTTGAGTGACTTGATGCCGGATATCCCGATCACTTTGTCGTCGGAAGTTTGCCCCGAGATACGCGAATATGAGCGCCTGTCGACAGCTACTGCCAATGCGTACGTACGACCGGCCATTGAGGGCTACTTGACAAGACTGGAAAGTGGCTTGCAGTCGATGGGGTTGACCTGCCCAGTGCTGCTGATGACCTCAAGCGGTGGATTGACCACCCTGGAGGCGGCCAAACGCCAGCCGATTCGCCTGGTCGAGTCTGGCCCCGCGGGTGGGGCTATCCTGGCTCAGGGCGTCGCCATGGAGCTGGGGCTCGATCGCGTGATTTCTTTTGACATGGGTGGGACGACTGCCAAGATCAGCCTGATCGAGAACTTTGAGCCCGGCAAAGCCCGCGAATTTGAGATTGATCGCCAGGCACACTTCACAAAAGGCAGCGGCCTACCGCTGCGGATTCCGGTGATCGAGATGGTAGAGATTGGTGCAGGCGGTGGTTCTATCGCACGCGTCGACCGTACCGGGCGGGTGACCATCGGGCCAGACAGTGCCGGTGCGAACCCCGGTCCGTCAGCTTATGCGCGTGGCGGTACACAGCCGACCGTCACTGATGCCGATATCGTACTCGGCAAGATAGATGCGGAACAATTTGCTGATGGCAAACTATCACTCGATCAGAACGCAGCCGCAACGGCCTTGACGGAAACCATTGCCAAACCTCAGTCGCTGACGACCGAGATGGCTGCATTTGCAGTGATCGAGATGGTGGATGAAACTATGGCCAATGCGGCGCGTGTCCATACCGTGGAACAGGGACATGATGTTTCTGACCATACCATGATTGCTTTTGGCGGTGCCGCACCGCTGCATGTCGCCCGACTCGTCAGCAAGCTCGGTATTCAACGATTTGTCATTCCCACAAATGCGGGGGTCGGTTCGGCGGTGGGCTTATTGCAGGCTCCGGTGTCCTATGAAGTCGTCCGTAGCCTGTACATGTCACTTGAGTCATTCGATGGTAGTCGCATCAACCGGATCTTCGACGACATGAAGCAAGAGGCCATGGCCGTGGTCCAGGCGGGAGCGGGAGATATTCCGCTTACCGAAACACGATCTGCTTTCATGCGTTACCGTGGGCAGGGCCATGAGATCTCCGTTCCGGTCAGTTGTCGTTCTTTCGACCAACACAGTGTGGCGGCGCTCAAGTCGAACTTCGACAAACAGTATGCTGCTCTATTCAGGCGAACATTACCGAATGCCGAAATCGAAGTGCTCACCTGGGCACTAACCATATCAACCCCCCCGGAGAGACCATTGCAAAAAACGCACCAGGACTCTAGCCGGTTACCCGAATCTGATGGGGAACGATCATTATATGATGCCGAGCAAGACCGGCGGAGCCGTGTACCGGTATATGCACGCGGCAGTCTTGAGCCTGGGTCAAAGCTGAGCGGTCCAGCAGTCGTCAGCGAGTCACAAACCTCGACCTTGATCCCGATCGGGTTCAGCCTGAGCGTCAGTTCCGGCGGTCACCTCGTGGTAGAGCAGAGCTAGGAACAATAAGCCCATGAAGCACACCGGCACACTGGACGGGATTCGAATGCAGGTGATGTGGAATCGCCTGATTTCGGTGGTCGAAGAACAAGCACAAACCCTGATGCGCACCGCTTTTAGCCCAATCGTTCGTGAGTGTGGTGACCTGTCGGCCGGTGTATTCGATGCCCGGGGGCGGATGTTGGCGCAGGCCGTCACCGGAACCCCGGGGCACGTTAATTCCATGGCTGAATCGGTTCGCCACTTCATCGACCATTTCCCACTCGAAACTATGACCCAAGGGGATATTTACATCACTAACGACCCCTGGATGGGCACCGGTCATCTGAATGATTTTGTGCTAACGACGCCGTGTTTTCGTAACGGCACTCTGGTGGCTCTTTTCTCATGCACGTCACACCTGACAGATATCGGTGGTGTCGGCAGTGGACCGGACGGTACCGATGTCCACATGGAAGGCCTCTACATCCCGATGCTAAAGCTGGCGGATGCTGGCAAAATTAATGAGACGCTGCTGGCGATGGTGCGTTCGAACACTCGCCAACCGGTAGAAACGGAGGGAGATGTTTACTCCCTGGCTGCCTGTAACGATGTGGGCTGTAGCCGTCTGGTGGAAATGATGGACGAGTTTGGCCTGAATGACCTCGATACGCTGGCTGAATTTATTTGTGACAAGTCACTCGCAGCCGTACAGGCTGAGATCGTCGAGCTTCCGAATGGTACTTACCGTAATAGCATGCGAATCGACGGTTTCGATAGCCCCCTCGACCTGGTTGCTGCCCTGACTATCGAGAATGACTTCGTGGTCGTTGATTTTGAGGGCACATCGGAGATGGTACTACATGGTATCAACGTGCCTATGGCATACACCACGGCTTACACGAGCTTTGGTCTTGCCTGTATCATCTCGCCGGAGACTCCCAATAACGCGGGGTCCCTCGCTCCATTTCAGGTATCTGCACCGGAAAAGTCTGTTCTGAATGCGCCCTACCCGGCAGCGATCAATGCCCGTCACATTGTCGGACAGATGCTACCAGATGTCATTTTTGGTTGCCTGGCTCAGGTGGTACCGGAAAAAGTCCCGGCCGAGGGTGCATCGTGCCTCTGGAACCTTACTTTCCGCGGAAAAACCGATCGAGGAGCAAACGATTCGGACATCTTTGCCATCATGGCTGTAACGAATGGTGGTACCGGCGGGCGTCCAGTCAATGACGGCCTGTCTGCGACCGCCTACCCTTCTGGTGTTCGCGGCACACCGGTAGAAATCAATGAATCTGTTGCGCCACTGTTGTTCTGGCGCAAGGAGTTACGAACGGATTCGGGAGGCACCGGCCGGTATCGCGGAGGGCTCGGGCAGGTCATCGAAATAGAGAGTGCTATCGGTCAAGACATGGAATTGCTAGCCGCATTTGACCGGATTCACTTTCCAGCCCGCGGCCGGGCTGGTGGTGGTGAAGGTGCTGCGGGTAGCGTAGCGCTCAAGGAGGCGGGGGAACTTCAAGGTAAGGGCTGTCAACATATACCCGGTGGTGAGAGACTCATTGTTAACACTCCCGGTGGTGGCGGATTTGGGTCTGCGGCAGAGCGAGATCGCGAACTTGTCAGAAAAGACTTGCGTGATGGGCTGATTTCACATCAGTCCGCTACCCAAGACTACGCTTTGTCCGACACCTGAATGACTGTCGACCTGTGGCAGAAGCCATGCGACCATTTTACGGATGCGCTCTATCGTTGCACCACAGCAACCGCCCTTTTTGGCTGTACCCACTTGCGTCATCGCTAACACATTCGGTCATAGCCAGTTAGCATAAATTTTCAGTGCGTGGCCGGCCAGCATCCAATCCCCCCTCGGTTTTGGATACCGGATCTTCACGCTTCGAGACTGCCTTTAAGACTCGACTTGACTCATCATGGCGAGAGCCACCAGCCACAGGATCACCACAACCGGCACCCCTCAAGAAGATATCAATATTTCTCGAAGTTGTACCGGAACGGGCCAATTCATAGTAGGACCTAATCAGTATTTGTTATACACCTCGCAGGACCCCCCGACACTCGCCCATGGGTGGTTCAGTGCAACTGCCGAAACCGCCACAGGGCATGAAAGAAAAGGGCACCCACAACGATGCTGCCACCGATGAATGTCCTGATCCCAGGCTGCTCTCCAATGACGATCCAGACCCAAAGTGGCCCAAGGATGGTTTCCAGCAGCGCCAGCAGTGCGACCTCAGGTGTCGGCAGATAGCGAGGCCCCAGAGTGCTGAGTGCGAGCGCAGCAGGCAGCACCAGACCTGCACCAAGGATCAAAAACAGCCACCGCATAGACGAGATATCCGGAAATGCTGCAAAGGGAGCTGCCAGGAGCGCTGCAAGCAGCAGACCTAGGCCTGCAGCGGGAATCATGTTGACGTCCCGGCGGTGGCGGACCACCGTCAACACAACCGCAATGATCACGGCATTAGTCAGCGCAATCAGATCGCCCAACCAGTTACCGGTGGAGAGTCCTCCACTCGCAACAATCAGGAGTCCCAGCCCGGCACTCCATATGGCGATCCAGGTTGGCCGTTTAATATCATCTTGTAGAAAGGCCCGTGTCATTAGAGCAGTGATCAAGGGCGTGCTGGCAAAGAACACTAGCACGTTAGCCACAGTGGTCCGTTCGAGCGCCGCATAGTACGTCCAGTTGGTTGACGCCTGTAGCACCACAATCAGTGCCCCCCAGGAACCAATAGCAAAGAGATGGTGTAGAAACCGTCGGCCAGAATGCAGGGAAAACCCCACCACCATCAATGCTCCTCCCAGAGCACCCCTGATAAAGGCCAGCGTGAAGAATTCAACATCAGCCAGACGAATCAGCAGTGTATCGGGCGTCCAGATCAGAATGCCGGCCAGGGTCAGCAAAAAGCCCTTTCGATATTCGGAACTCAAATTTCCTTCTCCCTGAAATACCGAGCCTACCGAGTAATTCGTCACAAACTACGTTGTGAATTTGAAGTCGGCGGGGTGCAGTTACCCATCCACGTCAGGAAAAACATTTCCGTGCCGGTAAAGAGTATAGGAGGAATAATAAGGAGGCGGTTTAAAAGGATTGCCAGTATGTGTCCTGATTATTTAGCTAGGCCAGTGATCAATTTGAGGATGCAGGCTAGATTCTTGAAGCCTGGTTCCTAGCTCACTGCAGGACACCATCAGGGCGGGTTGGGAAATTGGATGACGTTATGTTGTGACTGTAGCCAGTAGGCAAGCCCAGGTTGTTATGCGCTCCTTCTTGGACTGGCCTAAGTATTTATGTGTGAATCATAACTTGGTCATGTGAACACCTTCGAAGTTCAGGAGGGTGTCTGGCTATTTCTCTGTTAAGGAAACCCAATGAAAAAACACTCTTTGATATGACCTTGGACCTGTCGCCATTGGTGAGAAGGCATAGGGTAAGAGGGAGCATCCCATACTAGCCACGGTTACCTCTTTATGACGGATACGGGAATGTAGTTTGGTGTTAGATGGACTCAACGAAAACATTCATATTGCCTAAGGGAGACCGATGTAGGACTGACTTGGTTCTGGAAAGGTCCTATCACCTTGCCCCTTGGGTGGGGCCTTTGTTTATGAACGGTTTATGCACAGCCATCAAGCGACAGGTGTCAGGGAATGCCCAATTGCCTGACGATGAGAATAGTAGTAGCGTCGATTCCCTCCCTTGCGGCTGACTAGCCCTGTCAGTCCCCCGTGCAGCCAGCGAGTGAGGTATCCGAGTGTGCCGTGGCAGACTCCGTTGACTGCGGGACAAAATGCCAAGGAAAGAAGTCTGATTTGGTAAAATTCGTACTGTGAAATAATCGAGAAATCTAGGGGTATGAGGTACAAGTGACTCAACAACCATCGAAGATCGTAGCTTCGTTAGAGCCGCTTCTTTTATGACGAACTTACAGGCACTGTTCTGGCCTAAATCAATTGCCCTGGTCGGCGCCTCTCCGGACAAGCAAATTATCCGGGGCCGGCTGGTCGAGGCCATCGGCCAGCACCCTTATCCTGGCAGGGTCTACGCGGTCAGTCGATCGCACCGGAAAATCAACGGCCTGGCCTGTTTCGAGTCGATCGATGCTCTGCCGGCGGGTGTCGATCTTGCCATTATCACCATCCCAGCCGAGTTTGTACCCGCTGCACTTAAAGCCTGTGGTGACAAGGGCATCGGGGCAGCGATCGTCATCAGTTCCGGCTTTGCGGAGGAAAAGGGCGATCAGGGATCTGACAGACAGCAACAACTCGCCGAGATTGCCGCGCATCACGGTATTGCGCTCATTGGACCCAATGCAGAAGGGTTCCTCAACACCAAGCTGAATCTCGCGGCAACCTTCAGTCCGACCGTGTCTGATGTCGAAGGAGGGCTCCGTCCGGCGGGCCTGAACACCGGTGGTGTCGCAGTCATCTCACAAAGTGGCGGTATCGGGTTTTCCTTTTTTCACCGGGGACGTCCAAAAGCACTGCATTTCAGTTTTATCGTGACGACGGGTAACGAGGCGACACTCGATGTTCTGGATATGGCTGACTATCTGATCGAAGATGATGGTACCGAGGTGATCCTGATGTTCGTTGAGGGCGTGAGGTCGCCTGCCCGTCTGCTTCCACTCGCGGCGAAGGCTGCGCGGGCGGGAAAACCGATTGTCGTCGCCAAGGTGGGACAATCGGAAGCCGCGGCAGACGCCGTGACCTCTCACACAGCTTCCCTGGCCGGTTCCAGTCAGGCCTACGAGGCTGTCTTTCGACACGCGGGAATCATCCGTGGGATCGACAGCGACCATATGATCGATGTTGCAGGGGCCTTCGTGTATTTCCGCGATCGACTGCCCAGGGGCCACCGGGTCGGGATCCTCACGCCCTCAGGCGGTGCAGGCGCCTGGTTTGCGGACCTGTGCGAGGCGCATGGCCTCCACGTGCCGATGCTGGATGCCCGGACCCGAGCCAGGATCGACCCGTTGCTCCCCGAGTACGGGACATCGCGAAACCCGGTGGACGTGACAGCCCAGGTGATCTTCAAGGTTGGTTATGCACCGGTCCTCGAGATCATGGCTGAATCGGACGTACTGGATGCCATCCTGGTGTCCGGGTCGTTGGCGCACCCTACTTATATCGAAAGGGATCTGGAGCAACTCGTCAAACTGGCTGAAGCCGTAGACAAGCCGGTCATCTTCTGTGCCTACACCAGGGCCCATCCCCGCGCAGTTGAACTGCTGGCCCAGGCCGGCTTCCCCTGCCTGACCAGCATGCCTAACGCGGCCCGGGCCATCGCGGCGATGGCGGATTACCGGGCGTTCTCGGAATCTTCCGCCACGACGATTGAAGTTCTGCCTGAAGAGAGAATCCGGTTAACCGGACCTGCGCTGGACCAGTCGGTCTACACTGAATACGAGGCCAAACAGCACTTCGATGCCTGGGGAATCCGTTGCCCGAAAGGCAGTCTCACCCGATCGTCAGCCGAGGCTGCTGCCGCGGCCGAGAGGCTAGGTGGTACTGTAGTAGCGAAAGTTCAGTCCCCGGACATACCGCATAAAACGGAAGCTGGCGGGATCAGGCTCGACCTGGGGAATGCAGACGCGGCCCGACAGGCCTACGATCAGATCATGACGGCTGTGCATCAGGCCGAGCCGGAAGCGCAAATTCAGGGTGTGCTTATCGAGCCAATGGCCAGTGCCGGTGTCGAGATGATCGTGGGGGTGAGTCGTGATCCAGATTTCGGACCGATGCTGACCGTGGGCAGTGGCGGTATCCTGGTCGAGTTGATCGGTGATGCTGTGACCTCGCCGGTGCCTGTCTCATCAGCCCAGGCGCAGGACCTGCTCAAGCGCCTTCGTGGCTGGTCGCTGTTGCAGGGACTGCGCGGTCAGCCGGCTGCAGACGTAGAAGCGCTGGTCGAGCTGATCGTCGCCGTATCGAGATTCGCTGTGGCCAATGCGAATGACCTTCGATCACTGGATCTCAATCCGGTCATCGTACATCCAGCAGGCAATGGCCTGACGATCGCTGATGCCTTGATCATGAGCGAGATTCGATCGGCTGAGTCGCACGCACATTCCGAACACTGACCAGACCAGGGAGAGAACAATGACAGGACCTGTTGATCAGGATATTACGGTAGAAATTGTCGAACACGTGGCCATGGTAGAGATTCAACGCCCGCCGAACAATTTTTTCGATTTCGAACTGATCCGGTCAATAGCCGATGCCTATGAATCGTTGGACAAGGATCCCGACTGTCGCGCAATTGTCTTGTGCTCCGAGGGTAAACACTTCTGTGCCGGGGCCGACTTTTCCGCCCGCGCATCCTGGGGTCAGGAACAGCTTGATGCACAGGCCGGGCAACTCTATCGCGAAGCGGCGCGGGTTTTCGGCGCAGGAAAACCCGTCGTTGCGGCGGTGCAGGGCGCTGCTGTGGGCGGTGGTCTCGGGCTCGCCTGCTCCGCAGACCACCGGGTGACCTGCGCTGAGGCACGATTTTCAGCTAATTTTTCCAGGTTGGCGTTCCATCAGGGGTTTGGGCTCAGCGTGACCCTGCCGAGGCTAATCGGGGAAACCAAGGCCAGCCTTCTACTGCTGACGGGCCGTCGTGTCGGCGGTGCTGAAGCTGTGGAAATGGGGTTGGCAGACCAATTGGTAGCACAGGAGGAGGTCCGCAATGCGGCTCAGGCGCTGGCAGGTGAGATCGCTCAGTCGGGGCCGTTGGCTGTTCAGGCCATCCGGGCGACCCTCAGGGCAGGACTCGCCGAGGCGGTGACCCGCGCGACCGAACACGAACTGGCCGAACAGAGTCGACTGCGCGACACCGCGGACTTCAGAGAGGGCATCAAGGCCATGGCCGAGCGCCGCTTACCACAGTTCACCGGCAAATAGGCAAGGGCCGAAGCACCTGTGTGGCTCAGTCCTGGCTTATCGAGACCGAGGGCCCGGTAACAATGTGTTCGGGAAGGTCGTCGAATGACGTGAAGTTCAATCGGTAGAGACTGGCATAGAGACCGTTGAGTGCCATCAGGTGCCCATGATTGCCTTGTTCGACCAGCCGACCGTGCTGTAGAACGAGTATCCGATTGCATTCTCTGATCGTCGCTAGACGGTGTGCGATTACGATCGCGGTACGCCCCTCAAGCAGCACCTTCAGCGCTTTTTGGATCTTCATCTCAGAGTAGCTGTCAACGTTTGCAGTGGCCTCGTCGAGAATCAGAATCCGGGTGTCAGCAACGAGCGCCCGGGCAAAGCTCAGCAGTTGGCGCTGGCCCAGCGAAAGATTCCCACCTCGCTGGTCGAGAGTGAACTGATAGCCTCCGGGTAAGCGCATGATGAAATCATGGGCGCCGACTGCGCGGGCTGCGGCCTCGATCTCGCGGGGTCCCTTGTCTTGACTGGCGTACTGGATGTTCTGAAAAATCGACCCTGAATAAAGGAACGGATCTTGCAGAACCATTGCCAGGTGTCGGCCGATGCAGTTCTGGGTGAGATCCCGGACGTCGTGTCCGTCAATTAGTACCTGTCCTGAATCAGTATCGTAGAACCGGCGCAACAGGGCTGCGATGGTTGATTTTCCGGAACCGGTGGGGCCGATGATTGCAACTTTCTCGCCTGCAGAGATACAAAAGCTTACATCGTTGAGAACCGGTGTGTTCGGGGCGTATGCGAAGTTGACGTTGCTGAAGCCCACACCCCCGGTGCACGCAGCCAGATCCAGGGCGTCTGGTTTGTCCTTGATTGCCTGAGGCACGTCCAACACCTCCAGAATGCGCTGCCCCGAAACCGTGGCCCGCTGCATCATGCTGTACTGGATCGTCAATGAACGGATGGGATCGAAAAACCGCTGAACATAAAACAGAAAGGCCACCATCACGCCGAGTTCCAGATTATCGTTGAGTACCATCTGGCCACCAACGATCACGATGATGGCCATGGCTGCGCCCGTCAGGGTGTCCACGATTGGGATGTTCACCTGGGCCAGTTTTGCGGCTTTCAAATGGGCTCTGCGATTCAGGTCACACAGGTCAGCGTAGAGTTCGTAATTGACCTGCTCCCGAACCTGCCCCTGGATTGTCCGCACACCACGAATCGATTCGGCAAGGGCGCCGTTGGCCATCGAATTGGTTTCCCGCGCTCTGCGGAATGCGGCCCGCGCATAGGGGAGCCAGAAGATTCGAACAACCAGGAGGATCGGCACGATTGACAGGGTGAGTAGACCCAAGTCGACGTGAAGGACCAACAGGGTAACTACGATGCCCAACAACAATACCAGGTCGCCGATGGCGAATACAGAGGTCTCGAGAAATTCCTGTAGTGTGCCAGTGTCACTTTGCAGCCTCGACATGACTCGGCCGACCTCGGTCTTGTCCATGAAGGACAGTGAGATCCTTTGCAGATGTGAAAACATCGCCCGTCTCAAGTCGACAATGACGTTTTCGGCTACCCGGCCGACCAGCATTTCCTGCAAAAAGTTAGCAACGTAGTTCACAAGGACGACAAAAACGAAAACACCAACGATGCCACTGAGTGCTGCAGCGGTGTCCCCTGCAGGATTCAGACCCTGGTCAATGGCATACAGGATGACAAGCGGAATTGACAACTGGGTAACCACGAATACCAATACAGCTAGCAATGCCAGGATTGCCGTTCGCCGGTACGGCCAGACAAACCCGGCAAATCGTCGCATCACACGGGCATCGAAGACCCGGCCGAATAGCTCCTCATCATGGCTGATCTGGGCGCCGATCACTGCCCGTGGAGGCCGGGTTCCGGCATCAGTTCCCGGTAGATCAGGCGTCTGTCTCATGCGGGTGAAAGCTGGCCGGATGACCATTCAGCTGTCCCAGCGTCCTGCATCTGCAGAGAATGAAGCGCGGCATAGTGACCATTGAGAGAGAGCAATTGATCATGAGAGCCACGCTCGACGATCCGGCCTTCGTCCAGAAACAGGATCTCATCAGCATGCATTACGCTGACCAGGCGATGGGAAATAATAACGGTGGTGCGTTTACCACTTCGCTGGGTCAGGGCGCTGCGAATCCGCTGTTCAGTTCCAGCATCGATTGCAGCCGTCGCGTCATCGAAAATGCAGATCGGTGCGTTGGTCAATGTACCCCGGGCGATCGATACCCGCTGGCGCTGGCCACCGGAAAGGGAAACGCCCTGTTCTCCGACCAGCGTTTGATAGGTTTCCGGGAGGGTTGCCACAAAATCGTGTAGTTGTGCATTGCGGCTCGCTTGAACAACGTTATCGGTGTGAGACCAGGGGTCGCCATAGGCGATGTTGTTGTCGACTGATGCGGTGAACAGGAATGAATCCTGTTGCACACCACCGACAGCCCGCCGTAGGGACGCAAGGGACACATCTCGAATATCTTGGCCATCGATCAGAATCCGGCCTGCTGTGGGATCGTAAAAACGTGGGATCAGTCGGGCGATCGTTGACTTGCCGCTGCCAGGTGGGCCAACGATGCCAAGCGTTCGGCCGGGGCCCACCTTGAAGGTGATACCCGAGATAATCTGGCTTTCATCCGGCTGACCGGTATAGCTGAAAGCAACGTCCTCAAACTGGATCTCGCCGCGTGGTACTTTGAGGTTGCTGACGGCTTCTCCTTCTTCAATCGCATTATGTTGGTCGAGAATGGCAAAGAACCGAGCACCGCATGTCGAGGCCCGGGCATAGGAGTTGACGGTCATGCCGATCTGCCGCACGGGCATATGCAGGATCATCATGAACGCTAGGAATTCAGTCAGCGTACCGATGGTAATCTCGCCTGCCAGGACCTTCGTTCCACCGGCCCACAGGACCGCGGCCATGGCTGAATAAAAGGCAAAGCCCATGAAAGTCATGCTCCGGACCCGGGCCATCAGCCGTCGATAAGAGATCTCCAGAACCTTCGTTGACAGTTGATCGAACCGTGCCAGTTCATAAGCCTGCGCGGCGAATGCGCGGACAACCCGGATGCCGGTCAGGTTCTCCTCCATGGCATTGGTCAGCACCGTGAGGCGCTCTTGCTGTTTGAGCCACAGGTAACGAAGCTGAAGCCGGGCTACAGCTGAGCGCACAGCAATGACGGGAACGAAACTGAGCGCAATCAGACCCAGCACCAGGTTGGTCGACAGCAGTAGGACGGTGCCACCAGTGACCAGTACCAGTAGCAACAGGGTCCGGACCAGACCGGTACTCGGAAAATGTCGAATCCCTTCCAGATCCAGCATGCCGCGGGTAATCAGGTCTCCCGAGTGTGAATGATCGTGGAACGAGAGGTCGAGTTGTTGAATGCGTTGGAAGAAGGCCTTCCTCAACTCGGCGGCAATACAGTGATCGAGCGATTCACCAAAATAGTTCTGAACCACTGCGAACAGACCCCGCAGCATGCTGAGAATCAGAATCATCGAAGCGGCCAACCAGAGTGCTGTCTCGATGTCGCTACTCGGTGCCGAATTTGCTCCCAGCAACCCCTGCGCATTGTCGACGGCCTGACCGACGTAGCGTGGAATGAATAACTGAAACAATGACGACGCCAGGGTCGCTGCAAATGCAATCGCGACCCGGGTCTTGTAGTGCAGTACCAGACGGATGATCCGTCCCAGTATTCCTGGGTCCAGCTTTCGGGCCGTTCGGAATTCTTCAGCCCGGGAGGCAGGACTGGATACGTCTCCCTTCATTCAGCTTCCAGCCTGATCGGATCGGGCGACTCTGCTACAAGCCTGCAGGTCGGTTCTAGAGGTATGTGGCCAGACGGGGCAATAACACTCATGTCTGGCTGGTAAGAGCATTCAACACCGAAACATACGTCTGATATCTCAAAATGAAACCGCGCATTATACGGACCTCCCGGCCCACTCGATAGTACGGATCAACGGTTCTACCTTGAAAAGTGTCAGCCCACATCCCCGGCGCTCGAAGCAACGCTGCTTCTCGCAACCGGTCTACTCGGTCGTGGCCACAAGTTGAACGTATCCCGGCTTCTGTTGATCCGAGCTAAAGCACTTCGGTGATAATCGGTGATTGGGAATTCATTTGAAGCATGTCCTAGACCTCTAGCGTCTTCGAAAGAAGTGTTTTAGTGTGTGGATGAGGGGAACGCTAAGGCTACAGATCCAATCTTTGGGTCTGGCACCCACGGTAGCAAAGTTGCGACCGGTAACCAGTCCTGGTTTTGTAGGGTACTTCAATGGGACCGTTTGAACACCTCAATACGCAGGTCAGAAGGCAGAGCCTGGATGAGACCCTTGCCAGAGCGCCGAAGACGTCGGACCTGTGGCTTTTCGCCTATGGTTCTCTGATCTGGCGACCGTGTTTTGCGGTCCAGTCACGCCGCAAGGGCGTTTTGCATGAATATCAGAGGCGGTTTTGTGTTTACACGGTTGAAGCCCGCGGCACGCCGGACCTGCCTGGTCTTGGGCTCGGTCTTGAACCTGGCCCGGGGCTTTGCTCGGGGGTTCTTCTGTCGATTCCACATAGGGACCGTGACCAGGCGCTGTCAAGACTCTGGGCGCGTGAGATGCTGACGGCGATCTACCGGCCGTGCTGGGTAACGGTAGAGACAGAATCTGAACCCGTGACTGCGCTGGCGTTCATTGTCGATTCACGGCATTCCCAGTACGCCGGCCATTTGACAGGCGAGGCGCAGGTGGGCCTGATTCGCTCTGCACGGGGTGAGCTTGGTTCGTGCCGGGAATACCTGGTTAGCACTGTCGATGCGCTGGCTGATGCCGGTGTTGAGGACACTCACTTGACCGGCCTGCTTGCCCGGGTCGATGGATGAATTGGCAGGGCGAAGAGCTGGTCGAATGATCAACCGGCCTGTTGCGACATAAATTTCCCTGTACAGCTCACTCCTCAGCGAGAATTCTTTCCAGGGATTCACCAAATAGATCGAGCTGCTGGTGGGTGTTGACCGTCGATAGAAATCCGGCCAACTTCGGCGCCAGTATGAACCCGGTTGTTAATAGTTTCAGGTGAATCCTCTTGATCGCTGCTGCCTCGTCTTCTTTTGGAAAGAATGTCCGATAATCCGAGACTGGCCTGTCGTGAAGATGCAGGTGGAACATGCTACCGATACCGGTCACCTGGCCCTTGAACCCGCTTCGTGCAAAGGCATCGACGCATACCTGTCTGGCGTATGCGCCGAGTTGTTCAAGATCCTGATACGCTTTGTGGTCCAGTAATTCCAGGGTGCGTAGTCCGGCAGCCACCGACACGGGATTTGCCGTAAACGTGCCGCTCGACGCATTCAGTGGTTTGCCGTGGGCGTGGCTGAAAACCGACATGGCGTCTTCGGTGCCGCCCACAGCGCCTACTGGGAAACCGCCGCCGATGATCTTGGCGAAAGTGGTGAGATCGGCCTGAATTCCAAAACGTGACTGCGCCCCGTGATAGTCGAGCCGGTAGGCAATAACCTCGTCAAGAATCAGCAGTGCACCAAGTTTCCTGGTCACACGATGCAGCATCGCAGTGTATTCGTCGTTCAGCGGCACGAGACCGCAGGAAAGCGGGGCCGGGTCAATCAGTACGGCGGCAAGTCTGTCGCCACACTCCGTGAGGAGTCTTTCGGCGACCGTGACATCGTTGAACGGTATGACGGTGGTCTCGTCCAGAACTCCAGCTGGAGTACCAAAGGTATAAGGTCTTGCACTTGGGACGTCACCCCAATCGTCGGGAGAGGAGTCCAGGCTGACCTCTGCATAGTCGTACATGCCGTGATAGGCCCCTTCGATTTTGGCGATACACGGGCGCCCGGTTCGGGCACGGGCCGCCTTAATAGCCAGCATCACGGCCTCGGTGCCGCTATTGCAGAACCGGATCTTTTCGACGCGGGTGATCCGGCCTGTGATCAACTCTGCCATCTGGATCTCGCGCTCTGTCGGCATGGAAAAACAGCTGCCGTTATCAACGGCCGCATGCACCGCCGACAGAACTTCCGGATGTGCGTGACCGTGGATCAGCGAGGCGAAGTTGTTCATGAAGTCGATTCGCTCCACACCATCGACATCGACCAGTGTCGAGCCGCGACCTGTACCGGCATAGATGGGAAAAGGCTCGACCAGCGTCTGCAGCCGGGAAATTCCCCCGGGTAGAACACGTTGTGCGCGCTCAAACAGTCGGTTGGAATTCGACGAACGATCGGGCCAAGCCATCGCGGTTATAGCGCTCTTCCAGTACGGGCGCCGTCAGCCATGGCGTGGCGCAGATGTCGTGGTGCGAAAGCATCCCCAATCAGGTGGAGATGATCCTGGCCTCGTTCACGCAACGCGTGAAAGAGCGAATCTTGGCCTATACCCCCTGACGACAGAATGACCGTGTCGGCTCTGATATCCCGGATCTCGTCGGTCAGAACGTGGCGCAGACGGACAGCGGATTGCGTGATTTCGATTGGGGTGTGCAGCGCCGTGATGACTACACCGGCCCGCAGCAGGCGCTCATGGATCACGGCTCTCACAGTGGTGCCGATGTCGTCGCCAAGCGCATATTGGCGTGTCACGATCTCAATCTCGTGACCCTGCTGGGCCAGGGTATCTGCGGTCTTGGGTCCTGGTGTATAGCCGGTCTCGTCCAAAACGACACATCGGCCCGTGAGTCTGGCCTGACCGCTGAGAGTTTCGACCACGGTGAAGACGTGTTCCAGGTCAACACCCGGTAGATCCGGTCTGCGCTGTCTGGCACCGGTAGCGACCACGATTGCATCGGGCTCGAGGCTCAAGACATCGTCGACTGTGGCATCGGTCTCTAGTCGAATATCCACCTTCAGGTCCCGAATCTGATTCTCCAGCCAGGTCACCGACTGTAAATAATTCTCCCAGCCGGCAGCCCGGGCCGCAATTCTGATGGCGCCTCCCAAGGTGTTGCCGCGCTCCAGTAGCGTCACCCGGTGTCCGCGGGCCGCGGCCACCCGGGCGGTTTCCAGGCCGGCCGGTCCGCCACCGATCACGACTATATACCGCGGTGTCGTTGCCAACTCCAGGTTGAGCCACTGCTGTTCGCGCCCGACCACCGGATTCTGTACACAGCTTACGGGCAGTCCGAAGTAGAGTCTGTCAATACAGCCCTCGTTTGACCCCATGCACACCCGGATGTCGCCGCTGCGGCCATTGCTGGCTTTGGCAGGAAGATCAGGGTCTGCGATCAATGCCCGGGTCATACCGATCAGGTCCGCCGCGCCGCGCTCGAGAATCTCTTCGGCGTGTTCCGGGGTGACAATACGGCCGGTGACGATGATCGGGGTCTTGACTACTGCCTTGATGCGCCCCGCGAGATCGACAAAAGTACCTGGTTCGTAATAGGCCGACGGTATGTTCCAGGCCCGCGATCTATAGGTCGAAATGGTGCCACCGGTGACCGTGAAATAGTCCAGCCAGCTCGTTTGATCGAGGTGGCGGATGATCTCCAGCAGGTCTCCATGCGACAGGGCACCGCCCGGCCGGTCGTCTCCCGAGACTCGTGCACCGACTATGAAATCCCGCCCGACCAAGGATCGTATGTTCTCCAGAACCTCCATCGAGAAGCGAAGGCGATTCTCAAAGCTGCCACCATAGCGGTCGTTTCTCCGGTTAGTCTCAGGGCTCCAGAATTGATCCGGGAGCTGGTCGTCGTAGAACGCGAGGTCAGCGCCATCAAAACCGCAGGCCTTGAGTCGCATACAGGCCTTCGCATAATCGCTGATGATCTGTTCGATCTCTGCAAGCGACAGAACGTGAGGAATCGATGGCGAGAGTTCACAGGATGTGGCCGACGGACCGCGGCCAATAATGTCCGCATGTAGGTTAGTCCGGCGGCCCATCGAGGTAACCTGACTGATGGCCACTGCGCCGTGACGCTTAACAGCCGTAGCTGCAGCCTCGAGCCCCGGAACAGCATTGTCATCCCAGAGATTGACGTGATTGAGCATGATAGGCGTCAGTGACGATGCCGCGGCACTACCGAACATCATGACCGTTCCGCAACCCCCCGCTGCCTTCGATGCGTGGTAGGCGATCAGTTGTTCCGAGGGCAGTCCACCGGAGGCCATGTTGGTACCATGGCTGGTCGAGACGATGCGGTTGGGCACCTCTCTGCGGCCGAGTCGAAATGGAGAAAAGAGCAATGGGAAAGCGGCGGGCATGGGGTCGGTTATCGAGTTCTGGTCTCTAGTGGCGGCTTCTGTTCCTAAGTCAGTTGCAGTCCTGATCGCGATAATCGAGCAGGTGGTTGTACGCCGGTGGTAATCATTATGCCACGGACTGTTACTGGAGCCGCTTACGGTAGTAGCATCCGACGGTTAAACTAGGAGACCCTTGAATACGTCAGCAGCAAGTCTCGAACCCGTAGAAGTGTAGTCATTCGTGTCACCGCTGATCAGCTGAGCAACGCCTCGAACAAATGAATGACCGCCTGTCGAATCAACGTCAGCTGTTTGACATACCCGAAGATGTCGTCTACCTCAACTGCGCATCGCAAGGGCCGCTGTTGAGGCACGCCTGTGACGCCGGGCGCGAAGGCGTGTTGAGAAAGGCCAGGCCATGGGATCCCGAGATGAGAGCGCGTACGCTCGATGAAATCGAGTACTGCCGGGCAATCTATGGGGGTCTGATTGGTGCCGGGGCAGACAATATTGCCCTGGTTCACTCGACCAGTTACGGGATCGAGGTGGCAGCCTCCAACCTGAGCCTCAATGGGAATCAGAACATAGTCGTCATTGAAGACCAGTTTCCGTCAAACTTTCACGCCTGGCGCATCAAGGCACTCCAGGCTGGAGCCCAGCTGACCATCGTACCAGCACCCGGTGACTGGGACTGGACCCGGGCGATCCTCGAGCGTATCGATCAGAACACTGCAATTGTGGCAACCGCGCCGTGTCGGTGGACGGATGGCAGCGTGGTGGATCTGGTCGCGATCGGAAAACGTTGCCGCGCAGTCGGTGCAGCACTGGTCGTTGATGCAACCCAGGCGGCGGGTGCCATGGCCCTGGATGTTGCGGCCATCGATCCCGACTTCATGGTCGCGTCGGGTTACAAGTGGCTGCTCTGCCCTTATGCGTTCACGTTCCTGTACGTCGCTACACGTCACCACGGCGGACAGCCCATAGAGCACTACACCTGGACTCTGACTGATCCGCCAGCGATCGGCATGATGCGCGGTGATGACATGGATGGGGCAGCGGGGGCCAGGCGCTTTGACATGGGTGAGCGAAACAACCCGATCCATCCTGGCATGGCCCTGGCGGCGCTCGAACAGGTGAAGGCATGGCGGCCGGAACGAATTGCTCGATCGATCGAACCCCTGACCGACTGTGTCGAGGCAATGGCCCTGGCGCGGGGCCTCACGGTGCCTCCAAAGGAGTGCCGTGTTCCGCACATGCTCGGCCTGCGGCGTGATCAGGGCTGGCCGGAAGATCTGCAGGAGCGATTCGGATCCCTTGGTATTTATGTCAGCAAGCGCGGTAACTCCATGCGGGTGAGTCCTTATCTCTATAACGATCAGGGTGACGTAGAGCGGCTGTTTGAGGCGATTGATCAGCTGGAATCATCGTGAATCACAACCTGCATGCTCCTGAAGGGGAGAGTCGGTTGCGGCTCTCGATCGTATTCTCGAACACGGGTCATGTTTTTACCCACCTGCTGACTATTCTCTATGCCACGGCGGTCCTCTACCTGCCCGCTGAATTCGGTCTGCCCTACGGCGAAATGCTCGGTTACTCCAGCCTTGGGCTGATTCTGTTCGGAGTGGGCTCACTGCCCGCGGGTTGGTTCGGAGATCGGTGGAGCCAAATCGGCATGCTGGTCATATTCTTCGCAGGAATCGGCATAGCGACGGTGATCACCGGACTGGCGAATAGCGTGACGACCTTGATTGTGGGTCTGTCGCTGATCGGGCTTTTCGCTTCGATCTACCACCCTGTGGGGATCGCCTGGCTGGTGGCCTGTGCCCGCAAGCAGGGGTTGAGTCTCGGGATCAACGGTGCCTTTGGCCATCTCGGCAGCGCAGCTGCGCCGGTGTTCGTTGGGCTGATGATTGACTACGTGTCCTGGCGAGCAGCCTTTGTGCTTCCAGGGCTGGCCGCCATCGTTACCGGGCTGGGGCTGTGGATCGCCTGGCGGCTGGGCTGGATCGCGGACCGCAGCGCCGACACGGTACCGGCACTGCCCCCCGAGCCTGGGGTCTACAAGCGCGTGTTTCTAGTTCTGCTGGTGACCATGGCTTGTAATGGCTTCGTGTATGCCGGAATGATGTACACCGTGCCAAAAGTATTCGAGATCGGTCTTGCCCAGGCCCGCCCCGACTCCTACACGGGGATCGGGATCCTCACCGGTGCAGTGATCGGCCTGTCTTCAGTGTGCAGTTATGCAGGAGGGTGGTTGGTGGATCGTTATTCGCCCCGCTTGGTCTATCTGGTTTTTTGGGCACTGCTGGCACCCGCCCTGGTCGTTGTTACTGTGGCCTCGGGATTCAGTCTTATTTTTTCTGTGCTGATCGCAATGTCCTTCCTCGTGACGTTCGCCGCTGCAGAGAATATGCTGGTTGCCCGCTACACGCCGTTTCAATGGCGTTCGGTCGCTTATGGAGCACGCTTTGTTCTGGCCCTCGGTATCGGGGGGCTGACCGTGTATCTTGCAGGTGATCTTTACGATCAAACCGGAGATTTTGACCTGCTGTTCCTGATGTTCGCAGGTTCTGCAGTCATCGCTGTCGTCGGCGCACTGCTGTTGCCGGCTACCAGGCGATCGAGTCAAGCCGAGGTCACCGCACGCTAGGGCAGGGCCGGCAAGGGGCCCTTGGGGCAAAGAACAGTTCTTGGATGCCGCTGCCCGAAAATTCGGCTTGAGCCGCGAAAATCAGACAACCAAACGATGACCGATCTGCTGATCTTTGAAGAATCCCTGGCCAGCATAGCCGGGGTACTGAAAGATTTCCCACAACTGCGGGTGGTCTGCTGGCAGGCGGGTGGCCATCTGACCATCGACGGTCAGCCTGTGGCAGCCAATGACGTGACGCCGGAGATTGGCTGGATCAGCTTTAACCTGTTGGCATCTGGTCAGATGAAGTCTTATGTCGACACTCTGCTTCGGTTTCATAGCTTGCGCTGGGTGCAGAGTACTCATGCTGGCCTGGACAACCCGGCTTATCGTCAGCTGGCACAGAAAGGAGTGCGATTGAGCAAAAGTTATGCCCAGTCGATCCCGATTGCCGAGTACGTCTTGGCTCATGCGCTTTATCATTTCCAGGGTATCGAGTTTCGGCTGGAAGCCCAGCGGGCGGCCGACTGGAAAGGTTTCCGCTTCCGGGAACTGTACGGTACTCGCTGGTTGATTGTCGGGTTCGGTCACATTGGCCGCAGAGTCGCAGAGCGGGCCCGGGCCTTCAACTGCCACATCACGACCCTGCGCCGGTCCGGTACTTCGGACGCTGCGGCCGACGAAATCGTGTCTCGTGAGGGCCTGCTCCACGTTTTGGGCCAAAGTGACGTGGTCGTGCTGGCCTGCCCGGAGAACCAGGAAACCAGGGGGATCGTCGACACGAAGTTCGTCAGGGCTATGAAGGTGGGGTCATTGCTGGTCAATGTCGCCCGCGGCGGGTTGATTGATGATCAGGCGCTGCTTGAAGGACTCGCCGCGGGACGACCGGGCTCCGCTGTATTGGACACGTTCAACGACGAACCACTGCCCGGTGATCACCCCTACTGGTCACACCCGGGCGTCGTCGTCACAGCGCACACTTCAAATGCCGGTGAAGGTACCGCCGGCCGTAGCTGCCAGCAGTTTATCGGTAATCTCGAAAGATACCTTACCGGTGAGCCACTTGGTGATGAGGTTGACCCGGCGTCGCTGCTGAAAACGTCGTAATCCGAGCGAGACAGATGACTCGGGGTCGGGATCTTCATTGGACCTGGCCTCGTAAGGCCTCCAGAATGTCTGCTGGCTGAACCTGGTAGGTAACGGGTCACCCCGAGGCAGCACCCCGCACCCGGTCGATCAGGGACACAGGGTCATCCGGCGGCCGGTCCCCCCGCCAGGCGACATGCTGATCGGGCCGGCACAGGACCAGGTCATGGTCATAGTCCACGGTGTGGGATCCGGGTACGATATCCAGGACCTGCAGCGGCACGTCGTGCAGGTCAGCAGCCGCCAGAATAGGAGAGACATCGATCATGCTATTCAGTCTCAACAGGGTGAACTCCGGACCCAGGGCGTCGTAGAGAGACCGGCCATCTTCGAAAAAGAAGTGGGGCAATCTGCAGCCGGGCAGCGTGGACGGTGTGAAGGTTGCCATGGAATAGGCTGGAGGGGTTTGCGCTTCGTGGCTGATGATTGGAGAGTCTTCGTAGAAATAACCGAAGTTGAGTCCGGCCGCGCAGTATTGCTGAACGTTGAGATCATAGGCGTGTCGCCCCATTTCCTTACGGACCGCGTCGCCCTCGGGGCCCGGCAATTCGATGTTATCGGGCACTGCCCGCCGCTGGCGGACCATGGCATGGGTGTGATTCATGACAAAACGGGAAACCTGATCGGTTATCGGTAGGCGCTCACACTCATAGGCATCGAGAACAGCGTCCGCTGCCCAACCGTTCAGGTGTGCAGCCAGCAGCCAGGACAGATTGGTCGCGTCGGCAATACCAGCGTTCATTCCGTAACCTGCGTAGGGGACCCAGATATGGGCAGCATCACCACAGATGAACACCCGTCGATCACGGAAGCGGTCAGCGACCAGACGGCGCCCGATCCAGTCCTCATGCGCCAGGGTATCGTAGTGAAATTGATCGTCGACACCGAGGATCATCCGGATCGAGTGATCACGATCCACCGAGTCGAAGTCGGTCTCCTCCTCGCGCAGGTAGTTGTGGATGATCCAGAGTTCTCTGCCGTCAATTGCGTAGACATTGCCCGACCGCCTGGGATTGAGCGAAATCGTACTCCAGGCCGCAGCTTCGCTCTGCATCTGGATGAGATCCACAGCCCGGACAAAACTCGACTGACAGCGTTGTAGAACGGCGTCGCCGGTCAGGTGGCCGCCGATGCTCCGGCGCACCGCAGATGAACCCCCGTCGCAACCGACGAGATAGTCGCAGGAGGCGTGTATCGTCTCCCCACTGCCGATATTTTCAAGTGTCGCGGTTACGCCTGTTTCATTTTGCAGCAGGCCTTTGAATTCCGTGTGCCAATAAAGCGAGATCCTCGCGGTCGCGGCTGCGCGTTCAGAAAGGATCGGTTCAAGGTAGATCTGGTTGATTCGGTGTGGTGGCTCCGGTGTCGGCCAGCCTGTGTCCGGTCCTCCGCTTGCGGTGTAGCGATGGTTTCTGCATGGAATAGGGATGCGAGCCAGTTCCATACCGGTGAAGGTCGTTCGAAAAGAGATGTCGTTCGGGTAGTCTCCCGGCAGACCGGTATTGCGAATCTCGCTAGCGATACCCAGTCGCCGGTAGACCTCCATGGTCCGCGCAGCGACGTGGTTGCACTTGGCTGGTGGAGGTTCGCCGCACGGCCGGGTTTCGACCACGGTGACGTCGATCCCGCGCCAGGCAAGGTCAAGCGCAAGTGTCAGACCGACCGGTCCGGCCCCGACCACCAGTACAGGCGCATGAAGGGTACGCGACATCTCTGGAGTGGCCTGGACTCAGTCTCCAGTGGGGTCGGCAGGTAACGTCTCCATTGGCAGCGTCGCGTCGGGGGCCCATTCACTCAGGGAAGCGTCGTATAGCCCGACATTCTGATAGCCCAGCATGGTGAGGAGCATTGCCGTAGTACTGGCCGCAATACCTCCACCGCAGTAGGTCAAAATCCGGTCAGCCTCGCTCACATCAGCGCGGGAGAAGACAGCCGATATATGCCGAGCGGGAAGGAAGGCCGTTGTTTGTTCATCAATGAGTTCAGCGGTAGGTACGTTGATCGAACCCGTGATATGCCCGGGCCGTCCATAGTTGCCGAACTGACTGTTATCCTGGCCGGCATGCTGGACTTTTCGCAACGCGTTGATAGTGCAGGTTCCAGGGCCATCGATGGCTCGCAGTATCTCTTCCTTATCCACCATCAGGCCGGATCTTGGTACCGTGTGCATTACCCCGGACGGATACACGTTTGGAGGCGTCTCGAGTGTACGCCCCTCCAGTTTCCACTTGCTGAGGCCGCCGTCGAGCACACAGGCATTGTCAAAACCGATGTGTCGGAGCATCCACCAGATTCGGGTCGCCCACTGGGGCGTGGTCTGGCTGTAAAGAACAGTTGTGCAATCATCTGTCACGCCCAGCGCTGCAAAAGCTGCAATCAGGGTGTCGTTGTCGGGGCAGGTAAAACGCAGCGGGCTGGTCTGATCTGAAAGATCCTTCTGCAGGTCGATGAATGCGGCACCGGGGATATGCTCCTGGTCGTAGTCAGCGCGTCCGGATTCCACGCGGTACGGTACGCCCGCCTCCGGGTCTGAGATGTGGATCAGGTGCGTCGTGCAGTCATAGAGGCGAATCTTTGGGTCGGATAGATTGGCCGCAAGCCAGTCTGTGCTGACCAGCAGATCTGGGTAGACGTATGTGCCAGGATGCTCTGTATTCATGGGAATTCCCGTTTTGATCTAAGCAATTCAACGTTACCACAGAAACGGCCTGTTAGACTTCCAGGCGCACGGTTGTTAATAATCGTAACGACAAAGGGATGAAGATCGACTACGCGACAAAGCTTATACGGATCTCAGGTGAAACAATCGAGATGACGTTTTTCAAAGGCAAGGTCCTGCTGATCGTCAATACGGCGAGTCGTTGTGGTTACACGCCCCAGTATGCTGGTCTACAACGACTGTATGAAAGATACTGTTCACGCGGTTTCGAGGTGCTCGGATTTCCCTGTAACCAATTCGGCAGGCAGGAACCCGGGAGCGAGGCCAAGATTTCGACCTTCTGTGAATCCGAATACCAAGTCGGTTTTCCATTGTTCGCCAAGATCAGGGTCAATGGGCCCGAAACTCATCCGCTCTACAGGCAGCTTAAGAAAGCCCGACCCGGGTTTCTGGGGCTGACAAACGTCAAGTGGAATTTCACCAAGTTTCTGATCGCTCGGGACGGAGAAGTTCTGGCTCGCTACGGTTCCCGGCAGGCGCCGCGTTCGCTTTACGAACCCGTTGAAACTGCGCTTTCAGACCCTATTGGCGATTGACGCCTGGTTGTCTTTGGACGCGTGATGCCGGCTCTGGGTCGTCAATCTGGAGCGTCGACCAGGGTGATCCTATTGTCTGCGGCCGCGACAGGTAGGACAAGGCTACCTGGCCGGTGGGGTGGTTTTAAATTGTGTGATTGGTCGGAACTGGCCGATGTGAATACAATGGCGGGTCCAGTGGGCATTAACGGCCCTGGCTTGTATGCCCCGCGCCATCAGAATTGGTCTTTTTAAGAAAAATACCGATAGGACCAAGACGATCATTACGCGACTGACGATGCGTAGGGGTTGGACTGGTCGGATACGGGGTAGATTGCTCTCGCTGAGCAATTCGCCAATGGATCACCGTCGGTTTCGAAGAAACAAACTGGTAGTCTGCCACGATGACTTTGATTGAACAGGTTAGGAACAATGATTGATTTACTCCACATCGCGCGTACCGAAGCCGCCGGGGGAGACCTCCTCGGTGTTCTTACGGATCTTTTCCAGCCCAGTGAGATGCGACCGGTCGGTTATCCGGATGCTGTGATTTGGCAAGGGGGCAACCATGACGGCAGGGTCAACCCAGTGGCTCATTCGCTGACAGATGCCTACGCCATGCTGGGTACCATCGCGGCGATCGACGTTCTGGGACTGCCCTTTTACGCCGTACCCATGTGGTCCCAGTATCGTCATGACCTCCAGCTCGAACCGCTCAGTTGGTTCGGCAACATGCCCTGCACATCGATCAAGTGGTCGACCGCCGGGGATGCCTATGTTAACGATGGCCAGGGTGGAAAAGTCGTCGTGATGGGCAAGTCGGGCAACGCGCCGCTGCGAACCCAGGCTGGGGTGTACTGTAACGTGCGTCCCTACGGCTGCGTGACGGTTGTCCGAAGTATGCCCTGTCTGCCTTATTCCCAGGACCGGACCGTTTTCGATGTCGACGAGGTCACCGGCATCGTTCATTCGGAGATGAACACCCCGGGTATCCAGATGGCTTATGCTTGCCGGCGATTCCTCCGGATGGTCCACGAAACCGGCCGGCTCGGCAGGGTCGCCATGAAGCCCACGCAGGCCATGGAAGACGGTGTCAATGCGGGGCTTTTGTCCTGGCTGCTGCAGGAAACGGGATTCAGGGTCGGTCGCAAGTACGCAGTTGACGGATATGTTGAGCACCGCGAACGGGTCGATCGTATCATTGCGCTGCTGCCCGGTGACTTCAAGGCAGGAATGGACTCGTGGGAAGGGCAGGTGGAATTACACATTGCGGATACCAATTACGGGCTGCTGTTATGGGATCTGATTGAACAGCGCGATGTGATCGTGCTGGCAACCGATCTGGATGGAGACCGCTTAACGGACCTGCTTGCCGATGTTTCTGACCCGCTGCGTCGTTTCGGTCAGATCGTGATCGACAAGGTCGGTGCGGATGCGAGTATGAACGAGCTGTGGCAGGAGCTGGGCTACACCACCGGCAATGGCCGCGACATGACTTCTGTCATGTACCGGATGGACGGTCCACCGATTCACGAGCAGACGCTGGGGTCGGCTGACGCGATGTTACTGCGACTCCTAGATGGCGATGAGTCTATGGGTGGCACCAAGAAGCCTTATGATCCGCGAATTCATTTTGTGCTGATTCGGGATGCCTATCGCGATGCTAATCCGGACAACACAGAGCTCAATGCCTGGCTCGACCAGGCACTGACGCGCTTTGATAAGGTCTACAAAGGTGAGCGCCCGGGGTTTATCGAAGGGTACAAGGAGCTGAAAAATATGATCAAGCCCTGGGGTGCCTGACCAAGATCGCTGGCCATATCGGCCTTCTTGACCATGCAGAATCTTGGCCCTGCGTACTATACCGACCCCAAGGTCTATGAGCAGGAGCGGCGGGCTGTTTTCTGGAACAGCTGGCAACTACTCGGTCCTGCTTCACTGGTCGATTCCCCCGGTGATTATCTGGCCACAGAGATTGCCGGAGCAAAGGTGTTCGCGATCCGGGATCACTTGGGTGCGTTACGGGCGTTCCGGAACGTATGCCGGCATCGCGGCGCCCGGTTGTTACCGGAAGGCACAGGTCGCTGTAAAAAGATTCGTTGTCCGTACCACGGCTGGGTTTACGACCTGGCTGGTGTACTGCAGCGTACTCCCTGGTTTGGTAATGATCCTGACTTTGACCGGCACAACTGGCCGCTTGGAGAGATCGGTCTAGAGGTCTGGCGTGGTCTGTTGTTTGTGAGTGTTCACGAAAGCCAAACCTTGGATGTACAACTGGGTGATGTAATCGGGGAACTTGCCGCGGAACCGATAGAGACCTATACACTCACTGATCAGCGGCACTTGGTCTTCGATGCCAACTGGAAGATATACACTGACAACTTTGTCGAGGGCTATCATATTCCTGGAATCCATCCGGAGTTTTTTGCCGCTGTCGATTACCAGTATTTTGAGACAACTGTACACAACAACATGGTTCGTATGACAGCACCACTGCGCAAGGATCTGTTCTACAGAGGGAAATGGCTCTGGATGTGGCCCAACTGGACATTGTCTTTCTTTGATGGCGGCATGAACACCTCGCGTATCAATCCGCTCGGGCATGGGCGAACCGAGTTGCTTTATCATTTCTACTTCGCTGATGCCTCAGATGCAGGAGCGGCTCTGAGGGAGGAGGTTATTACTCGTAATATGGCGGTCATTGAGGAGGACTTTGAGGTCTGCTGTGAAACACAGAAGAACTACGCCTCCGGTGGATATACACCAGGAGTCTTGAGCGCCCACCACGAGCGTGGTGTGTACTGGTTTCAGGAGAAGCTCAAAGAGGTGATAGACCGTGTCTGAGATGCACTGTTTTCCCGGTCGTAACCTGGCACCGGTTCAGGAGCTAACCTTCGGTAAAATCCAGCTATTCTTCGCCAGATGTTCATGCTCGAAAGCGCTTATCTTGACCTCGTGCTCCAAGGTCAGACTGATGTCGTCCAGGCCGTGAAGCAGGCGCTGCTTGTCGAGAGATTCGATTTCAAATTCGTAACGCTCACCGTCGGGCCCCGTGATGGACTGGGTCTCGAGGTCTATGCTGATCACCGCCCCCGGCGATTGATGGAGTTGTAGGCGGAGTTTCTCGCAAGTCTCGGCTTTGAGACGCACGGGAAGGACGCCGTTCTTGACGCAGTTGCCGTAGTGAATGTCGCCAAACGCGGCTGCGATTACTGAGCGGATCTTGTTGGCCGTCAAAGCGTTCACAGCGGCCTCGCGTGAAGATCCGCAGCCCCAGTTGACATCGGTCACCAGAATCCGGCCATCGCGGTAGGGTGTCTGGTTGTAAATAAAATCTGTTTCGCTCCCGTCTGAAGCAAAGCGCAGGTCATGGAGCAGAAATTTCGGGTAGTCGGGATCGTCCTTCGGTCGTCGCAGAAACCGGGCAGGGATGATCTGGTCGGTGTCGCAGTTGGCGATGTCAATCGGTACTGCAACCGCGGAAAATCGGTTAAATGGCTCCATCGCCGGCACTAGCCCAGGCTCCGGATGTCGCTGAATCGACCTCGGACAGCCGCCGCCGCGGCCATCGCGGGGCTGACCAGGTGGGTGCGGCTGGCTTTTCCCTGACGCCCCCTGAAGTTGCGGTTGGAAGTAGATGCACAGCGTTCGCCCGGCGCCAGTGTATCGCCGTTGATCGCCACGCACATGGAACAGCCCGGCTCGCGCCACTGCATACCGGCTTGGGTGAATATCCTATCTAGCCCCTCACTTTCGGCTTGTTTTTTGATCAGGCCCGATCCCGGTACGACAAGGGTCGGGACCACGACCCGACGACCCTTTGCAATTTCGGCCGCCGCTCTGAGGTCCTCAATTCGACTGTTCGTGCAGGAACCGATGAAGACCCTGTCAACTGTAATGCCGCTGACGGGAGTACCGGGCGTCAGTGCCATGTACTCGAGTGCAGATACCATGTCGGCCCGCTTCAGTGGGTCGGGTTCGGCATCTGGATCGGGAATCACACCATTGATGCCGACGGCATACTGCGGGCTGTTGCCCCAGGTGACTGTCGGCTCTATGGCCGCGCCGTCTATCGAGATTTCCTTGTCGTAGACCGCACCATCATCGGAAGGCAGGGTCTTCCAGTAACGGACGGCCTCTTCCCACTTCGGCCCTTTGGGTGCGTAGGGGCGTCCGTATAGATAATCGATTGTCCGGTCATCCGGCGCGATGATCCCCGAGCGGGCACCGGCCTCGATCGTCATGTTGCTTATAGTCATGCGGGCTTCAATCGACAATGCCCGAATGGTGGAGCCCGCGTATTCAATTGCATAACCGGTGCCACCAGATACGCCGATGTGGCTGATGATCGCGAGTATCACATCTTTTCCACTGATCCCTGAACCGAGTTTTCCATCCACATTGATGCGCATGGTCTTTGGCCTGCGCTGCCAAAGAGTCTGGGTAGCCAGCACGTGTTTGACTTCGGTCGAGCCGATCCCGAAGGACACGCAGCCCATGGCGCCATGTGTAGATGTGTGTGAATCACCGCAGACCAGCATCAACCCCGGCAGGGTGATGCCTTGCTCTGGGCCAACGACATGAACAATACCGTGACGATCGTCGGTCATGTCGAAATGAGTAAAGCCTAACTCTTCGGCTGATTGCTGCAAAGTCTCGACAGTCTCGCGCATTTCTCCTGGCGGTATGTCGGACAGCGTCCGGGCAGTGGTTGGTACGCTGTGATCCGGTGTGGCAAACAGCAGGTCGGGTTGACGAATCCTGTGACCGGCGGCTTTTAGTTCAGCGAATGCCCGGAAGTGCAGGTCATGAATAAGGTGTCTGTCGATAAACAGCAGTGCATCACCGGATGCACGTTCTACCACCACGTGTCGGTCAAAGATCTTCTCAAACAGCGTCTTCTCTTTTCGCACGGTCGTTTCCGATGACTGGTCGGCTAGGGCCTGAGCATCGCTACTTGGTTGTCGATTCGGTTTTTCTATCGACATAAACGTAGACCGCTTCCGCTGTGGCTACCAGGGTGGATGAGTCGTCAGTGACGCGGGCGGAAGCAAAATAAAGGCGCCGACCGGCGCGGTCGAGTTCGGCCTCTGCTATCAGTTTCCGGCTCTTCGGGCGTCCGACAAAATTGATGTTCAGCGACACTGTAGCATTACTGCGGCGCCTGGCCGGGTCAGGTTCGAAGATGCCGCAGTAGCCCGTTGCCGCGTCAATCAGCGCTGCTGTCACGCCGCCGTGAAGACCGCCCTGGCGGTTCTTGTGCCGATCATCGAGCTCGACCTCGAGTCGCGCATAGCCTGGTCGCCACTCGGCCAGGTGGAAGCCAAGCAGATCATTCAGACCGGCTGTGAGATTTTCGTGTTGTTTATGGTCCATAGAGATGACTGTGGCATTCTAGCATCGGCACTGAATTGTTCCTGGCAGTCTGGCCTTACAGGTGTCGCAATTCAGGACGGTCCAGCTGACTTTCTGTCGATGTGCCCCGCCGTCTCAGGTCGATCAAGCAGATTCTCGGTATCGTGCTTGACAAATCTATGAATTGATTTGGCGGAAAATCCGAGCAGGTAAAGACCGCTGGCGGCAGTGGCAACCTCCCGATACCTGGTAATTCGGTCTTCTTGCAGATGACAGATGGCCACTCCTTCGAATATGCCCCGGCGGCCGCGGGCCTGTGGTAGCCGGGAGTCATAACTGAAAACATAACGCGCATAACCGATGTCACCCTGTCGCACCGGCTGATGTATGTCCCAGACAAAGTTTTCACCATCGCGATGGAAATAGTTCTCGATCAGATCGGCGATCTCCTGGCCGCGGAACGAACCATAGAAAACATCGTGATAAACGCCGTCATCAGTGAAGCAGCTGGCAACAGCGTTGCCGTCACCTCGCGATGCTGCCTGCGTCATTTGTCGTATGAGTGTTTCAAAGGCCATCGGTTAAGGCTCCAGTGTGGTGTCTGCGCCAGCTGTCGGGTAGGACGAGCCTGCGGATTTGACAGTGCGAGTACTGTACCGGGAGGGGAAAGAATAAGGTGATCAACCGGAGGAGTCTAACGTCAATGCAGGGCAGGAGATTCGTTTACTCCTGCCGGTAGGCATCGGGCCGGGATATCGGCGGGCCAGGCAAACGAGCTGCTAAAGTCGTCGCAGCGCCGGTGTTGCCAGGAAGGCCAGTATGATGACCGTGATAACGCCGATGCCGTTGGCCTGAAGTGCGATTTCCACACCCATAGCGGCGGTGAGAAAACCGACTTCCAGGTGACCTAGAGGGGATGAACCGATCGCGAGCATCCAGCCGCCCATCGCACGGCCTCGCAGGCGATCCGGCACACAGCGCTGCATCATGCTCTGGGTGAGAATGTCCCACGCTGAAATCATTGCAGAGATGAGAGCCAGGATCAGCAACACGGCGGGAAGGACACTCGCGTCTGCCAGCATCAACAGACCGGCTCCAAGGGTCAGGACGCAGGCGGCGTAGATGCCGGCATTCCGCTTCCGTTGGGGCAGAATGAACAGTACCAGTCCGACGATCAGCCCCCCTACCGCCTGTGCGCCATGCATCCAGCCAAGGCCCTGGGCGCCCAGGCCCAGTCGAGACCGGGTCAGTTCTGGAAGCACGGTGGAATAGGAAGTGCCGAACACTTCTATGCACGGTGTCACTAAAACCAGTACCAGCAGTACACGATTGACCTTGAGTTCGGCCAGGTAGTCGCGGAGATTGTGGACGATCGATGTACGCTCCTGCCGGTTGGTGTGCGCCTGCGCCATCATGCCAGCCAAACAAGGAGCGGCAACAAGGTGCATCAGGGCCATCGCCAGCAGTGCCGGGGAGATCCCGAACCGTTCGGCCAGGGTGCCTACCAGAACGGCGCCGATCAGCCAGCCCACCCGGCTTGCTACATTGATGCCGGCCAGTGCTGGGGTGGCCTGTCTTGCTCCGGACAGATCGTAGGCATAGGCCAGCCGGACAGGCCCGTGCACGGCTCTTAGGCTGCCGAGCGCCAGGGTGAGGAGGAGAACGTGGCCGATGGACACCGTGGTGTAAGCAAATACTGTTGCAAACAGGGCGATGACGGCGGCGGCGACCAGTTCCAGAGCCTGAATCAACCGGCGCCGTGAAAAGTGGTCGGCGAGGCTGCCTGCCAGTACTCCCAGCACCAGCATGGGCAGGTAATAAAGGGCAAATGCGCGGCCTACCCAACTCGAGGTACCCGTGACCTCCAGGGCCAGCCAGCCAATGAGTACGTGGTCCGCGCTGGCACTAACGCCGTTGAATGCGGTGTTTAGCCACAGTCGTCGGTAGGCTGCAGACTTGAAAACCGGATTCAAATCACGAGAAGCCGGCCGAAATTCGAATCAGGGTGTTGCCGTGATATCGAGGTGGACCGCCGTTACGGATACCTCGATCAGCGTCTCGCCATGCAGATCGACCCCAACACAGGCCCTTTGCGGCCAGTGCTGTGGGTCATCGCCGATCCAGTCTCGCCAGATCCCGTCCATGACCGGTTTGTCGGCAATGTGCGCAAGATACACCTGTGCCGAGACGATCCGTGTTCTCTCAGATCCCAACTCATGCAGGTTTTTCTCCAGGACCGCGAGTGTCTCTCGGGTCTGCCCTTCGATGTCCAGAGTCGTGTCCATAGCTGTGGCGACGGTCCACACCAGGTCTTTGTATGCAGACGCGGCGTTTCGACCGATATACCTCCCTCTGACACGGGTGATCATAATGTTCCTGTTTATGCTGGCCGTGAATCCGAGAACACGGTCGATATGTCCCGAAACGGTTGATCGGGCCGCAGGCGTCAACGGGTCCCATCGCGGCGCCTCGAGAGACTGTCAGGTATCTTACCATCGCGTCGGCACGCAGTTGTCCTTCGGTGTCGCCGGTGTGTCAGCAAACCTCCCACGACCATTTGTGATGCGCCCGGTGACAGTTTGAAGGACAATAGAGACAAGTCTCCGGGGGTCTCCTTGGTGACGCCGACAGTACGTGTTGCTGCCAGTGAATGGCTCCACCTGCGCTACCCGTCTATGGGCGAGTCGTCATTCAGGCGCCGGCTTCCCGCCGCGGTCAGGTGCTGCTGACCACTGGCGCCTTAATTGAAAGGATATTTTATTTGGCCAACGAGGATAACCCCCGTCATCGTCCTTTGAACCCGCCTCTTGTCGGTGACCTGGCGGCAATCATCGGTTGTGTCTGTCTTTTCGGCATGACCTTCAGTTTGTACACGCCACTGCTGTCACTGATTCTTGAGGCTCGTGGAGCCAGCAGTACCCTGATCGGCAGCCTGGCGATGGCCCCGGCGCTGGGAGTCATCCTGGGATCTTTCTTTGTGCCGCTTTGTCTTCAAAAGGTCGGGGGCCGTGGCCTGCTCCTCGCTGGAGTGATAATTGAGATCGTGCTGATCTTGTTCCTGATGTCCAGTGACAGTTTTGGCTGGTGGTTTGCTATCCGTTTCCTAGGCGGGTTTTCGGGTACCATCGTCTTTGTCGTCTCCGAGACCTGGCTCAACGAGATCACGCCCGACGCCATCCGTGGCCGCGTCATCGGGTTGTACAACACGATGCTGGCATTGAGTTTTGCGATTGGGCCATTGATTCTGTCGCTGACCGGTATCCGCGGACTGCTGCCGTTTATCGTTGGTGTTGGCTTGATGTTGGTGGCGGCGGTACCGCTGTTCGTGGTGCGACGTTATGAGCCCGGTCCACGGGAGAATTCGTCCTTCGGCATTATCGGCTTCACTCGTGTCGCCCCTCTTCTGGTGATGGCTTGCTTTGTTGTTGCTTTCAAAGAGATGGCGAGTGTAGGACTGTTGCCTGTCTATGGAGTACGCAGTGGACTCAGCGAATCAATGTCGGCCCTGATGTTGTTTTATGCTGCTGTTGGGGGTGCGGTTCTTCAGTTTCCCATTGGCTGGTTGTCTGATCACTTCAACCGGGTTGCCGTTATGGCGGTCTGCGGCGTTGCCGGGATCGCCGGTGCCGTGGTTCTGCCATTTGTCGTTGGGGTGCCGTGGTTGCTGTGGCTGACGTTGTTTCTCTGGATGGGCCTGTTTGCCGGGGTCTACACCATCGCACTGACCCTGGCGGGCCAGTGGTTTCGTGGTATGGACCTGGCGACCGCTATGGCCTCGTTCGGAGTTTTCTGGGGGCTCGGTGGGTTGGCTGGACCGATGTTGTCTGGGTACTGCATGGACCTTTGGAATCCCCACGGCCTACCCCTGGCTCTGGGTCTGGCCGGCCTGTGTTTTGTGATCATGACGGTGGTTCCCAGCTTGCGAGCACCTCCTCGAACCCTAACAGCATCGAGGGTTGCTCCGTGAGTCCGACGGCAGCCATGGCGATCAGGGTGGGCTGGGTCCTGCTGTTAGGTGGTTCCGTCGGTGCTG